>QWCH01001132.1_pt1 | contig 43171 bp, 36 predicted proteins | sample 1972671 | NCBI WGS metagenome assembly QWCH01 (sample SAMN09866713, study PRJNA288562) | Human gut metagenome isolate term3_stool, whole genome shotgun sequencing... | isolation source: gut | host: Homo sapiens | place: USA: California
CCGAGAATGGGCCGAACCAGAGCTCGTCGGAGGGCGCGACCGGTGAGTCCGCCTCAATTTGGCTTACGTTTTACTGACATCTTCCTTGACAATGAGCGACATTGACTAACCATCAAAATACATAATGTAATTAGTACAACTATTATAAGAAGAATAGCACAAACCAGCCATCCTATTCTACTTCTTGCCATTTTTTTTTCTTGTTTTCCATAGGATCCTCCGTATAAAGCAAGCCCCTCTTTAGCATATAGTTCATTGACTTTTTTTACAAAGTCATCATATGTTTCTTTAAATTTTTTTTCATAATTTTCAAGTGTTGCAGTTGTTTTTGATAAAATAGACTTATATTCCTCAAAGTTTTTATATGATAAATAATCACACAATAAAAAATATATTTCTCTACATAAATCATTACTTGATTCAATTTCTTCACTAGAAACGGTATTTATATTTATTTGAGGATACCTGTTAAAAAATTTTTCACATTTAATATTTATATCCGCTATAAATAAACTAGGTATTCTTGATATTCCTCCTATATCATACATAATTTGATTAATTAAAAGAATATATCCTGATTGAATAATTCCATTATCTTTAGTTCCCAAGTCATTGCAAAACAATAAAAATCCACTAAAACTTTTGTCATACATAAAATTATCTCTTTTTATAATCCCAAAATTGCTAAGAAAAAGTACGTTTCGGAGACAACCACAACGGGCTTTCCCTGAGCGCGAGCTTCCAACGCATCAAGAATCTTTCGCCCACGATTTGAAGTCTTCCAACGTGGCGAACTCTCCGCGCCTACAACAAGGATGCAACCGCGCGTCACCACGCTTTTCGCTACAGCGCCCCCGGAAGCCACTATAAGCTCCTCAAGCTTACTCCGTTCTGCAAGGGCAAATGTCCCAGTGAGACAGAACGTCCTACCCCGTAAAGAAAGCGGAGGTTCGTCAAACTCGATCCCCAACTTGCCTTCTTCGGCTTTGAGCTTTTCAATCCCTGCCCGCAGAGCCTCCCGGTCTATACCATCTATCTTTACGGGCTCAGGCTGTACTGGCGATTCCCCGTCATACTTGCCTTGCACAATGTCCCGGTAGGCGTTGCGCGTGTCGACCTGCCGCTCCGCTTCGTAAGCCTGCCGTTCCTTGAGCCGCCGCTCGGCGTTCAGAGCCTGATTGATGAAATGCTCTTCCGAAACGATGCAGACGGGGCACCCCTTGGCGCGCTTATCGACCGCATCCTTGATCTTGCTGCCGTGCGTCGAGTGAAGCCACGCATCCGAGCCCTTACACCCCACAACGAGGATGCAGCCGCTCGCGAGGACGGTCTTGTCCGACACCGTACCCCCGAGCGTCTCAATGTAGCTCTTTACCGCCTTCCGGCTCCCAAACGCAAAATCACCAGTGAGGCAATACACCTCTCCGGCGATATTCAAACGCGGCTGCGGATCGTCAAAGGCGCTCCCCGTGCTCATGTTGACGGCGGCCTGCTGGCCCTGCTCGCCCGTTGCGCTCTGCAACAATACAAGAAGCGCCTGAGCGTCAGCCTCGGAAAGCGTCCCGCCCGAAAGCATTTCGGCAAGGCGCGGGTAAATGTGGCTTACCGGAAATTCCGTCTGGACAAGGGCGTTGCCCTCAAGCCAGTTCAAGAGAAACTTCGCCTCCGGCTCACAGACGCTACCGTCCGCGATAATCCCCTTGCATAACCCAAGAAATTCATCCACGCCCCGGCGCGTGACTGCGGCCTTGTTGTAGCCGGGAATCTGTTCATCAGCCATGTTTTCCCCCCTATCAGGCAATCTATGATCAGAATAACCTCCTTCTAAGGCGGAATAAAGCTCCTAGTCAACGAAAAGCCCCGGTCATGCGGAAACATGGCCGGGGCTACGAAACGATTCTAAATATTTTTCTATTCACTAAGGATCTTTTTCTTTTCTTTTTCAAACTCTTCCTCAGTGAGGACGCCTTTCTCTTTCAATGCAAAAAGTTTTTCGAGCTTGGCATACTTATCTTCTCCTGCTTCTGGATCGGTTGTGGCAGCGGAAGAAGTAGCTGAAGCAGCCGGCGCAGCATTGATGCTGTCGATCTGCTCTTGGATCATATTGGTAAAGATTTTCACGGTTCCTTTAATAACATTTTCTATTTTATACGTTTTGGAACCATGAGCAATCTTGATTTCTCCAAAAATGATCCCGGTTGAGCAGGACACGGACTGAACCTTCGAAAGCGGGACAATGTCCTGTTTTAATCCCCACAACATGCCCTTATCTAAAAAAATAAGTCTATTGTCCGTCAGGGTCACAAGCCACGTATTCCCTCCCATTAGGCCAGAGACGAACCCAAGAACCTGCTCCCCTTCTTTGAGTATCTCAGGGAGATAGTTCAATTCCTTTTTGGTAAAAAATTGGTCATCTCCAATTTTTTTAGCGAGTTCTTTATACTTAGCCTTAAGCTCTTCCGGCGACGCATTCTTAAAATCAAAAGACATAGTTCCCCCTATGAGGCGATGCCCCGTTAGAATGTTTTTTTCTAATGCGGAACAAACATCCTAGTCAACCAAAAGCCCCAACCATGCGGAAACATGGCCGGGGCTCTTGGTAATCAGCATTGCCTTTCTCGGTATTCGCGGATAGGTTGCCGCTGTGGGGCCGCCTCCCGAAAGGAGGTTTTCCCCATGAGACACTTCCTCCGGGACGTGCTGGCAGCTTGGCTTGCCGCCGTTCTTGCGGCTGTGGCGGTTCATTTTATGAACCTCTAAAGCAGTTGCCCCGGTAGGAGGTGGCTCTCTTACCGGGGCGAAGAACTTGGATTGAACAAATCCGGGGGACGTGCCCCACACGGGGCGGTGAGTGTTAGCGCACTTGCCGCCCTTCTTGCGTTTTAAGATAGCGACGTTTTCCGGACTTGGCAAGGCCAGCCCTCCGCTCCGCAGCCTTGCCTCCCCTGCCCGGGAGGGCATCCCAACAGGGTAAAAATGGAAAGGGGCATCGGAAAAGGGTAAGGTTGGTAAGGCGTTTTTCAGAACAGCAATAAAAATTATTTATTCCAGCTAAATATGAGTAGTACACCAACGGTAAGGAAACGGTAAGGTTAGGGTAAGGCAAAAGGTAAGGTGCAATAAAAACGGTGTGTTGCAGGATAGGCAAAAGGTAAGGTTAGGGTAATGTAAAACGGTAAGGTTCTTACCTTTACCTTACCCTTTTCTTACCTTTTACAATCTCTCGTATCACATACTATTTCAATATATTATATATAAAAATAAATTTACCTTACCAACCTTACCCTTTTCCGATGCCCCTTTCAAAATCTCAAGCCCTTTGTATCCCCGTTTGAAGTTCTTTGAGATAACTTATTTATATGTATGGACTATATCTATAACCGTCCATAGTTCTCTCCAGACGCAAAAAGCCCCCTGCCGGATGCGGACAGGGGGCGGACAGTAGGCTTTTTGGGGGGACGGCTAGGGACGGGAAACGGGCCGATGCGAGGGGCGGAAACGGACGACCCTGTGCGGGGGAATTTCCACCTCTTCCCCTGTTCGAGGATTGCGGCGCTTGCCTCCTTCCCTCCTGACGATGTGCAGCGTCCCGACGCCGCGCAGGATGCACCGCTCACCCTCGGCAAGCCCTTCCTCCAGACTGTCCAGCAGTGCGCCGACCAGACGCCGCACGCACTCCTGAGACAGGCCTTGGCGCACGGCCATGATACGAATGAACTCGCTTTGCGTCATGTTCGTTCTCCCTGTTTCGACTTTTTGAAGATCCAACATTTATAGGAACGGCTTTCGTGCTTGCTCCAGACTACCTTGTACTCCAGGAATTTATGCCTCTTGCTGTTGGGGAATAGTTTTTTAAGGGTGTTCAAGTCAAAAATCTGTTGCCCGGCGCTCCGGGATACCTCCAGAAAGTGGTTCAGGTTTACCGCGATGAGCGCGTCGTCCGCCGAGTGGTTGAGGCGATCCGGAGCGCCCTTTTCCTTTGATATGCCGTTGAGGTAGTCGAACTGATCCCAGAACTGCTCAAGTATGGGGTGATCGGCGCGCAAGCGGCTTTCCCGCTCCACGGCCCGGCTCAGGATGTAGGCGTCCAGCCCTTCAACGAACGTCCGATCCCTTTCCGGGAAGAGGAGCGCCAACGCATGGCCACACGCGGCCACCTGCGCATGGTTTTTAATGATGCGCTCGTTTTGCAGCTCGGAACGGGAAAAGCGGGCTTCAAGCTCCGCAAAGGCCGCCCGGTAGGTATCCAGCAGCATACGCTCGTTTTTCAGAGCCACACGGAGGAACCCCGCAACCGTGGCCGTCTTCTGTTGCTCGAACCAGCGGGCAATCTCCCTCGTGCCCGGGATGTGGTGTTTCTTGTCGGCGTGGCAGTGGACGATACGCTGCAGGAGGGCTTCCGAGCCGTCCACGCCCGCGTTCTGGGAAATGATCAAGGTTCCCTGAAAAAGGTGTTCCTCCGTGCCCGTTCCGCGCATGGCCACGCCGAGCGTCCCCGTGCCGCGGCCGTTGAAGAACGGCTTCATCTCGTCAAAACTGAACTGGCGCTGCTTGGCGTCCTTCTCGCCGTTGTCGCGGTCCGATTCGATGAGGACGACAGGAAGGTTCGACACCTGCGAAAAGGCGCGACGCCGCCCGGCCTGTGTCGCCTTCAAGAGGTCAAACCCCTCGTACTCGTCACGTCCGAGCAGCCGCCAGCAAAATTCGAGCAAGGTGGACTTGCCCGCGCCCGGTTCCCCGGTGAGTTCAAGGAACGGGAAAGATTTCTGCTCGTGCCGGATTTGCTGCACAAAGAGCGAGCCGAGGAAGAACGCGAGGACGGTCATGCCCTGCCAGTGGAACGCCCTGAAAAAATCGTGCAGCCAGCCGGGGTTGAACTCCCCGGTCGTGTCTATCTTGAAATTGGAAAGCGTCGTTTTGATGCCCGCTTTCCCGATTTCAAAATATTCATACTCGTTGAGCTTGATCTCCTTGCCCGCGCTGTAGGCGTGCTCATTGAAGACATACGCCCCGAGGCTCGGGACATAGCCGATATACGGCACGGAGGCGATGGTCGGGATGCGCGTACCGAGCCAGCGGTCCACCAGATACTTGAGGTTTCCCGCCGACCCCGTGAACGTACCGCCACAGGTCTTGGAAATGATGGCCTTGAAAAAGGACTTCGGGTCTATCAGGGCTTGCCCGTCCAGCTTGACGATCTCTTTGGGCATCCCGGAAGCATAGGCGATCTCGAACACGTAGAACTTTTCCCCCGAGATTTCGTTGTTCTCAATGTAGAGGAACGTGGGGAGGATGTTGGATATTTCCTTGAGGTCGCAGCACAGGCGGAAAATATCCCGCCCGTGCTCCGTGCGCAGGATCTCCAGCTTCATCTCGGGATCGTCCTGCGCTTCCTTTTCAAGGGTCTTCTGCAAATCCTCTTTGACCTCGGCGGAATAGAGCCGATTTCTAAAGTCCAGGGTGAACTTGGCCAGACGGTTTTTCCGGTATGCGTGGACGTATATGTGGTACGCCTTTTCGTCAGCCGTCTCGCACAGGTAGAGCGTGCCCCTGTAGAGCCCCGCGTCCATGAACTCTTTGGAGAGGCAGTCGGCGCGGTAGAGATCGTCCCAATCCCGGGCGTCCGGGGGGATGCATACCTCGGCCTTTTCCTCCAGCTCCCGCAGCTTCTCAACGAAACGCCGGGGCTTGTCCTTTTTCAGGGTGTCCCGGTCAAGGGCAACCGTCCAGACGATGCCCTTTCCTTTGTGTTCCTCAAAGACGTGGACGGGGATGTTGCTGGAAGAAAGGCTCGCGATCGCCTTGTAGCCTTTGAGGAACAGGGCGATCGCGTGAAAGATGCCCTCCACAATGTAAACGCGGTCGCCCTTTTCCAGCGTCTGGCCCGGGGGCGTCCAGGCATCCCCGGCGTAGAGCGTGCCGTCTTCCTTCCTGCGGCCTCCCAAATGCGCTTTCTGTTTGTCAGCCTTGGATGCCCCGATGAGCCTTTCCCAATATCGGCTGTGGGCGGGGTCAAGATAAAAGCGCACCGTGGGGAACATCTTTGTCGTGTTCGGGATCTGATGACTGGCCTGTTCGTACCAGCCACGGATGCGTCCGAGATCAAACCCGCGGTCAAGCCCGAGGTAGGCGTCCGCCGTCGCCCGGGGGTTTTCCTCGGTCGGGGGGTACTTCTTGGCGAACTCGGAAAAGAGATCCGGCAAGAGATTGCGGACGCTCTCCGTATAGCCGCAGTTCACTTCCCGGCTGCACATGACCTGCCACGGTTCCGCCTTGCGGACGAACAGGCTTTTCTTTTGGCAGTTGGGGCAAACCCCTTCACGCAGGAACGCGCCCTTGTCGCGGAAGCCCAACACGCCGTCCCGCAGCAGGGCTTGGACAACCATGTCCGGGCTTATGTCCTGCCTCATGACTGCCCCGCAAGGTGCCGTTCCGTGGCGCGCAGATCCGCGACGGCCTCAAGCCCATCGGCGATGACTTGATGCAACTCCGCGATAATGCCGCGTATCTCGCGGGGCTCAAGCCGCAAGTCCTCTATCGCCTTCAGCCCCTTGTCCGAGGCTTTGCCGAGCCGGGCGTACAAGGCGTTCAATCGGACCATGAGCGCCGGGCAGTCGACGTCTCGCGTCGGCGGTTCGCACGAAGTACGCGCCTTACCGTACAGGCAGTCGATGATGATCGTATTGCCGAGCACGTTGCATAGGCGAGGGAAATCCCGGGCCGAGGGCAGATAGTCGTTGAGCCCGAAAACATGGTTCGAGTGGTGCAGGGTCCAGCCCATTTCCTGGGCTACCCGCAAAGGAGTCTTTCCACTCTGCATAATCGCCAGCTTAAGTGCATCTTTCAGATCCAGTCGCGCAACATCAGATATGAAATCCATATATAACCCCTTATCATTTTATACGGATGTTACGCGGCGTCGTTTTTGATCCTAGATTTGACCAGCTTCACGGCCTCCATGATGGACTCGTCAGAGACAGCCCCCGCCTGTCGCAGCTCCCTTATGACAGCACGCAGGAAGACGACGCGGGCGCTGAGGATGCAGCGGAAAAGCGACGCCTTTTGAAGCAGAACGGCCCGCCCCCTGAATGCCCTAAACGTCCTCGGGTCAATGCCTATGTGCCGGGCCGCCCGGGAGTTGTTGCCATAGCCGTATCGCATGACTGCGATCAGATAGTGGAATGTTGTGTCTTTCATACCCCCACATATAGGAGTTCCACTCCTATATAGTCAAGGATTAAAACGCCGTATTAACTAGGAGCCTTTTTCCGTGTATGTATACTTCATGGAAAACACTACCCATTCTTTCGGAAGACATTTTGTCTCGGTTGTGGCCGCCCGCGTCGAGGCGTCGGGGATCAGTCATTCGGAATTCGGACGCCGTGTCTTTGGAGCCTCTGACGGGGGCAGAACGTGGCGAGCTGTGCGTGATCCAAAAGGCTCGGGAAAACCGCGGGTTCTCTTGCTTGATGAGGCCTACGCAATGGCCCGGGCGCTGGATATGGACTTTCCGAGCCTTATCTGGACCGTGTTTCAGTCATTTCCACAGGAGGAGAAAGAGCAAAAAAAGGGGAGTTAATCTCCTATCTATATATTGCATTTTAGGAGTTAATCTCCTATATGTGCGGACAGGAGGTATTCTCATGTCTGTAAGAGCTTTTTGCATCCCGTTGAAAGAGGCTGCGAAACGTATTGGCGTTTCACGCATAACCATGCGCAAATATTGTAGGGATGGAAGCATAGACGCCAGGAAGACCCCGGGAGGGCACTGGCGGGTTTCTTCCCTCTCACTTGAACTGTTCCAGCCTGGCAAGAAACGGATAGACGAAATTTGCAGGATGTTTGAGCATGAGTCTGCGTAAGCCCTTCAAGCGTGGCCCCGTCTGGTATTGCGAAGTCGACCGCCGCCGGGTGAGCCTGAAAACAAAGGACAAGGCCGAAGCCTTGTCCCGATTCGCGGAAATCCGCAGGCGTTACCTGCAACAGCTTGCGGGGACGCCAATCCGTTCGGAATGTCTTATGACGATTGGTGACTTTGCCGATGAATATATGGAGTGGGCTCCAAAGGCGATCAAGTCTCCGAATACTGTCAACAATGCCTTCATCGCCCTTAAAAAGCTGCTTGCCATTACAAAACGCTCTCTCCCGCTTTCGGATGTACACCCTAAGCATATAGACTTGCTCATTGCCGCCAATAGAGACCGCAAAAGTTCTTCAATAAACTGTTACATCAGATTTTCTCGAATTGTAATGAACAAGGCTGTAAGCTGGGGATACATTAAAGAAAATCCATTTCGCAGCGTAAAGTATCTTAGAGAAGATATTGAGCCCCCTCGCTTCATCCCACCAGATGAGGTCATGAGGTTCTTAAACGGGATTCGCAATATCGACAATCGTCGTCTTACAACGGCGTTTATATTCTCGGGGCGTCGCCGTTCGGAGCTTTTGGCGTTGCGTTGGGAAAATATCAGGATGGAAAAAGAGGAGTACTTTATCGAAAGCACCATATCAAAATCCAACGTGTCCAGATGGTATCCCATGCACCCTATGTTCAAGGCTGTCTTGCTCGCTATAGGGGAAAAGGAATCTGGGCCTGTATTTGAAAAATGGAAAAGAGTCACCTCCATCACAGCCGTCATAAAAAAAGAACTGAAAGCTGGCGGATACCCTGATCTGTCTCTCCATAAGCTCAGGCATACTTTTGCCACGTTGCTCAAGGAACACGGGGTTGATCTCGACACCATCGGGGATTTACTCGGGCACAGCAACAGAAGCGCAACAGAAATCTATGCCCACATTACCCCCACTCGCCAGCGCACCGCCCTTTCTGCCATTCCATGCGAAGACATTGCGCTGGATAGCTGACTTTGAACTGTCCGCACGTTGCGGACAGTTCAAGGAAAAGCTACTCCTTTCCTCTTTTCTTTGTATCGATGAAATCGTATTTTTACATATAGATATATAGATCTCTATGTGTCGCTGAACACGCTGTATATTCCTTTAGGGAGTGAACCCCGTTTCTTTGCGTTGCTCTTGCCTTCCGTGTGCCGGAATGCCCGAGGATACAGTTCCCGTTCGACGTATTCCTTGGAAAAGGCTTTCCCCACCGCTTCGGGGTGTTCAAAAAGCAGCCTCCGATCCCTGTCAAAGAGCACAACCAGGGAGGCCCCCACAGGCTGTTGCGGCGTACTCATAACTCCTTCCCACCGTTGTCGTTGCTGGTATTCGTTATTCCAGCTTCCTTTTTCACCACGAGTCCCTCCGCCCGTCAATGACAAGCTGACGGCGCCGCGCGCTCTTTTCATCGCCAGCCCCGCGGACGGCCCTTTCTCCGTCTTTCAGAGAGGGCTCATATCCTTCCATACGAATCCGGAACCCACCTCCTGAACCGGCCTCCCGGCCTTTTCCGGATACCGCTCTAACAAGGTGGTGACATGCGGCAACAGGCGTGCTACGCAGGGCGAGAACTTCAGGAGGGACAGGTCGTATGTCCGGATTCGGTGTTTTTCTGGCTATAGCGACGGCCTTTTCATGGGCCCTTGGGTGCGTCGTCCATACGACGGCCTCAAGGGTGGTGGGGATACCGGCGGTCATGCTCATCCGGCAGCCGCTGGCGAGCGTGGTGCTCGGCATCTTTTGCCTGGTTATGGGCGATCTATGGCTTCCGTCGCTGCATTTGTTTTGGCTGGCGGCGGCCTCCGGAGTGTTCGGGATCATCATAGGCGACGCCTGCCAGTACGCGGGCGCACTGACCATCGGCCTGCGTCCGGCGCAGGTGTGCCAATCGCTGTCCTCATGCTTCACCGCCCTGTTCGGCTCCATCTATCTGAACGAATATATAGGGTTGCAAGGCTGGCTCGGGATGTTCGTAGCGACGTGCGGGGTGATCCTCGTGGTCCTCTCCGAACAGCGGGACGCCCATAACCCTCCCGTATCCAGCAAACAGCGCAACAAAGGGGTCATCATTTCCCTCCTTGCCGCCGTCTTCGTCGCGCTCGGCATCGTCTTTTCCAAACAAGCCCTCCAAGAGGGCATCGGGGCGCTGCCTCTGGCTTTCTACCGCAACGCCATTTCCACTGCGGGCATCTGGGCGGTGGGCCTCGCCTTCGGAGCCATCCGCCCGGCGTTCGGGAACCTCAAGGCCAACCCCGGCATCCTCAAGCTTTTCCCGCTCGGCTGCCTCTTCGGCCCCGCCGGGGGCATCTGGCTTTCGTGCGTCGCCCTCGACTATCTTCCCGCCGCCGTCGCCGCAATGCTCATCGGCCTTCAACCCATCGCCCTGCTTATCATCACCGGCATCATGGAACGCCGCATACCCGCCCCCAACTCCATCATCGGCTCCATCATAGCCTGCACCGGGGCGGCAATCCTGCTGCTCCGATAACACAAAAAGAAGCGCCCTCATCAGGCGGATTCCGTTAAAACGGCCTCCCAAGGTGCCCCGCTCCAACAGCGCGGCACCTTTTTTCACGCGCTGCGTCAATCCGTTCATGCTTTCCAGCGGCATTCCCGCCTTGAAACGTGTTCCCTCCCCCATACCTCATGAGAATCATTCAAATAATCATGGGAGTTCGCCCAAAACGAGCTATTCCTAAAAGAAAAGGGCTTCCTTTCCCCCATCAGTGCTTGAAGCCTTGACGTGATCCTTTTGCATTCAGGATGCCGTATGCCAAACAACGTATTCTCTACTGCATTGGCCCGTAATCCCTACCCATTCGACAGCCGTTCCTCTCGAGTGCGATCACACTGGCTCAGGGCGGGCATCGCCAAGCCACTCATCGTGGCGCTATGCCTGATCGGGGTGCCGGGGTGCTCCACATGGAGCGTGGGGCCTGATTTCGAGCGACCCGATATGCAAAACATGCCGGAAAAATGGGATGCGGGCGACCCGCAACACCCTCTCGTTGGCAATGTTTCTCTGGATACATGGTGGCAGAGCTTCAACGACCCCGCCCTGAACCAGCTTGTGACGCGGGCGCGCCTCTCCAGCCCCACCATCGAGGCGGCCCTGCTGAAGATCGTACAGTACCGCGCGCAATATGCCATTGCCATAGGCAGTTTCTTTCCGCAGACGCAGGAACTCACCGGAACATACAGCTCCGAACACCCCAGCCGCCGGTCCGCAGACGCGCCCCAACCGGGCGAGCCCTCGCAGCCCGGCACCATCCAGCAACTGAATCTGGGCTTTCAGGCGACGTGGGAAATCGACATCTGGGGCAAATACCGGCGCAACGCCGAAGCCGCCAAAGCCGCCCTGCAAGGCGCCCATGCGGGCTATGAACTCGCGCTCGTAACGCTCAGCGCCGATGTCGCCCAACAGTATTTCAGCTATCGCATGACGGAAAAACAGCTGGAAATCGCACGGCGCAACAGCTTGGCGCAGAAGGAATCCGTACGCCTGACCGAAGCCATGTTCCGCTTGGGAGCCTCAAGCGGGCGGGACTACGATCAAGCCGTCGCCATGCAGAAGAATACGGAAGCCGACATCCCGCAGCTGGAAGCACAGCTGATCACCAACCGCAATGCCCTGTGCGTGCTGCTCGGCATCCCCCCCGGCCCCATACCGGAACTGGCCCCGGGCTGGGTGCCGCAACCGCCTCAAACGGCTTCCGGTGCAGCGCTGGCGTCTTCCGTGCCCACAGCGGGGAAAACGCTTCCTCAGGGGGCAACGCCATACGCGGCGGAACGCACCGCCCAATCCTTTATTCCTCTGGACATAGCCATAGGCGTCCCGGCGGATCTCCTGCGCCGGAGGCCCGATGTACGGCAGGCGGAACAGGAGGCGGCGGCCCAGTGCGCGCGTATAGGCATCAACAAGGCGGCGCTGTTCCCTTCGTTTTCCATCAGCGGCTTTCTGGGATTCCAAGGAAGCGACGTCGGAGCCTTCACGCTGGGGGACACCTTCTCGCACAACGCCTTCACCGCAAGCGCCTCGCCGTCCCTGGTGCTGCCCTTCCTCAACTACGGGCGGCTGTACAATGCCGTACGCGCGCAGGACGCCGTTTTCCAGCAAAGCCTCGTCACCTACAAACAAACGGTGCTACAGGCATTGCAGGAAGCCGAGAACGCCATGAGTTCCTTCATCCGTTCCCGCCAGCGCCTGACCCTGCTCCAGCAGGCCGCCGAAGCCGCCGGGCGCTCCACCAAGCTGGCGCTTGAGCAGTACAACGCGGGCAGCACCGATTTTACCACGGTCGTCTCGGCCCAGACCACGCAATACCAGCAAGAAAACAGCGTTGCGGCGGCAGCGGGAAACACGGCGCTGCAAGCCGTGGCCCTGTTCCGGGCCCTGGGCGGCGGCTGGCAGCCCCAGCCCCTCCCGTTGCCCAAGGCCACCATCGACGCGATGAAAAAGCGTACCGACTGGGGCGGCATGTTGCGCGATATGGAAAGCGTCCCCGTTGCCGGGCAGCCCGAGATCCCACAAGCCGAAACGCACAGAGGTTACTGATATGCACAGCTGCGACTCCCAAACATCCCTTCGCCAAAATCCCGCCCGCGTGCCCGCATTCCTCCTGCCCGGACTGCCGGGGATCGTTGTGGCCTTCTGCCTTGTTCTGGCCGGCTGCAACGACACGCCGCATAAGGCGGAAACGGATGAACCCCTGCCCGTGGCCGCCGTCAAACCGGAGCGGCGGAACGTGCCTTTGCTGGTGGAAAGCACGGGGATGACGCAGGCCGTGCGCACTGCGGACATTGTTGCCCGGGTGGAAGGCACGCTGCAAAAAATAGCCTATGAGGACGGTGCGCTCGTGCAGGAAGGGGACACCCTGTTCGTCATTGATCCCACGATGTACAAGGCCAAACGGCAGCAGGCCGAGGCCACGCTGGCGGCGCAGAAGGCGGTGCGGAACAGGGCGGCGGTCGAATACGCCCGCAACCAGAAGCTCTACGCGGAACGGGCGGCCTCACAGGCCACGGTGGTCAGCTGGCGCGAACAGTTGAGCAATGCCGAAGCGCAGGTCGCCGCCGCGCAAGCCGCCCTGACCCAAGCGGGCATCGAATTGGGATATACGGTCATCAAGGCCCCGTTCACCGGGCGCGTGTCGCGCCATAAAGTGGACGTCGGCAATGTGATCAGCCCGCAGACCGGAACGCTTGCCTCCATCGTTTCCCAAGATCCCGTCTATGCCAGTTTTACGGCCCCGGCGGACAGCATCCTGCCGCTTCTGAACAGCTTCGACGACGCCAAATCCATCCCCTTGGAACTGGCCGTCGGCGATGGGCCTTATTCCATCAAGGGGAAGCTCGACTACATTTCCCCGCAAGTGGACGCCTCTTCCGGGACGCTCGCCCTGCGCGGCGTTTTTCCCAATACGGACGGCAAGCTGCTTCCGGGCCTTTTCGTACGGGTTCAGGTCCCCACGGAGCGTGAGAACGAGGTGATGGTGATCCCCCGGCAGGCAGTGCTGGAGAATCAGGGAAAGTCCTTTGTATACGTCATCGCACAGGACAGCCGGGCCCGCATGGTCCCCGTGGCGACCGGGCCCGCCGTGGGCAGTGACCGCATTGCCGTCATCAGCGGGATTACCCCGGAATCCTTGGTTATCTATGACGGCATGGCCCATATCCGGCAGGGCATGGCCGTCACCAACACCGCACAATGACGCCCCGCCGCACGCTATCGGCACCTCCCCCCGCAGTATGAGGAATGTCCTATGTTTACACGCCTGTTCGTCCAAAATCCCATTTTTACCAACGTCATTGCCATCATTGCGGTCATTCTGGGCATCGTGTCGCTGACGCGCCTTCCCATAGCGCTGTATCCCGACATCACCCCGCCGACGATCGCCGTTTCCGCCAGCTATCCCGGCGCGGACGCGGAAACCGTGGCCAAGACCGTCGGCGCGCCCATAGAATTGCAGGTCAACGGCGTGGAAAACATGATCTACATGTCCTCCACCAGCGCCGATGACGGCACCTATTCCCTCACCGTCACCTTCGCGCTGGGGACCGATGTCAATATCGCCATGGTATTGCTGCAAAACCTGGTCAACAACGCGCTCCCGCTGCTGCCGCAGGTCGTACAGCAGCAAGGGGTCACGGTCACCAAACATTCCCCCTCCATCCTGCAGGTCATAGCCCTCGATTCCCCCGGCGGCTCCTACGACAACCTTTTTCTGGCCAACTACGCGAACCTGCAAATCGAAAACGTCCTTTCCCGCGTGAAGGGGGTCGGGCAGGTGCAGGCTTTCGGGGCCGGGTTCTACGCCATGCGGATCTGGCTGGATCTCGACAAGCTCAACTACCTCGGCGTGAGCGTGGACGAGGTCAATCAGGCCATCAGCCAGCAAAACGTCCAGGTAGCCGCGGGCAACGTCGGCGGCAGGCCCAATTCCGACAAGCAGGCCATGCAGTTGACGGTGCTCATGCAAGGGCAGTTGGACACGCCCACGGCATTCGGCGACATCATCGTCAAGACGCTGCCCGGCAACCAGATAATCCGGCTGCGCGACGTGGGCGAAATCGAAATGGGGGCGCAGTCCTACGGGGCGCAGTCCCAGATCCGCGGGGACAACGCGGCGCTCATCGCCATCTACCAGCTGCCCGACGCCAACGCCCTTGAAACCGCCGCCAACATCCGCAGCGCCATGGAAAAACTGTCCAAGGATTTCCCGCCCGACATGCGCTGGACAATGCCGTTCGACACGTCGCACTTCGTTTCCATCGCCGTGACGCAAGTATATCTGACCTTTGTGAAGTCCATTGTGCTGGTCATGCTGGTCGTGCTGGTCTTCCTCCAGAACTTCCGGGCGGCGGTCGGCCCGGCGGTGGTCATTCCCGTGACCCTCATGGGGGCGTTCGTTTTCCTGAACATCGCCGGTTTTTCGGTGAACATGATATCGCTTTTCGCGCTCGTGCTGGCGATAGGGCTCATCGTGGACGACTCGATCATCGTTGTGGAAGCCACCATGTCCCATCTGGAGCGGGGGCTGACGCCGCAGGAAGCCGCCCTCGCGGGCATGAGGGATCTGTTCCTCTCCATCGTGGCGGTGATGTTCGTCTTTGCCAGCGTATTCCTCCCGGCGGCCACGCTCCCCGGCATCACAGGGCAGCTGTACAGCCAGTTCGCGCTGGTCATAGGCGGCGCGGCACTCCTCAGCGCCGTTTTCGCCATCTCGCTCACGCCCACGGAATGTTCCCTGCTGCTCCGCCAGCAGAAAGCCGTGCGCCCGGCCTCGTTCGACGCCCCGCAGGGCGAACGGCCCGATTTCGCGGAAGACAAGGCCGACGTGACGACAGGCAATGTCTTTTGCCGGGTCTTCAACCGCGGGTACAACGCCCTGCACGGCTTTGCCATGCGCATTGTGGGGATCACCCTGCGCTCGCCCGCCATCGCCCTGCTGACGTACGGCGTCCTCGCCGCCTTTGCCGTCTGGGGGCTGATAACCCTGCCGCAGGGCTTCCTGCCCGAAGAAGATCAGGGGTATGTCCTTGTGAGCGCACAACTGCCCGACGCCGCGGCCAGCCCGCGCACTTCGGAATTGGCGGGCCGTATGGATGAGGTGTTCGCCAACACGCCCGGCGTGGAAACATGGGTCACCATCAGCGGCTTTTCCATGATGGAAGGCGCGGCCCTGCCCAACGCGGTGACGGCCTTCGTGATCTTTGAAAGCTGGGCGAAACGCGGCACCAAACTGAACCAGTACGCCATCATGGACGAACTCTACCGGGGATTCGGCCAAATCCCCGAAGGGGAATTCATGGTCATCCCGCCACCGCCCATCATGGGCATCGGCAATGCCGGGGGCTTCGACATGATGATCGAAGACCGGGCCAGCCGCGGGCCTCAGGCGCTGGAGGCGGCGGTCCGGGCCTACGAGGAAGCGGCGGCGAAAGATCCGCGCCTTGAGCATGTCATGTCCCTGTATTCCGCCTCGACGCCCAAGCTCTACCTGAACGTGAACCGCACGCAGGCCATGACGGAAGGCATTGCCCTGCCGCAGCTTTTCACGGCCATACAAACGGCGTTCGGCGGCCAATACATCAATACCTTCAGCAAATACAACCAGAATTATCAGGTGCGCGTGCAGGCCGCCGAACGCTACCGCAGCACGGCGGACAACCTTTTGTCCCTGCGCGTGCCCAACGGCAAAGGCGAGGAAGTGCCGCTGGCGGGTTTCGCTTCCGTCCAGCAGGTCAGCGGGCCGAGCATCGTGACGCGCTATAACCTCTACTCTTCCGCATCCATGCAGGGCAGTGCCGCCCCCGGCGTCAGCACGGGCGCCGGCATGAAGGCTATGGAAGAAATCGCCGGGCGGGTACTGCCCCAAGGTTTCGGCTACGAGTGGACGGGGATGAGCTTTCAGGAAGAGAAAAGCCACGGGCAGGCCGCCATTGCCGTCGGTCTGGCGATCCTGCTGGTCTACCTGATCCTTGCCGCGCTGTATGCCAACTGGATATTGCCCCTCGGCGTGCTGCTGGTCATCCCGCTGGCGCTGTTCGGCACCGTGGCCGCCATCATGCTGCGCGGCATGGACAACAATATTTATGTACAGATCGGAATGCTGCTGCTCATCGCCATGTCCAGCAAAAACGCGCTGATTCTGGTCTTGTACGCGCGCCGTTACGGGGAGCAGGGGATGACCGCCATGCAGGCGGCGCACAAGGCCGCGAGCGTCAGATTCCGGCCCATCCTCATGTCCTCGCTGGCCTATGCCGTGGGCGCCCTGCCCATGCTCTGGGCCACGGGAGCGGGCGCGATCAACCAGCAATATCTGGGGACGGCCGTTTTCGGCGGCATGGTGGCGACGGCGTTGCTCACCGTGCTGTACGCCCCGTTTTTCTATGCGGTGTTCATGGGCCTTTCCAGCAAACTGGGCGGCAAACGGACGCCCGAACCGAAGCAAGCCTGAAGCGGGGCCTCACCCAGAGGCTTCTCCCGAAATACTGGCAAGGGCGCTTCCCCTGTGCTCCGCAAGGCGAGAGCCATGCGCTGGCAGGGGAAGCACCCTTGACCTGAGCCGCGTTTCCTTTGACCGCAAGGCCGCCAACGGAACCGCTTGAAACATGGCGCTGAATGGGCCCTCGGGAAGTGAACTTTTTTCCTTGTAAAGCAAACAGATACCGTTCAAAAAAACCATATGGGAACCAAAGCCCCAAGCCTCCTCTCATAGGAAAAAGAAGAGGGAGCCATGCGAATACTTCTTTGTGGCCTCCCCTTCTCTCCATCACATTTCCGGAGCTTCCACGCTGACAAAGTTCCTACCATTCCGCTTTTCCTATCAGCCGGATGCCACAGCAAAGGTGAAGAAAACCAAAAGAGGGAAACCTCTCTCCAGAAAGGTTTCCCTCCATCAGGAACTCCGTACCGTTCCTTACCGGAAATTATTGCTTGGCGTCGTAGATGAACGCGATGATCGAACCGGGGTTCTTCATGTCGTTGACGGGTTTGCCGTCGTTGCCGAGAGCGTTGCCGCGCACGTCGGTAGCCACGTAAATGGTTTTCCCGTCGGGCGAAACGAGCGCCGAACGGTAGCGGTTGGGCGTATGGAAGTACTTGGTCACGTCGCCCTGCGCGGTCTTGCCGTCGGCATTGAGGGGTACACGATACAGGGCGCCGTTCTTGAGGCTGGTCACGAGAAGGGAGTTGCCCCAGCCGGGGATCGGGCCGTTCGCCGGGTAGTAGGCGACGCTCGACGGCGCGATGGTCGGCCAGCACAGGTAGGCCATGTCGCCACAACGCCCGTCGCGGAAGTTGTACGAATTCGGCACGGTATAGAACGTCTTGATGGGTTCGCGGAAATCCTCGGCCTTCCACTCGGTTTCCTTCTGCTGCGGAACGCTGGCGGGAATATCGGTCGGGAAGTAGCTCTTCGCCAGCTTTTCGCAATCAGGGGCCGCCGACCAGTTGCCGTATACGTAGCCCTGATCATCCCGGAACCCGGCGACGTGCGGCCAGCCGTAGTTGCCGCCCGCCACGAGGAGATTGATCTCATCGTCGGACGAAGGGCCGTGCTCGGCCTCAAAGAGCAGATCACCCACAAACACAAGCCCCTGCGGGTTACGATGGCCGTAGGTGTACACGTGGCTCCTGACGCCGTTGATGACCGGGTTGTCGTCCGGGATGCCGCCGTCGGGATTGAGGCGCAGTACCTTGCCCGCATAGGCGGAATGATCGCCCGCGTCGAGTTCGGCCTTGGTGGGAATACGCTGGGCGTCGATGGGCTTGCAGACGTTCGCGCCCTGATTGTGCCCCTGCTCCCCGATGGAGTAGTAGAGCTTGCCGTCGGGCCCGAAACGCAGGCGACCGCCGTTGTGGTCATCCCCCGCGGGCATGTTGCTCAGGATTACTTTGGGATCGGCAATCTTCCGGGTCTGCGGATCATAGTGGAACCGGACGATGCGGGCGTGTTCCCTGCCGCCGTCCATATATGTATGCGCGATATAGACGTTGTTCTTGCTGCCGTTTTTGCCGAGATCGGGATCAAGGGCGATGCCGAGCACGCCTTCATGCTGCGGCCCGACCTTCACGTCCGGAATGCTGCCGACGAGCTTTTTCTCGCCCGTTTTGGGATCCACGCTGATAATGCGGCTCCCCTCGCGCTCGGAAACCCAAATATGATTATCCGGCCCCCAGACCATATCCCACGGGGCGGCAAGGCCTTCGGCGATAACGACCCCTTCAAACGGTTCCGCCGCGGGCACCGCCTTTGCCTTTTGCGGCGCTGCGCCCCAAGAAGCCGGAGCGCTCAAAAGCAACAGCGTCATCGCGCCTGCCATGACTCGGGAATGGTGCATCCTGTACCTCCTGATGTTTCTCTGTGTATCGGAACGCGAGGCTCGCCGCCGCGCGGCTTCCGGTATTGTCAAAAACGGGAAGCCCTGCGGGTTCCCGTTCGGCAAAGGCGGGGAAAAACGCCTCCCCCGAAACGGGTTCCTTTCAGGCTGGCGCTGCCTTTCAAGGCTGGAGCGCCCCCATCCCGCAGGATCGCGTGAGGAGGGCTTTGGGCGAGGCGCGGGCAGCTGCTGGAACGGACGCCCGCACCTTTCAACGGCGGAACAGCCGCAGAATTTTACCCATGACGGATGAACGTCCCCTCTTCCAGTTCCATAAACGCGTTGCGCAGCTCCTCATCGGTATTCATGACGATGGGGCCTCCCCATGCCACGGGCTCGCGGAGGGGCTTGCCGGAAACGATGACCATACGGGCGCCTTCGGGACCGGCATGGAGGTGGATCTTGTCCCCTTCCGAGAAGAGGACGGCACGGCGGGCGGGCTGGATCACGCCTTCCGGCTCATAGGCGCACGAACCTTCCATGAGATACGAGAACACGGTATTGCCGGGGATGGTCTCCATTTCCCACGCACCGCCGGGCCCCATCTCTACATCAAGGAACTGCACGTCCACGTATTCGCCTTGTGTCGCGCCGCCGATATTGCCGTATTTTCCGGTGACGACGCGGATCGTCACGCCCTTCTCCTCGATGACGGGGATGTCGTCGGGGGTGATGTCGCGGTATTTGGGATGGACCATTTTTTTGTCGCGCGGCAGGTTGATCCAGAGCTGGAGCCCGAGCATCCGGGGGGATGCCTTGGGCATTTCCTGATGCAGGATGCCCCCGCCCGCCGTCATCCACTGGCAGCAGCCGTCTTTAATCCGCCCGCTGTTGCCAAGGCTGTCCTTGTGGTCGATTTCGCCTTTCACCAGATATGTAAACGTCTCAATCCCGCGATGCGGGTGCAGCGGAAAGCCGCGCACGTAATCCGCAGGATTCAGCGAGTCGAACGCATCCAACATGAGGAACGGGTCAAAGTCCCGGATCGTCCCTGAGCCGAGCACGCGGACCAGATGTACCCCGGCCCCGTCTATCGCCTGACGGCCCGTCACGATCTTTTTGACTATGCGGTATGACATGACTGTCTCCTTTTTTCCCCATACTATCCTTCACACGGTATGGTGCGTCAATAAAATAAACATTATTTTTAGTACGATAGAGTTATAAAGAGACTCCACCCGCTATGGAACGAACCGATTTCACACCCAAAAACACGCATTGCCCGGTAACGGCATACCGATCCCGTGCGCAGCAAAAGAGCGTTCCCACTTTGAAAAAGTGAAAACGCTCCTTCACATTGCGGAACAAAAAAACCGCGCTTTCAGGCCAGCCTAAAAAAACAGTATCCGGACAAAAACTTCCAGCCCATGATGGGGGGAATGCGGCGGAAGCACCGTCTCCCCGAGGCGCTTCTTTCTACGGGAAGAGGCGGTCCGGAAGCATGAACCGGAGGCAAAAAGAAAGGGCGTCCCCGAGGGCTCGCAAACGCGGGGACGCCCTGCCCAGCGTCCGGGGGGTCGGACGCCGAACGCTTATGCCTGCCCGGACGAACCCAGCACGGCGCGGATCTTATGCCGGACCATCCCGCGCACGGCTTCGCGGCCCGCGGTCAGATAGGCGCGAGGATCGAAGGTTTCGGGACGCTCCGCAAGCAGGGTCCGGATGGCGGCGGTGACGGCCAACCGCAGATCCGTATCAATATTGATCTTGCAAATGGCGGAAGCGGCGGCGCGGCGGAGCAGGTCTTCGGGCACGCCGGAGGCTCCCGCTACATTCCCGCCGTGCGCGTTGACGGCAGCCACGGCCTCCTGCGGCACGCTCGACGCGCCGTGCAGCACCAGCGGAACGCCCGGCAGACGGGCGGCAATGGCGTCAAGGCGCTCGAAATCAAGCCGCGCCTCCTCCGAAAACTTGCAGGGGCCGTGACTCGTCCCGATGGCAATGGCAAGCGAATCGCATCCGGTACGGGCTACAAATGTTTCGGCCTCTTCGGGATCGGTATAAACGGATTCGCGGGACGAAACGGTTTCCTCGACCCCGGCGAGCCGTCCGAGTTCGGCTTCGACCCAGACCCCCCTGTCATGGGCGTACTCCACGACGCGTCGGGTGACGGCCACATTCTCCTCAAAAGGCAAGTGTGAGCCGTCGATCATGAGCGAAGTGAACCCGTCGTCGATGCAGGCCTTGCAGATGTCGAAACCGGACCCGTGATCCAGATGCAGCACAAAAGGCACATCGGTTTCTTCCGAAGCGGCTTCGGCCATTTTACGGAGATAGCCCCGCCCGGCGTACTGGCGCGCCCCGTTGGAGACTTGCAGGATCACGGGGGAACGCTCGTCCCCGGCGGCCTGCAAAATCCCCTGCACGGTTTCCATATTGTTGATGTTGAACGCGCCCACGGCGAAACCGCCCGCAAGGGCTTTGGCAAACATGTCCCGAGGTCCGGTAAGAGGCATCTGACCTATCCTTTGTTCAAAGGGTTCCGTGTCGTTTCAAAAAACATGCGCCGTTCCGCGGTAAACGGGATTCAGCCCCACCCAGAGGTACCGTAATCCCGCAAGGGCAATAGGCCATACTGCGAAACCGTGGCCCGGCGGGTACGTTTCCCTCAACGGCGTTGCGCTCAAAAAAACGCTTAGGAAAGAAGCCGCATGTTTCCGAAACGCCGCGATACGTTACAGCCAAAACTGGCAACAGCCGTTACAGAAAAGCCTGACGGACATACTCGGCGTCGCGCCTGAGCGCATACAGGGCATCCGGGCCGAAAACCGGCTCCGTATAACGGTTTTCGAGGAACAGCGGCCCATCGTACCCTTCCCGCTTCAGCGCCGCGAGCAACTCACCCGCGCGGCATGACCCCTCACCGAGAGGCCGGACGCCGGGTTCGCCGTACATGCCGTCCTTGAGATGCACGCCGCAACACACGGCGAGGTGTTCCGGCAAGGCCTCAAACACGTCTTCCCGCCCACGCAGGACAAAATGAGACAGGTCGAGGCAGGAACAGAGGTTGTCGTAGGCGACGATATTCAAAAGGGATTTCATCATCGTAACATCAAGAAGATTTTCCGTGGCTACAGCAATGCCCCGGTGTTTCGCCAGCGCGCAGGCCAGCCGCAAACAGCGGGCCGTCTCACGCAGATCGTCCTTGTTACGGATAGCCGACGCCTTGAAGCTCGGCAGCACAATCCGGGGAATGCCCATGTCGGCGGCACAGTCCACGGCGGCGGCAATGGCCTTTTCCGCCGTATTGCGCCGTTCGCTTCCGGGCTCGGCGGTCATGCCGTGCTTCAGGACAGCCAGCACGGCTACAGCGTCAAGCCGGATGCCGTATAGCTCCGCCTCTTCTTTCCATTGCCGCTGTATACCCGGCGACGACAGCGGAAAATCTTCCTCCGCAGAACCCAAATCGAGCTGGATAGCATCGAGCCCCGCTTCCTTCAGCTCTTTGCAGCATGACGGAGATTGCAGCAGGGGGTGCACCCAATTACAGACACCAAGCAATACGGCCATACACATTCCTTTCAAAAGCCTTGGGAAGGAAAGAGGTTGAAGCCGGGGAAAGCCTCTTCTTCAAAAGGCCTTCCCCGCCACGACGGTAGAGCATCCCAATCGCTAATCTCTTCCCATGACCACGCGGATATAGTCCTTTACGGAGTCCTCGATGGACCAGTCGGGCGCGTAACCCAGTTCCTTCCGGATAGCGGAATCGTCGAACGAGCACGCATACGGCGAGGTGTTCGCGCTGTGTCCCGCATAGGTGACTTTGGTTTCCGGGCAAAGGCGGTTGGTCAGTTCCGCGACTTCCCGAAGCGTGTGGACGCTGCCGCAGACGGTATAGAAGCGCTGCGCGGGCTTTTCGGCGTTCCAGACCAGCAGCATGGCCTTGATCGTGTCATGGATGTAGATCCAGTCGCCCCGCTCGTCCGGGTTGTCGACGTGCACCTCGCCGCCTCTGGCGATGGAATCCACAAGCCCCGTCGTATATTGCGTGGTCAGGCCGTTGGTACGGTTGGGCCCCCAGACCCATGTGGGACGGATGCCCCGGCTGTCGATGCCGTGGTTGTCGGCATACCAGCGCAGCAGATGCTCCCCGGCCAGCTTGGTCTGCCCATAGATGGTGGCGGGATCCTTGGGCGCGTCTTCCGGCACAGGTTCGACGGAGGTCGGGCTGTACAGGGAGATGGAGCTCATGAAGAAAAACCGCTTCACCCCACAGGCCACCGCCGCATCAAGCAGCACCTGCGTGGAACGGAAATTGACCTGAAACGCCAGCGGCGGATTCTGTTCGCACACGCCCGCCATAAGCGCGCCGAGATGGAAGATCCCCTCGATGCCGTTGGTCGCCACCGCCCGGTACAGATCGAGATCCGAAGCGCTGTCGCCCTGCACGTAGGTGATCGAATCCATAATGTCCTGCAACAGATGAGGAACCGGAACACGGTCGAAAACGACGACTTCGTCGCCCTGCCGCAGCAGAGCGCGGACAAGATGGGAACCGATGAAGCCCGCTCCGCCCGTTACGAGAATACGCATGAAACCTCCCCGGGGATGCCCCACGGCTAAAAGAAGCGAGAGTGCTAACACCTGAATGGTTTTTGCTTTATACCCTATGCAAATGACATGTGCTTTTTGGGAAGAACCATTCGGAAGCCACTACTCTCAATACGTCCGGGCACAGCCGCCTGAAACGCGCCATTTACCCGGAAAACACGGATAAACCCCGTTTCGCGGCGTACCCACCCTGCGAAACCGCCCGCAGGCTCTACGCCTTCCAGTTTTTCGCCACAGCCTTCCATGACACGGCGTGGTCCTTCGCGCCGTAGCCCTGAACCGAAACCATCCGGTGCACATAGTCCACCGCCGCGCCCAGAATGAGCGGCGCGCCGTATTCCCTGGCCATATCGAGGCACAACCTGTTGTCCTTGATGAGCATATCCACGGTAAACGTGGGCTCGTCGTAACGGCCCTCGGCGATGCGGGTACCGATTTCCTTATAGGCGCTGCTGAGCACGCGGGCGTTGGCGGCGACCGCCACGTCGATGAGCGTTTTCTGGGACAGACCCATGTGTTCGGCGAGCGCCATGGTCTCGGCGGCGCAGGCGTCGATCGCGCCGAGCATCATGTTGTTGAGCAGTTTCAGCTTATTGCCGTGCCCGAGCGGCCCGATGTGGAACAGTTTTTCTTCCGATCCGCTGAGCACGAGGAGCACATCCTTGATCTTGGCGAGGGCCTCATCCGAGCCGCCGAGCGCAAAAGCCCAGCTCCCCACCCCGGACGGGCTGCCCATGACCGGGGCGTCCACAAAATCAATGCCTTTGGGGGCAAGCGCCTCGCCCATACGGATGTTCACGCCCGGATCGACCGTGCTCATGTTGACGACCACGGTGCCCTCGGGCGCCCCGGATGCGATCCCGCCCTCGCCGAGCACGACCTTTTCCGTGTCTGCGGGGCCGGGGACGAACATCAGGATGACCCGGGCCTTGCCCGCCAGTTCCGCCGGAGAGCCGCACACGGCCACACCAGCCTCGGAAGCGCGTTTGACGGCAGGCGGATACGGATCGTACCCGGCCACGGGAACCCCGCTTTCCATCAATTTTTTCGCGCAATTGCTTCCCATAACCCCCAGTCCTACAATGCCTACGGTATCCATATCCAATCCTTGCTTGAGTCCGAAAAAAGGTATGACTTCAGCCCCCCTGGCCGAGCGGGCAGGGAAACGGTGAAACCAGTGAAACGGGATGGTTCCGGCGGAACGCCGGGGGCGGCTACTTTCTGGCGATGGCCTTGCGGGCCGCCTTGGCGATGTCCGCGGCGGTGATGCCGAACACGCCCATCAGATAGGGGGCCTTGCCCACCTGACCGAAATGATCCTTGACGCCGACACGTTCCAGCGGCGTGGGCCGCTGCTCCGCCAGCACTTCCGCAACGGCGCTGCCGAGCCCGCCGATGACGTTGTGGTTTTCCGCCGTAACCAGCGCGCCGGTTTCGGAGGCGGCCTTGATGACGGCGTCGGCGTCGATGGGCTTGATGGTGTGGATGTTGAGCACGCGGGCGGATACGCCTTCCTGAGCCAGCGTTTCGGCGGCCTGCAAAGCGTTGGCGACGCAGACGCCGGAAGCGATCAGGGTCACGTCGGAACCGTCGCGCAGGAGATCGGCCTTGCCGAGATCAAACTCGTAGTCATCGTCAAAGACGTTTTCGGCCTGACGGCGGAACAGCCGGATGTACACCGGGCCCTCATGCTCGACGATGGCGGGCAGGGCCTTGCGGAGCTGCACCGAGTCCGTGGGCTCGAACACGGTCATGCCCGGCAGGGTACGCATGATGCCCATGTCTTCAAGCGCCATGTGCGTACCGCCGTTGAGTTCCGCGCCGACGCCCGGATCGGAGCCGACGATTTTGACGTTCAGGCCGGCGTAGCATACCGAGATGGCGATCTGGTCGAAGCAGCGGCGGGAAGCGAACGTGGCGAAAGAATGCACGAAGGGGATCTTGCCGCAGGCGGACAGCCCGGCGGCCACGCCGACCATATTGGCCTCGGCGATGCCCACGTTGAAGGAGCGGTCGGGATAGGCCGCCTTGAACGGCTTCATGCCGTGCGCGCCGGTCAGATCCGCCTCGACGTCCACGATGCGGGGATCCTCCTTGGCAAGCGCGATCATCGTATCGCAATAGACCTTACGCATTTCCTGAGATTCAAGCATGACGGCATTCCTCGTTCCTTATTGGAGTTCCTGCAAAGCGGCGGCGACGTCTTCGGGCGACAGGGGCATGTTGTGCGAACTGAGCTTGCCTTCCGCGACCGAAAGCCCTTTGCCCTTGACCGTGGCCATGATGATGGCGGTGGGGCGCTTCTTGATGGTGCGGGCATGGGTCAGCGCGGCTTCGAGATCCGAGAAGTTGTGCCCGTCGATGCACAGGGTCGCCCAGCCGAACGCTTCCCAACGCTTGTCGAGCGGACGCACGGCGTTGATCGCGTCGGTGTAGTCGTCGATCTGCATCCCGTTGTCGTCCACCAGCACGACGAGATTGTCGAGCTCCTGGCTCCCGGCATACATGGCCGCTTCCCAGATCTGCCCTTCCTGCTGCTCGCCGTCGCCGACGATGCAGTAGACGCGGTAGTCCTTGCGTTCCATGCGCGCCGCCAGCGCCATGCCCACCGCCGCCGAAAGCCCCTGCCCAAGCGAGCCCGCGGTCATGTCGATGCCCGTGGTCAGCTTCATGTCGCAATGGCTCGGCAACCTGGTGCCGGGCTGGTTCAGGGTGAGGAGGGTTTCCTTATCAAAGTAGCCCTTCATAGCCAGCAGGGTATACAGCGCGGGTCCGGCATGGCCCTTGGAGAGCACGATGCGGTCACGGTCGGGCCAGCCCGGCTCTTCGGGGCGCACGCGCATTTCCTCGTAATAAAGGTAGACCAGCGCTTCGATGAGGGACAGGGAACCGCCCACATGCCCGACACCGATCTGGCCGATCATTTTGGTGAGCAACTGCCTCGCTTCCTTGCTCAGCTCGGTGAGCTGCCGCAATTTCCGCTCGTTCATGGTTCAGCCTCGACTTCCTTACAGATGTTGTTCCGGTTCGGGGGACGTGCCCATCACGTCCCCCTGCCCCGTCGTTTCCAGAACCGACTGCCACAGGTCGGAGCGCACGCTCATGGTGCGGCGCTTGCGCGTTACCAGCTCCAGCGGCAGATGGACGAACTTGTCCATGATGTTGGCTACGACCATGCCCGTCTTCCCGCTCATGGCCGCGTGCACAGCATGTTGGCCCAAAAAGCCGCAGTACAGCCTGTCGTTGGCGTTGGCGGGGACGGAACGGATCATGTAGCTCGGATCGATGTATTTGAGATAGTAAGGTATCTTTTTGGCTGAAAAGTATTCGGCGATCTTCGCGCGCAGGAACCCGGTGATGTCGCCGAGCGCCTTGTTGCCCGAGGCGTCGCAGCGGGTTTCGTGCTCGGAAAGCAGATCCTGCCCCGCCCCCTCCGCCACGGCGAGCACGGCGTGGGAGTGTACGGCAAGGCATTTTTCCAGAGCCGGGAACAGGCCCCGCTCGCCGTAGAGGCTGAAAGGGACCTCGGGGACGAGCACGAAATTGACTTCGCGCATGGAGAGGGAGGCGTTGGCGGCGATGAAGCCCGATTCGCGCCCCATCAGCTTGACGATGCCGATGCCGTTGAAGACGCTGGCGGCCTCGATATGGGCGCAGCGGATGGCGTCGGCGGCCTTGTCCACCGCCGTTTCGAAGCCGAAGGAATGGGGGATGAAATTGATGTCGTTGTCGATGGTTTTCGGAATCCCGACAATGGAGATGTGCTTGCCGCGCCGGGCGACTTCCTGCTGGATGGACGCCGCAGCCTTCATCGTCCCGTCGCCGCCGATGATGAACAGCGCACTGATATTCAGGCGCTCAAGGGCGGTGGCGATTTCGGATGAAGACTGCGGCCCTCTGGACGTCCCGAGGATCGTCCCCCCGAACTCGTGGATGCCTTCCACATCGCGCGGGGCCAGCTCGCGCACGTCGTAGCGGTAGGACGGGATAAACCCCTGCAGGCCGTAGCGGATGCCAAGGACCGAAGGGACGCGATAGGCGTTGTACGCCGTCATTACGATGGCCCTGATGACGTCGTTGATGCCCGGGCACAGCCCGCCGCAGGTCACGATGGCGCATTTCGTCTTGCTCGGATCGAAGTAGATCCGGTCGCGGGGGCCCGCCAGCTCAAAGGACATGGGGCGCGGCGCGGCACCTTCGTCCACCAGCTCCTCGTCCACGGTGAAGACCACACGCCTCTCGCCCGCCGTCGCCAGATTGCGCGACAGCGGAGAATCGATTTCCGGCGTTCCGAGACTCTGAATGCGTATCTCTTGGGCCGCGGAGGGCGTAGCTTCACAAGTATTCATGCGGATTCCTTCCTTTTATTTTTCTTTGACCCTGCCGCAGGTCCTGCGCACGATAAGCTCCGTGTCGAGCAGGTACTGCACCTTCAGCGGGGTTTGCGATTCAATGGCCGAGATCATGATGTTCGCCGCCATCTGGCCCATTTCGTAGCAGGGCGTCTTGATGCTCGTCAGCGGCGGGTTGAAGTAGGCGGCGATGTCGATGTCGTCGAAGCCGCAGACTGAAATGTCCTCCGGGACGCTGAGCCCCGCCTCGGTGATGGCGCGTATGGCCCCGATGGCCAGATAGTCGTTCACGCACAGCACCGCCGTCGGGGGGGCCTGCAATTTCAAAAACGCCCGCATGGATTCCTTGCCGAGCAGGTAGGAGGGCGGCTGCGAGCGGATGAGCTCCGGATCGAAGGGGATGCCGTTGTCGGCAAGCACCTTCTTGTAGCCTTCCATGCGGTCGATGGTACGGCGCGCGCAGGTCATGGGGCCGACCAGAAAACCGATGCGCTTATGGCCGAGATCAATGAGGTATTTGACGCTCGTATAGATGGACCGCGCGTTGTCGATGCCGATATAGTTCACGCTTTCGTCCGGCACTTCCCACAGGATGATGCAGGGGATACCCGCCGCCTCCAGCGTTTTCATGTACTCCACATTGCTCATGTCCAGCCCGACGAGGATGAGCCCGCCGATGCGCTGCTCGTGGAAACGCCGCATGGCGAGGCGCTCCTCCTCCGGAGAGAACTGCGACAGGGCCACCTTGCACGAATAGTTCCGCTCCGAGCACGTTTTCTGGATCGCCATCAGGTTCACGCCGAACGCCGCATACGTCGGGGAAGGCAGGAGGATGCCGATGGTGTCCGAGCGCCTTTTGGAGAGGGAACCCGCCGTCGCGTTGTAGACGTAATTGAGCGCTTCCGCGGCGGCCCTGACCTTGCTGACCGTTTCCGCGGGCGTTTTGTCCGGCTCGCGGAGGGCGCGGGATACGGTCGAAAGCGAGACGTTCGCTTTGACGGCAACGTCTTTTATGGTCGCCCGAGTGTTATTGAAACCGTTTTCATTCATTTTATTGTTTCTTTTCAATGTATTATCCATTTATTTTGTACTTCAATGAGTACGTTTTCAATCTAGCCGCCCATAAAACCGCTGTCAAGCCTCTTTGCAACGTTTTTTTGCTTTCACCCCCTTCAGCTCCGGCAAAGGCCGGGTTTTGTACCTCACTCCACTCCATTTACTGGGAAAGAGCGTGCCGAAAAAGAAAAAATATATTGTATTTACATATGTTATATGGACACATGCATTTCTGGCATCTCCCACAGCGGCAGACCCCGTGAGGACGAAAACCTCTTCACAGTGCTGTGGGGAGTGCTTGAAAGGGCAAAAAATATCTTTTTTAATAGACTGTATTCTATAAAAAATATGTCTTTTACGGTTTTGAGGACACAAAAAAAGACATCCCATCTCTTGACAAGATATTTTTTTGACGCATAGAATGAAAACGTATTCATTCTAATATAAACTATAACATACAATATATTGAATATTCATATTTTTTTATAAAAGAACGGATTCAAAAATCGCTCACAGGCATCATAGTTATAAGGAAATCCACCCTTTAGGCCTCATGTCTGCGACCCCGGCGCCACACGGCACCCCGGAAGGCCGCAGGCCTAACCAGATAACCCCAAGGAGAAGGGCGTTATGCAACTGTCCAACACATGGAAGGCGACGGTAGGATTGATGATCGGGGCGATCCTGTGCCTGCCCGCGCAAGCGGCGGCCGAAAAGAAAATCATCATGCGCTACAGCCACAGTTCGGCGGCCATGGTGGAGGAGCCCCACCACACGGCGGCTCTGGACTTCAAGAAATACGTTGAAGAGAAAACCAAGGGCAGAGTGGAAGTACAGATCTACCCCGCCAGCCAGCTCGGCGGCGAGGAACGCGCCTTTCAGGACGTGCAGCAGGGCGTCATCCAGATAGCCTCCCTGGCTTCCAACAACGCCGCCGTGTTCGCCCCCTCCCTCTATGTCATCGATCTTCCCTACCTGTTCAGGACCAATCAGGAAGGCTGGGCCATCCTCGACAAGTACTGGGACGAACTCAACGCTAAAACCATCAAGGAAAGCGGCAACCGCATCATCGGCTGGCTCGACCTCGGCTACCGCCACGTCTGCAACAGCAAACGGCCCATCCGTACCATCGAAGACCTCAAGGGCCTCAAAATCCGCGTGCCCAACAACCCGGTCATGATCAACACGTTCCGGGCCTGGGGCTGTGAACCGACCCCCCTCGCGTGGGACGAAACCTTCAACGCCCTTCAGCAGAAGGTCGTCGACGGCCAAGAAAACTCGTACGTGGTTTTTGCGTCCAACAAGTTTGAAGAAGTGCAGAAGTACATGACCGAGCTGCGCTACAAGCTCCAAATCATCGTCATGGTCGTCAACGACACATGGCTCAAGAAGCAGCCCGCCGACATCCAGCAGGCCATCCTCGAAGGCGGACGCCTCGCCACCAAGCACAACCGCGAAATGATCATGGCTATGGAAGCCCGCCTGAAGCCCGCCATGAAGAAGGCCGGCGTCGAAATCCTCGACAAGCCCGAAGACGAAAACGTTTGGGAAGAAAAGGCGATGGCTCTCTGGCCTGATCTCTACCCCAAAATCGGCAATCTCGATCTCCTCGACAAGATGATGGCGGACATGCATCGCAAGCGCCCGTAAACGCAAGAGCATGAAAACGTTTTTTACTATTGATTAAGGTCCATTATCTCTATTTCTACGTTCTTTTGAAGCGACATGCAAGTGAAAAAGTACGCTCTTTCATGAATGTGCAGTGCGCATTCTTAGAAAAAAGCGCGACTATGGCAATGGATTTCAGACTGTTCACCCATAATGAGGAGGTCTTCATGAACATCCGGCAAAGCTTCAACCGGGCCCTTTTAGGGGCGGTTTGCGGAGCGCTGCTTCTGGTTTCCCCTGCCAGTGCGGCCGAGAAAAAAATCGTCATGCGCTACAGCCACAGCTCCAGCGCGATGGTCAAGGAACCGCATCACGCGGCGGCCCTCGACTTCAAGAACTATGTGGAAAAGGCCACCAACGGGAAGGTGGACGTCCAGATTTACCCCGGCAGCCAGCTTGGCGGCGAGGAGCGGAGTTTTCAGGACATCCAGCAGGGGGTCATTCAGATCGCGTCTCTCGCGGTCAACAACGTGACGGTGTTCAGCCCCTCAATGGGCGTGTTCGACCTGCCGTACATGTTCACCAACTATGAAGATTGCTACAAGCTCATCGACCAGAACTGGGACGAGATCAACAAGCGCATGATCGCCGAGAGCGGCAACATGGCCGTGGGCTGGCTCGTGCAGGGCTTCCGCGTGCTCAGCAACAGCAAGCGTCCTATCAATACCATTGAAGACCTCAAGGGCCTCAAGATCCGCGTGCCCAACAACCCGATCATGATCGCCACCTTCCGCGCGTGGGGCGGCGAACCCGCGCCCATGGCGTGGGACGAGACGTTCAACGCCCTCCAGCAGAAGGTCGTCGACGGACAGGAAAACCCCTACCCCGTGTTCGCTTCCAACAAGTTCGAGGAAGTGCAGAAGTACATCACCGAAATCCATTATAAGGTGTGGATCGGCCCCATCGTCGTGAACGCCGCGTGGTTCAAGAAGCAGCCCGCGGACGTGCAGAAGGCCATCCTCGAAGGCGGACGTCTCGCCACCGAAAACAACCGCAAGATGATTGCCGAAATGGAAACCGACCTCGTCAAGGTGCTCAAGGACAAGGGTGTAGAGATCCTCGCCAAGCCCGAAGACGAACCCGTCTGGCAGGAAAAGGCCATGGGCGTATGGCCGCAGTTCTACGACAAGATCGGCGATATTTCCTTGCTTGACACCATGATGAAGTCCCTCGGACGTACGCGTCCGCAATAACGCCTGCCGAGCCCGGAGGTGGCTTCCTCCTCCGGGCCGCTAAACCTCAACGGGTGAGGAGAGAGTCATGCGCGAGCAGCTGGCGTCCATTTGGAAGAACCTTGAAGAGTACATTTGCTGTGCGCTTCTCGGCGTCATCATGACGCTTTTGATGATGCAGGTGTGCTACAGATACTTCGGCGGCAAGTCCATCGCATGGTCTGAAGAGGTCAGCCGTTTCCTGTTCCTGTACCTTGTCTATTTCGCGGCAAGCCTCGCCGCCTCAAAGAATCTGCATATCCGCGTGACCGCGCAGCTCAAGCTCCTGCCGAAGCTCGGCCAGATGCTTCTGCTCCTTACGACGGACATCATCTGGCTGGTCTTCTGCATTATCGTGGTGAACGTCGGGACGGACTTCATCATCAGCATGAGCGACCGCCCGATGGTTTCCGGGGCGCTGATGCTTGATATGCGCTATGTCTACGCGGCGGTGCCCATCGCCTTTACCTTGCAGGCCGTCCGCCTCGTCGAGCGCTGGTGGCGCATCTTCACCAAGCGCGATCCCTTAGTCGTTCCCAGCGAGGAGGTATTCTGATGTCGCTTGAAGTCCTCATCTGGATTGCGCTGGCTGTCCTGCTCGTCATGGGCACGCCCATCTTCGTCTCCCTCGGCATGGCGTCCATCACCGTGCTGCTTCTGAGCGACATCCCGCTTTCGCTCGTCATGATTGACCTTATCAAGGTCTCGGACATGTTCCCCCTGCTGGCGGTGGTGGGCTTCGTCTTCGCCGGGGCGCTCATGGAACGCGGCGGCATGGCGGCCCAGATCGTTGAGGTCGCCTCCATGCTCGTCGGGCACATACGCGGCGGGCTCGGCATCGTGACCATCCTCGGCTGCATGTTCTTCGCCTCCATGATCGGCTCCGGCCCCGGCACCGTGGCCGCCATGGGCAGCATCATGATCCCCTCCATGATCAAGCGCGGCTACTCGCCCGAATACGCCGCCGGCGTTTCGGCTACCGGCGGCACGCTCGGCATCCTCATCCCGCCGAGCAACCCCATGCTGGTCTACGGCATCATCGCCAACGTCTCGATTTCCGCGCTGTTCACCGCCGGTTTCGTACCCGGCGCGCTGGTCGGCACCTGCCTCATGTTCACGGCCTATACCATCGCCCGCCGCCACGGCTACAAGGGCACGATGCATTCCTACACGATGGCCGAATTCGGGCGGGCGCTCCTGAAGAACATCTGGTCCCTCATGGCTCCCGTGGTCATCCTCGGCGGCATCTACGCGGGCATATGCACGCCCGTGGAAGCCTCGGTCGTCGCGGTGTGGTACGCCCTTTTCGTCGGCTTCTTCATCACCAAGAAGCTTTCCCTGAAGGAAGTGTTCAACGCCATGAAGCTGGCGAACATCTCCACCGGGACCATCCTCATCGTCGTGGGCGTGTCCACCATTTTCGGGCGGTTCCTGACCATGTACCAGATCCCGCAGCAGCTCGCCGCCCAGATGATGCTGTACACCACCAATCCCATCCTGATCCTGCTGCTCATCGCGGCACTGCTGTTCTTCCTCGGCATGTTCATGGAGACGCTGGCCACCATCGTCGTGCTCGCGCCGGTCTTCCTGCCCATCATCAAGTCCGTGGGCATCGACCCCGTGTTCTTCGGCGTCTTTTGGGTGATAACCAACGAGATCGCCCTGCTGACCCCGCCGCTCGGCGTCAACCTGTTCATCGCCATGAACCTGTCCAACCTCCCGCTGGAGCGGGTCGCCAAGGGAGCCTGTCCGTATATTTTCCTGCTTATTCTCGTGGTGTTCTTCCTCATCTTCTTCCCCGACGTCGTGACGTTCCTCCCGAAGGCGCTCGGCATGTATTGATGGTGCGCCGCCCCGGACCCTGCCGAGGGGCTCTGCCCCTCGGAACCCCGGCAGAGGCAACGCCTCTGCACTCCGCAAGGGAGCAGCGCTCCCTTGACCCGGCACAAGCGTTTCCTCTCGCGGCAACGCCGCGGGAGGAAACGCTCAGGGCATAAAGGAATCTCCCTTTACCGGAATTCCGGAAACGCAGGGCTCAAAAAAATCTCCTCTCCACCAACCTGGGGGCTTCCTCCTCCCCCACTCCCCCAAACGGCGGCTATTCCCCCAATGGATAGCCGCCGCTCCGTTTCCCATACAAAAAGCCGCTTCTCTGGGAAACGCCCCTTACTGGCGGTAATGTTAGGGAAAGGAAAATGCGCGGGGTTTTGCACGTCACGGTTTCATCGCGAACATATTGACGGTTTTATTGTAAAGGGAGGTTATCCCCTCGTCGGACAAACATTTCGGATACACAAATTTAGATGCTTATCGCATAGTACATGGACAGATTCCGGTATATGAATTGAACTACATTCTATATTAAGCGATTACCTTGGCGGCAACGCCGCCAAGGTAATCGCGCCGCCGGGTCAAGGGGCGGCTCGCCCCTTGCGGGGTCCCGAGGGGCAGAGCCCCTCGGCAGGGTCCGGGGCGGAGCCCCGTGAGATCGCTTGCCTCGCCAACCCGCACGGGCTATCAGGGAGCGTCACTCGATAAAAGGCTGTGACGACAGGAGGCTCCATGAAACCGCTCAAGCTGGATGCCGATTCCTCCCGCACCGGGAAACTTGAGGACATGAACGCGCCGTGGAGCCGCCTGCTCCATCTGGCGACGCGCTACACCTACCCGAAACGCTACCCCCTCGTACTGGCGGGCGACGCCATGTTCGACTTCTACTACCTCGCCAAAGGGCGCCTCAGGATCATGCACGGCGCGGAGAACGGACGCGAACGGGCGATGGTCTATATCGGCAGCGGGAATGTATTCAATGAGGCCACGGCACTGGCCGGATTCGACGATCCCGACTGCCGCTTCTACTGTATGGAAGACGTGGAACTGTACCGCTTCCCCGGCACGCTGCTCCATGATCCGCGCTTCGTTGCCGAATACCCGGAACTCATCATCAACCTGATGGTATCCATGAGCACCAAGGTGCTCGTGATGCACGCCAACCTTTCCGAAACGGGCGGCGGTACGGCAGTGAAGCAGGTCAGCCTCTTTTTGTGCGGGCTTTCACGTCTGCACGGTGACAAGCTCGACTTCAACCCCCAGATGACCCAGGAAGAACTGGCGATTTTCCTTGGGATGCACAGGGCTACGCTTGTGAGGGCCCTGAGGGTCCTGCGTGGGTGCGGCGCCCTCCTCCAGCTCACCAAGAACCGCCTCCGTATCGGAGACCTCGCGCTCCTGCAAAAAATAGCCGGGGAATAACCCGGAACATCTACAGAAAAATCAATATAATCCATATTGTTTCGTCCTATCTCATCTTTTTTTCCACTTTTTTTCACAAATGGCGCAGATGCGCCATTTTCTTGAGAACGGCTGTGTGAAGGTTCGCACAATGGGAAGTGAGCCGGAGGGCGGATGCGCGCCCGCCCATCCCCTCACCCTTCACATAGCCGTCCCCCGCGACGCGGGGAACGCCAAGGAGACAGGACGTGATCAACGTTATCGATCAAGACAAATGCATCGGATGCGGGACCTGCTTCAAGTCGTGCAGCCTCGACGTGTTCCGCCTCGACACCGACCAGAGCAAGGTTTCGCCCTGCATGGCGGCGTGCCCTGCGGGGACCGACATTCGCGGCTACAATGCCCTCGTACAGCAAGGCAAGCTTGAAGAAGCCGCCCAAAAACTCCGTCAGGCAAACCCATTCCCCGGCATCACGGGCCGCATCTGCTTCCATCCCTGCGAAAAGGAATGCGCGCGCAATGCCGTGGACGGTGCGGTAAACATCAACGCCGTCGAGCAGTTCCTCGGCGATCTCGACCTGCCAGAAGAACAGCCCGCCGTCCGGCATACGGCCAAGGTCGCCGTGGTGGGTTCCGGCCCCGCAGGGCTTTCCTGCGCCTGTTTTATGGCCCGCATGGGCTACCCCGTCACCGTTTTCGAGGCCGCGCCGCGCCCCGGCGGTATGCTCCGTTACGGCATCCCGGCTTACCGCCTGCCCGACGCCGTGGTCGAGGCGCATGTAGCCCGGCTTGAAGCCCTCGGCGTCAGCTTCCGCTGCAACACCCGCATCGGCAAGGGCGGCGACCTGACCCTCGGCGATTTGCGCCGGCGCGGCTACAAGGCGTTCCTTCTTGCCCCCGGAACCAGCCTCAGCCGCAGGATCGCCATTGAAGGCGCGGACCTGCCCGGCGTGCTGTGGGGCGTGGAGTTCCTGCGCGCCGTGCGCGGCGATCACGCTCCTACGTTTTCGGGCCATGTCGTGGTCGTGGGCGGCGGCGACGTTGCCGTCGACGCGGCGATTTCCGCCAAGCGCCTCGGAGCATCGTCCGTGAGCATGGTTTCCCTTGAGTCCGAAGCCGAACTGCCCGCCTATCCGCACAATATCGCCGACGCCCGCGACGAGGGCATCGATTTTCAGTGCGGCTGGGGCCCGGTACGCGTCGAAGGCACGGACGCCGTTTCCGGCCTCGCCGTCAAAGCCTGCCTTTCCGTCAAAGACGCTCCCGGCGCGTTCCGCCCGTCCTTTGATGAGGCGCAAACCCGTACCATCCCCGCCGATGCCGTGATCTTCGCCATCGGGCAGGCCGCCGATCTCGATCCCTTCGCGGAGGACGTGGCCATCACGCCCCGCCGTACCATCGAAACCGCCGCCGTCACCTTCGAAACCTCCCGCCCCGACGTATTCGCGGCGGGCGACGCCGCCAGCGGCCCGGCCTCGGCCATCCAAGCCATCGCCGGGGGACGCGAGGCAGCCTTCTCGATGGACCGCTACCTGCGCGGAGGCCAGATCCTCGCCAACCGCGCCGTCGTCCGCGAAACCGTGGACAAGGACAGGCTCCCCGGCGAAGGCGTGCTCCTCTCCCCGCGCAACGAACGCGCCGTGACCGACGCCCCCGGATTCGGGGAACGGCGGCGGGGGCTGGATCTCCATGCCGTGCTGGCGGAAGGTATGCGCTGCATGACCTGCGGGGCCAAGGCCCGCATCGCCTACAACGACGACTGCATGACCTGTTTCACCTGCGAGCTCCGCTGCCCGGCGGAAGCCATCAACGTGCATCCTTTCAAGGAACCGCTCCCGCGTACCCTTGAAATCCATTGCGAGGACTAGCCATGAGCGCGAAACCTTTTGTTTTCGATACGGACGTGCTGATCATCGGCGGCGGCTTTTCGGGTTCGTGGGCCGCGCTGACGACCCGGCAACATGTGGAGAACGTGCTCATCGTCGACAAGGGCCCCCGCGACTGGGGCGGCCTCGGCGGGATGTCCGGCGGCGACATGATCGTCAAGCAGCCGGAGTTCGCCGCCAAGGATCTGGTCGAAGAGCTGGTCTATTACTATGACGGGCTGTGCGAGCAGGATGTGCTTGAGGAAATCCTCAACCAGTCCTACGAGCGCTTCAAGGATTACGAGAAGATGGGCCACGAGTTCGCCCGCGACGATTCCGGCAGGCTCATGAGCATCCCCCAGCGCGGGCTCGAACTCATGCGCTATTACTTCTACCATCCCTACGGCAAGGGCGGCGCGCACACCACGCAGATCCTCAATGCCGAGCTTCAGCGGCTCAACGTCCAGCGCATCGGGCGCATCGAGATCACCGATCTCGTCAAGGACGGCGACGCCGTTTCCGGGGCCGTGGGCTTCCACGCCCAGAGCGGCACGCCCTGCCTGTTCCGGGCCAAGGCCGTCATCCTCGCCGCCCACAACGGCGGCTGGAAGGGCTCGTACCTGCTGAACACCTGCGCGGGCGAAGGCGCGGCGCTGGCCTACGGCGCGGGCGCTTCCCTGCGCAACATGGAGTTCATCGAAAACTGGAACGTGCCCAAGCTGTTCGCGTGGGAAGGGCAGACCGGGATGCTCCCCTACGGCGCGCGCTTCCTCAACGGAGAAGGCGAGGATTTCATGCGCCGCTATTCCCCGAAGCTCGGAGCCAAGGCCGACCCGCACTACAACGTGCGCGGCATGGCCTTTGAAGTCCGGGCCGGACGCGGGCCGATCTACTTCGATACCAGCACCATGAGCCCGGAAGGCGTCGAGATCATGACCCCCACCGGCGGCTGGATGAAACTCAACGACACCAAGCTCAAGGAACTCGGCATCGACTTCTTCAAGAGCAAAACCGAATGGATGCCGCAGGTGCTCACCTCGTTCGGCGGCACCGTGGCCGACAAGGACGGCTGGAGCGGCGTTCCGGGCCTGTTCGTGGCCGGACGCGCCCGCAGCGTCACCCCCGGCGTCTACATGGGCGGCTGGGACACCTGCAAGACCACCACGACCGGTTACATCGCCGGGAACAGCGCGGGGAAATACGTTTCCGGGCTCACCTCCGCGCCGCGGTTCGACGACGCCCACGCCTCTGGAACGCTCGACGCCACCCTGTCCCTGCTCGGCAAACCCGGCGTCTATCCCAAGGACGTGGTCCGGCTCATGCAGGAGCTCATGGCCCCGATGGACGTGTGCATCCTCAAGACCGGCAAGGGCCTCACCCGCTCGCTGGAACGCCTTGAAGACGCCAAACGGAACATCCTGCCGTACATGACCGCCCCCGAGCCGCACTATCTGGTCAAGCTCGTGGAAGCGCGCTCCATGGCGCTGATCACCGAAATGTACCTGAAGGCGTCGCTCATGCGCAAGGAATCGCGCAGCGGGCATTACCGCGAGGATTTCCCCGAACGCCACGGCGATCCGGCATGGATCGTCATCCGCGACGGGCACGACGGCATGGATCTGCGTGCCGACCCCGTTCCGCTGGACCGTTATCCGATAAAACCGCACCGCTACTATATGGATAACTTCGCCTTCCCCAAAACATCGGCCATCTAAGGCAGCGTCCGCCGCGCCGGAATCCCGCATCCCGGCGCGGCTCCCCGACCTCTGAACCCGCCTCCCGCAGGAGTCCCCATGAACCGTGCCCTGACCTTAAAGTGGTTCGCCGTGCTCGGCCTCGCCAGCCTGTTCTACCTGCTGGCTCCCCGTGACGTTTCGCCTCAAATGCCCCTCTATCTCGGGATGACCTCCGCAGCGGTCATCATCTGGACCTTCGATCTCTTGCCCGCCGTGGCTGTCGCCGCCGCGCTGACCTTCCTCTACCTGCTGACCAACATGGCCCCGCCCGAAGTCGTGCTCGGACCGTGGACCACCGTGCTCATCTGGACCACCTTCGGCGCGGCCATCTTCGGCGAAGCCATGGAAAAGACCGGGCTCGCCAAGCGCGTGGCCCTGCGCTGTATGCTCCTCACGGGCGGCACGTTCACCGGGATGCTCATCGGGTTCGCCATCGGCGGCATCATCCTCGGCCTGCTGCTGGCCTCCGGGTTCGCCCGCACGGTCATCTTCTGCGCCATCGCCGTGGGCATCATCAGGGCGCTGGACATCGATCCCAAGTCCCGCCTGTCCTCCATCATCGTCATCGCCTGTTTCTTCGCGGCGGCGGCCCCGACCATGCAGTTCCTGCACACCTCGGAGTCCTTCATCTGGTCGTTTCAGGTGCTCATGAAGGCCATCGGCGGCAATGTGGACTGGTGGGAATACCTGAACCACGCCTGTTTCATCAACACCATCTATGTCGCGCTGTCCTTCCTGACCATCTATTTCATGCGCGGCAAGGTGCGGCTCCCCGAAGGCGGGAAGCTCAAGCTCATCCTTGAAGAGCGCCTCGCCGAAATGGGCCCCATGACGGTTTCCGAAAAGCGCCTCCTCGTCCTCGCCATCCTCGGCATCCTCGGCTTCATGGTCGAGCCGTGGACCGGCGTGAACGCCGTGTATGTGCTTTGCCTCGTAGCCCTGTTCTGCTACATGCCCGGCATGAAGATCATGGAGCCCTCCTCCTTCAACAACCTGAACATCGTGTTCCTCGTCTTCGTGGCGGGCTGCATGGCCATCGGTTTTGTGGCGGGCGAAGTCGGAGCCAACAAGTGGGCCGTCTCGTCCATCATCCCGTTCCTCAAGGAACTGCCCCCCACGCTCGGCGTGCTCTGCTCCTACCTCGCGGGCGTGGTCACCAACCTGCTCCTGACCCCCTTCGCGGCGACCGTGGCCTTCACCCCGGCGTTCGGCGAACTCGGCGTCCAGATGGGCGTCAACCCGCTGCCCTTGTTCTACGCCTTCGAGTACGGGCTCGATCAGTACTTCTTCCCCTATGAAGGCGTCATGTTCCTCTACATCTTCACCACCGGATGCGTGACCCTCAAGCACGTCATCCCCACGATGATCGCCCGCTGCATCGTCGCCGGGGCGTTCATCGCCGTCATCGCCATCCCCTACTGGACGTTCATCGGCATCATGTAACCCCGGCACGGCCCGCTCCCGCGCCTCTCCTCCCACTCCCGGTGCCCCCGCATCCCCCACAAAAAAGGCGCTGCCGCACCCCGGCCTGATGGCTGGATGCGGCAACGCCTTTTCGTGATCGCCCCGTCTCCTTGACACGCAGCCCAGCCGTGCCCACATTCAGACAAAACACGGGCAGGAGGCCGCCATGAGCGACAAGGACTTCATCGATATGAAAGAGGAAAACGGCCAGTGGTCGGCCTACGTTTCCGAGTTTTCCCCCGAAAAGCTTTGGGAAAAAATCAAAGGGCACGCGAAGAAAGTCGGCTGTGAGGGCATACGCAGCGCCCTGCGCCTGTTCTACGCGCTGGACAATCCGTCCATGCCGCTCAAGACGAAAATGGTGATTTACGGCGCGCTCGGCTATTTCATTTCGCCCATCGACGTGATCCCCGATTTCATCCCGGTCGTGGGCTTCACCGACGATATCGGCGTGCTCGCGGCGGCGGTGGTCATGGCCGCTTCCTATATAGACGCCGAGGCCAAAGCCGACGCCAAGCTTGCCGACTGGTTCGGGGAAGGCTCCTGCTGAAAAGAACCATACCACCGCTTCTCCGGAAACTACGGAGAGACTCTCCGCCACGCTTTGGCGCGGACGCACCGCGAGGTACGCCCGCACCTCTGCTCTGCCGGCAGAACACTATCAGGAACAGGCCCCGCGCACGGCGTCCACAATGGCGTCCGTCAGACGCCGCAGATCTTCGGGCCCGATGCAGTACGGCGGCATGAGATAGACGTTCCGGTTGAACGGACGCACCCATACGCCGCGTTCAACGAAGAAATCCTGCAAGACGGCCATGTTCACGGGCTTGTCCACTTCCACGACGCCGATTGCGCCGAGCGTCCGCACGTCGCGGACGCCCCGGAATTCCCGGCACGGCGAAAGCCCTTCCTCAAGGCCCCGGCGGATGCCTTCCACGCGCTCGGCCCACGGCGAGGCGTTCAGAAGGTCGAGGCTGGCGCATCCCACGGCACAGGCCAACGGGTTGCCCATGAAAGTGGGGCCGTGCATGAACACGCCGCCGCCCTGCTCCGGCCCGGCCTCTTCAATGCCCCGCGCTACGGCTTCGCTGGCAACGGTCGCCGCCAGCGTCATGGTGCCGCCGGTGAGCGCCTTGCCGAGACAGAGGATATCCGGCTTGAGGCCCGCCCATTCCGAAGCGAACATCTTGCCGGTACGCCCAAATCCTGTGGCGATTTCATCAACGATCAGCAGCAGTTCGTGCTCGTCGCACAGCTTCCGCAGCCCGCGCAGGTAGTCGGGGTGATAGAACCACATCCCGCCCGCGCCCTGCACGATGGGTTCGAGGATGACCGCCGCCAGCCCCTCCGCGTGGCGCTCGATGGCGTCGCGCATGGGCCGGAGGCTGTCGGGATCGAACGGGCTGTCGAAACGGCAGCTTGGGCGCTCGACGAACAGGTGTTTCGGCAGGATGCCGGTAAACAGCGTATGCATACCGTTTACGGGATCGCAGACGGACATGGCCCCTTGCGTGTCGCCGTGGTAGCCGCCCTTGGGGGTGAGGAAGCGGGTTTTGCCCGGCCTGCCCTTTGAGGCCCAATACTGGACCGCCATCTTGAGCGCGACTTCGACCGAGACCGAACCCGAGTCGGCGTAAAAGATGTGTTTCAGATTGTCGGGCAGCAGCGGCAGGAGCCGTTTCCCCAGTTCCACGGCTGGCTCATGGGTCAGGCCGCCGAACATGACGTGGGCCATTTTCGCGGACTGCCGCCGCACGGCGTCCATGAGGACGGGGTGTCCGTAGCCGTGGATGGCGCACCACCACGAGGACATGCCGTCCACCAGCTCCCTCCCGTCGCGCAGCCTGATGCGCACGCCCGATGTGCCCACCGCCTCCCGCACCGGGAGCGGGTTCAGCGCCGACGTATACGGGTGCCACAGGTGTTCCCGATCGAAGGCGAGGAGCGAAGAAGGGGAAAGAGGAGATGAGGGAATGTGGGGGGAGGCCACGCGGGAGCTTTCCCGGTTGGAACATGAAGATGCGGGGGAGGTTTGACCGCGTTCATGGGAAGAAGACGGGGAGACGATATGTGATGAAGCGTTGTCGGGGCATATTCCATTGGAAAGGCAGTCCGAGAACAACGGGCGCAGGGCTTCCACGGCGGGCCCGACAAGGGCGGCGAGGCTGGACCATACGTTTTCGGCATTGTTTGCGAATCCGGTTTGGTAGGGGATTTCCGCGAGCACGGGGACGCCGCGTTCCCGGCCCATGCGGGCGAGGGTTTCGGCGTTGTCGCGCAGCAGCCTGCGTTCGTTCCCGACATCCGGATCGGGGCCGGAACCCGGATCGCATACCGTTTCCGGGATCGGGCGGTTGAGGATCATCCCGCACACGCGCAGGCCGTGCGATTGCAGCACGTCGAGCGAAAGCAGGGCGTGGTTGATGCAGCCGAGCTTGTTCCCCACGACGAGCAGGACCGGAAAATCGATCTCCCGCATGAAGTCGAGCATGGTTTCGCGGTCATTCAGCGGGACGTAAATCCCGCCCGCGCCTTCGATCAGCAGAAACGTCCCGTCCGGCACCTTCCGCTCCAGCTTTTCCCGTAAGCCGGAAACAGTGAGCGGACGCCCTGCCAGCCGTGCCGCCAAATGCGGCGAACACGCGGGCTCGTAGGTTTCCAGCACGATCCCGCCGCCTCCCGCCGCCTCGTAGCAGGCCACGTCGGGAGCGACAAGGGCGGAAGAGGCCGAAGCCTGGAACTGGGGACCGCTGCTTCTGGTTGGAGGGGTTCTCCTTGTTTCATTGGTGTGCAATATGCTCTATCTCCCTGTCCGGCTGCGGCTGGCCCAGGAAAAAGGCTATGACATGAGCAGTGTATGGAATATGGCAGCCGGTGTGGCAGAGCTGCTTTTGATCCTTTTGGGCCTGGTACGCCCCATGCTTTATGGTTTGCTGGGGGCCATGCTTCTATTGCTGTTCTGTTTCCGCATTTCCAAGCTGGGAGTGTTGCACGCCTTCCTGTTCACCCTGTTTCAGCCATTTATGCTGCTGGACAGCAGCCTGGGCCGGATGAAATGGGTGGCCACCGCCATGCCTACCACGGACCTCACCCCGGTGGAGTTCCGTTCCCGGGTTTCCGGCCTGCGGCAAACCGTGCAGCAGGAAACAAAAGAAGAATTCCAGCAGGAGATCGATGGGCAAAACAGCCTAAAAAATAGGAAAGAGGAAAAATAAGAAATGCCCTCAAGGGATTTTCCTTGAGGGCATCTTTTTTAC
>QWCH01001618.1_pt1 | contig 43139 bp, 40 predicted proteins | sample 1972671 | NCBI WGS metagenome assembly QWCH01 (sample SAMN09866713, study PRJNA288562) | Human gut metagenome isolate term3_stool, whole genome shotgun sequencing... | isolation source: gut | host: Homo sapiens | place: USA: California
GAGCGGCGTACCGCCGCCCTTGACCATTTGCGCCCTGCCTGCTGAGAAGTAACCAAGGGGCGGTTAAGCCGCCCCCTGTAATAGATTTCTACCAGAGCCATAATCAATTTTGCGCATATCTCTTGACACTACCAACCTCCATGGCTGCTTTCGTATTCTTTCTGCCGCAGCAGAGGCTGATAATCTGAAATTGCACCATATCCAATTTCAGATTATCAGCACCAAAAGGAAGAATTGCGCCTTCACGATTCTGGCGCAGAGGCTTCCTTTTGTATTTTCTTCGCACCGGTGGCAAACTGCATTTTTACAGTTTGGGTACCGCCGTGTGAAGAAAAATGTAGGTGTCCAGAGGAATGCAATCCCTTTGGCTCAGGGTTTCCAATAGGGGCGAGCAGCACCCTGTTGGCACACGATTTTGCGCGGCAAAGTCTAGTGTGTTATACCTTTTGCGACCGCTGACGCAGGAAAGGGGCTGTCACCGTACTGGACAGACCGTTTCCTGTGGCAGCAGAAGGACGAATATTTGCAAGCACGGGAGGCTTGCGGATATTCGTTCTTCGGGTGTAGGCGATGCAGCAAAGTGCAGGCCGTTGACCGAAACTGTGTTGCATCGCCGGGGGAGCAAAAGGTATATAAAACCCGCCGCAGCGACGCGTCCCCAAAAATCGTCGCTTATTCATCCGTCATTTCGTCGATTATTTTCAAAAATGCACCCCATGCTTCTATGATGGATGCAAACAAAAATGTTCGCCGCTGCTCATACCACCATGGCAGTTCCAACCACACGTTATCTAGGGCTTGCGCTTCGGTTTTCTTCGCTCTGCTTTCGGACAGATGAAAACGCTTCGCCGTCTCCGTCAGCGGATGTTCTGTATCATCCTCGAAACCAAAGCGATAACGGAGATACCGTTCCTCTCTGGCTTCGATCATTTCAAGCGCACGGTGGATATCGTCGTGACGCTCCTGTGCCAGATAAATTTGCTCCGGTGTCTGCTTGGTGAGGTCTGCAATAAAACTGTGCTTGCTCCGAACCTCATCTTTTGCAAGCTCGTCCAGAGAAATAATGCTGTTCAGATTCTTCGCCTCAAAGGGCACATTCTGTGAGCGGATATAGTCAATCATGGCGTTCCGTATTGCGGAAGCGGCATATGTCAGAAATAGGTTTCCGCTGTTGGGATTATAGCTGTCGATACAGCCGAGCAAACCCAACGAGCCTTCCTGCACAAGATCGTCAAGTGAAATTTGCAGAGATCGGTTCAACTCCGCTTGTGCGCTCCACACTTCGTATGCTGTCTTTTTGGTGAAGCGGAGATTGTTTTCAATCAGCAGATTCTGTGCATCGGCGTCTCCCCGCTTGGCCAACGCACAGAGCTGTTCATTGGTTATCGGGTCTCTTTTCATGGTTTTGTACCGTACCGGTCATTGCAAGGAACATCTGCTTGACCGCTTCTGTGTCAATACCGGGCAGATGGGAAACGGACTGTGCCACCGCTTCACCAATCTGCTCTGCGGTGATTTTGCGATTTAGCTTTTTCTGCCCTTTGGTCAACTCGACATATATCTTTTTCACTGCTTGCGAGGTCAATTCACGGGTGGCAGACAGATCGTTACCGACCTCTTTCTTTACTGCTTGCACAGCAGACATGAATGAGCGCTGGATCGCAGTCAGGTCTGCCTGATATGCCGGGGCCTGCAATTTCTTTACATCGTCAACTGCTTCCGGTTGGCTTTTCAGCATACCGGCGACAGTTGCGTACAGCTGATTCTGTGCCGCAAAACCCTTGGCAAGTTCGTCATCCAAGTAACCGGATATCAGATTTGTGGTGTTGGCAAACTCCGGATTTTCAAGCAGCGCATTGACCACCCGCGGATTCACCTTGTGAGTATACAGATTTCTCGCCGCCTGCACCGACAGGCCAAGCTCGGAAATATCGTAATTCAGTCGGTCAGGGGTATCGACCTCACCAAGTAGGAAGTCGGTGGAGACATTGAACACACGGGCAATACGGATGATATTTTCGTCACCCAGCTTGTCCGTCTTGCCGCTGATGAAACGGCTCAAAGAACTTTCCGAACAGCCAATGCGCGTAGCAAGCTCTGCCTGTGTGATCTTTCGGGATTTCATCAAGTCCTGTATGCGGTCACGGATTTTTCCGGGAAGATAAACACTTTCGTTGCTCATGTACCACACCTCCTTGCTCTATTTCCGATATCATTTACCCGTTTTACTTTCGGTACATTTCGTCCAGAGTCTTTCCGCCTTTGTTTTTCCATTCAATCCATCCGTTGGTGCTTCCTCCGAGCACGAACATGGCAGCTGAGCTGGGAGAAGTAAATGGAACGGAAACATTCAGTATGTATTTGTTGCCGTTAAGACCGATGTCACCGTTCTGAATGGCTGTTTGCCGCTGTCTCTCAATATTTTCTGAATGACATTTGCGGCTCATATCGATTTCAGAACCTTCAAGAACTTCAAATTTTTCGCCATCATACACACCAAGGGCATGAACGCCGTTACGTGTGGTGTGCAGCGTGTTGGCATCGTTCAAGGTTGCTTTGGTGTTTTCCATTTTATAGCCTTGCGTTGCCATGATGAACTTGATTTCTTCATACACTTCCTCAATCAAAGGAAGATCATATTCGTCAATCTCATATTTGGGATTGACCGTGTTTTCTACTTTGTAGCGTTTCGAAGCGATTGCTTTGCCGATTGCATAAGCTTCAAGGCCGCTGATCATATCCAAAGAAAAGGTCTTATTGTCGGCAAGAAACATAATAGCTTTGTTCCAGAAATTCTTAGAACGATTGTGGTCATCCAGTCTGACTACCCCGTTTCTGGTTTGGCCGATATAAATCTGTGCAATCTTGTTATCATCCGTCTCGCTGATGAGATAATAGATGCCGGGACGATTGATGCCGGTCAGCTTCTTGGCTTCTGAAAGCAGCGGGCGGGGAATGACATAGGTGGTCATTGTAGACAGATGACGGCGGATAGAGCGAATACCATCTGGCTGGCCATTGTGATATATAATTTCAAGCTTTTTGCTGATAGCCATATTCTATTCCCCTCACTTCAATCTATATCTCTTACCCGCGCCTCTGCCGATAATTTCGATCAATCCATTTTCGTTCATCTGGCGGGCGAGCAGGTAGGCTCTCGTCTTTTTGACGTTCAGCAGTTCCTGCAGATCTTCGTCGGTCATTTCGCCGTACTCTGCCAGATAATCCATCACAGTTTTCATCTGGGGTGTGATGGCTGCAGTGGCTTTGCCGGTTGTCGCCGGTGCATCTTCGCTTGCAGCACTGGCAGCATTCATATTCGGCAGTACAATTTTGAAAGCATTGGTCGTTGCCTCGATAGTGGGCTGTACAGAACTGTTTTCGTACAGCTTGAAAATACGTCGAATACCTGTACCGTAACTTTCAATCAGACGCAGACGGTGAAATATCTCTGCCAGTTTCTTGTTCCTTGGCTGAGAAACGCCGATGCGAATATCCTCAGTAGAAAGGCCAGGGAGAAGTCCGCCAAGCGAAATAAACTCCATCTTTCTGTCATTCACATTGATGATGATGCTGCCGCTGAATCCGTAATCACGATGCACAAGAGCGTTGAGCAGAGCTTCACGAATAGCTTCTTCGGGGTAATCCTGCTTATCCGTGCGAACAACTCCTTTGATCGTGGAAACAGTCTTATTGCACAGAGCAAGATAGTTTATCGCATCATCAAGCTGCTTGAACACGGAACCTCCGAACTCCTTGCTGTCACGGAACTCTGTGCAGAATTCATCTTTGAATACGGCAATTTTGGTCGTGTGATGGCATTGGTCTGAAAGCAGCAGAGCGAGGTTGGTGTAAATATCGTTCTGCGTGATGCCAAGCGCACGATATTTCTCGACGGAAAACTCCACACCGTAGCGCTGGAATGCAGTTTTGGCAGCATCAAAGGTCAATTCCTGCTCCAAACTGCGGGAATCTTCGTAGGTATCTCCGTCTGATTCTTTTATCATCTGGCGAATCTGTTCAGGAGATGCCTGAACGCTGGATGTGCCCTGACGAACATAAACGCCGGTGGGCTTCATGCCTTTGGATTTCAGATAGTAGGGCTTATAGCTGCCTTCTCCAACTTCAATCCGAATTACCTTATTATCCTGGAGGACATACCGCACGAACATGGTCACATCCGGTGCGATTGCATCCCGGATGCCATTCGTCAGGCGGGTATAGGTTTCATCCACGTCATCAATGCCGATCAGGTTGCCCTTATCATCAATACCGAGATAGATCACACCGCCGTCCGTATTTGCAAATGCGATGACCTCTTTATAGATGTCATCGATCATCTGAGATTTATATTCAATGCGCTCGCTTTCATATTGCATATATAACACCTCCATTGTAGCTTACTTATATTATACTCATATTTTCATGATTTTCAACAGAGCGAAGTGAAAATTCACCTTTTATTCACTCTGAGCCGTGAAAATCACTTTTACATAGACTCGTCGCCCTTCCGTACTTGCATTTCTGCAAGCTTACGAGAGGGCTTTTTTGATTTCTTGCAATACCGCCTGATTTTTTCGGTCTAAGGCTTTTTCTCCGTATATTCAGTTGACAAAGAAATTTGTCGGAAATATTGAAAGGAGAAATGCCTATGACAATTTTTGAAGCCGTGAAAACAACGGTCGCGCCGAGAATGGCGGCGGAACATTTCGGGCTGAGTGTCAGCCGAAACGGGATGGTCTGCTGTCCCTTTCATGATGACAGGCACCCGAGCATGAAGCTGTATGAGGATCATTACCATTGCTTCGGGTGTCAGGCGAACGGTGATGTGATTGCATTCACATCGAAGCTGTTCGGCATCACACCGCTGGAAGCAGCGCAGAAGCTTGCCGCTGACTTTGGCATCCGTGAAGACAGACCATCCGTACTGGCGAAGTTAAAGATGTATACGACACAGGCTGAGAACGAAAAGCTTTGCTTTCGGGTGCTCAGCGAATATCTGCACATTCTGCAGGATTGGAAAAAGAGGTACGCACCGCAGACACCGGAGGAGGAGCCGGATGACCGTTTCGTGGAAGCCTGTCATATGCTCGAATGTACGCAGTATATGCTGGATCTGTTGACCATTGGTTCACATGAAGAAAGGGCAGAACTGGTAAAAGACATGATGAAAGATAACAAAATCACACTTCTGCAGGAGCGCCTGCAGGAAATCAAGGAGGAAATGAATGAGTAAACATGAGTACGCCGGTGAATTACCTTTTTGGTACGACGGCAAATCTGTGAATGAAGTCGGATTCTGCGAGGAGTTTCTTCAGCAGCATTCGATGGTGTGTGTGGGCGGCAGCTTCTTCACCAAGGATGGCCGTATCACTGATGAAGAAAGTGTCCGCAAGAAAATCTATGAAATGCTTCGCCCTTTTCTCACCTGCGGCCTTGCAAAACGGGCATCGGGACTTCTGGAAATGGTGAAACTGGAAGCCTATGTTCCCAACCTGCCGGTACACGAAGATCGAATCCATGTGGCGAACGGCACACTGTTTCTCGGCGGCAAGTTTCGCGCAGAAAAGGAATTCTGCCGTAACCGTCTGCCGGTCAAATATGATGCCAATGCTCCGCAGCCAGTCACATGGCTGCATTTTTTATCGGAACTTTTGGAGGACGAGGACATTCTTACTTTGCAAGAGTACCTCGGCTATTGCCTTCTTCCCACTAACCGTGGGCAGACCATGATGCTGCTGAAAGGCAACGGCGGTGAGGGCAAAAGCCGCATCGGGGTTGTGATGCAGAAGATGCTGGGTGACAACCTGAAAAACGGCAGCATTGCCAAAGGTGGAGCGTAGTCCCTTTGCCAGAGCTGATTTGGAGCATGAGCTGCTGATGGTAGACGATGACATGAAGATGGAGGCGCTGAAATCCACCCACTATCTCAAGTCGCTGATTACGGCTGAAATGCCCATGGATTTGGAGCGCAAGGGCGAGCAGAGCTATCAGGGGCAGATGTACGTCCGCTTTCTGGCGTTCAGTAATGGCGATCTGGAATCTCTCTATGACCATTCCGATGGCTTCTACCGTAGACAGCTGATCCTGTCAGTTAAGAAGAAACCGCTTGACCGTGAGGATGACCCTTTTCTTGCGGACAAGCTCTGTGCCGAAATCGAGGGCATTTTTCTTTGGTGTCTGGATGGTCTGCGGAGGCTGATTGGAAACAATTATCATTTCACTGAAAGTGACCGCACCAAGGATAACCGTGTGGAAGCCAAGCGAGAGGCCGACAATGTGCTGCTGTTCATGCGTTCAGAGGGGTACATCCAGCTAAAATCTGACAGCACCATTACCTCTGCCGATCTGTACGCCATCTATACCATGTGGTGCAACGACAACACCTATAAACCGCTGGCGGTACGAACAGTAAGTATGACCTTGAAAAAGCACGCCGACGAATTTGGCATCGAACATGATAACCACATCACAAATCGGCTCGGCAAGCGAGTCAACGGCTTCTGGGGCGTCGAAGCTTTGGTGACACCGCCTATTTTATGAGATCAAACACAGAAAACACCATCCCATCCATCCCAAGCATCCCCTGTGGGATAGATGGGCGGATGGGATGAAGAATTTTCAGTTTATCCGCGAAGGAGGATGCAATGGGAAGAGTTTATTATAAGGAGCTGCCACTGTTTCACTTGTACGACAGCGATTTGACCGGCACGCAGAAGCTGCTGATGACGCTGCTTCTAGTGGCTCGGTACGACATTTACGACTTGAGCTGCCTTGCGCGGATGTGTCCGGAGGACGTGACTACCGATCTGGCGGAGCTGAAACGGAAGGGGTATCTGCAAGACAAGTGAAAACCGGAAAGAAATTTGCGCGGCGGCGAAACGATTCCGCGAAACCGTGCTGCTCGGAATCGAGTACCGGCTTCACGGATGCGCGTGGGTTTGCATGGTTTCCTGCGAAGTCACGCGGTTCCGGAAAGTCGACACCCCTCACTTACGAAGAGGACATCGCCCGCCGCTTTTCCAGCGAATTTCAGGAAAACAGAATATTACATCACACAGCGAAGCAGGTTTTCGGAAACGCAAACCTGCTTCGCTGTTTTCATCACAAAAATTGGGGAGGATTTTATGAGCATCAGAAATGAGATTAAGGCGCAGATCGTCCGCGTCGGATTTACCATGCAGGAGCTGGTTGACCGGCTGGCCGAGGAATACGGCTGGAGCGATAGCGTGTCCAACCTGTCCGCTAAGCTGCAAAGGGAAAGTATCCGATACAAGGAAGTTGTGGAGCTGGCCGATGTGCTGGGCTATGACATAGTATGGCAGAAACGGAGGGATAACCGATGAAAGCACAGTATGCCATTCTTCGCTTTGCCAAGTACAAGGGGCCGGAAATTGGGCATATCGAGTCCCATAACGAACGTACCAAGGAGAAATACGCCAGTAATCCCGACGTAGACACGTCCCGCAGCCACCTTAACTTCCATCTGGTATTCCCGGAACGCAAATACCGTGCGGAGGCCGAAAAGCAGATTGCTGAAGCAGGCTGCCGCACCCGTTCCAACAGCGTGCGGGTGGTGGAGGTGCTGGTGACGGCCAGCCCGGAGTTCTTCAAGGGCAAGAAGAAAGCTGAAATCAAAGCCTATTTTCAGGAGGCGCTGGATTTTATCCAGCAGCATCAGAATCCGAGAACCATCATATCCGCCGTGGTGCATATGGACGAGAAAACGCCCCATATGCACCTTTGTTTTGTCCCGCTGACGGAGGACAAGCGACTCAGCGCCAAAGAGATCGTGGGCAACAAGAAAAAGCTGACATGGTGGCAGGATGAATTTTGGAAGCACATGGTCGGGAAATATCCCGATCTGGAACGTGGTGAGAGTGCCAGTGAGACCGGACGCACTCACATCCCGCCGAGGCTGTTCAAGGAGGCCGTGCACCTGAACCGAATGAAGGATCAGATCATGGCGATTCTGAATGACAGCAACCCCTTCAATAAAAAGGCCAAGGCAGAGGAATTGGAAACGCTGCTGGACAAGTACGTTCCCGGTGTAGAGGCCATGAGGACAAAGCTGAAAAAGTATGACAAGACCTACAAGGAGCTGACCGCAGAAAATGCGGAACTGGAAAAGGAACTCAACTCTGCATCCCGTGAGAGCATTCAGAAAAAACTGGAGATTCAGCGCAAGCTTTCCGAGTTGGATGAGCTTCGCCGCACTGTAGATTCCATCCCCGATGCCGTAATCCGGGAATACACCGAGCAGAAATATGTGCATCACGGTCGAATGAATCAGGAAATCTGAGGCAATACTACTTTTGAAAGAGAGGAATTCTATGGCAGAAATCAAGGAAATGAAACCAGGAATGACTGAACAGAAAAAGCAGGCTGTCATCGAACAGCTCTGGCTGACTTATTACAATGATACGCTATTTGCAAAGGGACTGATCACGGAAGAACAGCGCAATAAGATGCGTTTGATGATCAGGAGCCGTACTGCTGCAAAGGCGCGATAAGATAAATAGGGCGGCAATCGTGAGAGACACGGTTGCCGCCCAAATTTTTTTGACAACTTTTAAGATTATCTTGAAAAGTTCATTTGTTTGCGATATAATATTTGCATATGATGATACAGCGAACTTTTTAGAAAGGAACCATTATGGATATACATTCTGTCAGGCAACAGCTGCGGATGAAAAGCATCTACGATATTCCGCTTCGGGTAACCTACTATGCCCGTGTTTCTTCGGAATCGGATGAACAGCTGAACTCTCTGGGCAACCAGATCAGTTATTACGAGGATTTCATCAGGAAGAACGCTGCGTGGACATTCGTGCCGGGATATATTGACGAGGGACTGTCCGGTATTTCCACCAAACGCCGTGAGAATTTCAATCGCATGGTGGATGATGCAGAAGTCGGTAAATTTGATCTTGTTATCACAAAGGAAATCTCCCGTTTTGCTCGCAATACGCTGGACTCTATCCAGTATACCAGACAGCTCCTGAATGCGGGAGTCGGTGTCTTTTTCCAGAACGATAATATCAACACCTTCGACGAGGACTCCGAGCTTCGTTTGTCCATCATGTCCTCCATCGCACAGGATGAACTCCGCAAGCTGTCCTCCCGTGTGAAATTCGGGCATCAGCAGGCAATCAAGCAAAACGTAGTGCTGGGCAACAGCCGCATCTTTGGATATATCAAAAATGATGGCCGTTTGGTTATAGATGAAGATCAGGCGGTGATGGTGCGGCAGCTGTTTGAATTGTATGCTACTGACGAATACTCCATGAAACAGCTTGAAACACTGTTCTGGGAAAAGGGATACCGTAACCACAACGGCAAGAGAATAGCCCACTCCACCATGTCAGGCATGATTTCCAATCCTAAATACAAGGGCTACTATGTGGGAAACAAGGTCAAGGTGGTGGATATGTTCACCAAAAAGCAGAAATTCCTCCCGCCGGAAGAATGGGTCATGTTCAAGGATGAAACGGGAGAAATCGTACCGGCTATCGTTTCCGAAGAACTGTGGGAGCAGGCTAATGCCGTACTTCGCAGGAGAAGCGAGGATGTGAAGAACCGTCAGGGTGTCTGTAATCATGCCAACCTTCTGACCGGCAAACTATTCTGTACCCATTGCGGTACACCTTACTACCGCCGTGACTCCGTGGACAGGCAGGGTAACAAAAATTCCAAGTGGGTCTGCTCCGGGAAAATCAACAATGGCAAAGACAGCTGTGGTTCCATCCCCATTTATGAAAAAGAACTGATTCCTCTGCTCTTTGAGGTGTTCCGTGATACAAAAGAAGCCTCCGCCGCTATGCTGGAAGAATACGAGCGGATGTACCGTGCCATGACCAGCGACAGCAATATTGAGAAGAAAATCGAGTCAGCACAGGCAACCATTGAGCTGACCCTGAAAAAGAAAAGCAAGCTGCTGGAACTTGTTGCTCTGGACAGTATCACCCCTGCTGATTTTAAGTCCATGACTGCCCAGTGCAACGCCGACATCAAGGCCGCTGAACAGGAACTTGCCGAGCTTCGTGAACAGCAGGAATCCAGCGAGGAATTTCGCAGCAACATGGAGCGTATCCGCAAGGTGCTTCGGGATGCCGAGCGTGACTGTCAAAACGGCGAGATCACCAAGGAATTTATCGATACCTTTATTGATAAAATCTTTGCTACGCCGGAGGGTGACGGCACTATGCGGCTGGACATCAAGATTTTCACGGGTGAAAGCTGTGAAAAGTATCTGCAAAAGCTGAAAAGAAGGGCAAATTTCGAAGATTGTACGGGTCACACGTTCAAGAAGATGATCGAGGCTTACGAGCAGGGCCTGCAGTAACGCAAACAGGGCGCTCTTTCAGAGCGCCCTGACTTTTCATTTTTATACTATTTCCTGATTAGAATCTTAATTTTAATCAGGAAGGCATCGCCTGAAGGCGCTGCCTGTTTTGTGATTTATAAGGAAAGAAATCACAAAACAAGTCTCATATGAACTCCAATTAAAATCTTTTTTAAAGATTTTAATTGGAGTTCAGCTGGGCGTGGTCTTTTATCCGTTAAAAGTTTTCCTCAAGCAGCGCCCCGAACGCATCCCGGGAAAGCGGGTCCGTCACGGAAATGGAGTAGGCGTAGCTTCCGTCCGTCCAGATGGCCAGACTGTACGCGCCGTTGCCGCCCTTTAAGGTCACGGCGTTTCCGGAGATTTCCAGTGTTTCCTCCTGCGCGTACACATTGTAGTCGCCGGAATTGTCCTCCGTTCCGGGGGATTTGCGGTAGCACAGGCTGTCACTGCCACCGAAATACTGGATTTCCGCCAGTTCGTCCCAATAGGACACATATTCCGTGCGCTCCACCGTAAAGGGAACGCCCGTCAGCTCATTCATGGGAATCCCCGTTTTTTCGGTCAGCGCTTCCAGACTGTCCACGGTGTCGATCTGGGAGACCGCCATCATCCCCTGTTCCGGCGGATCTGTCTGCTTCGGCTTCCAGACGTAGCAGCAGCACACCACGATGGCAAGACAGGCCGCCAATGTAACCAGCCGCCGGGTCAGCTGACGCTTCTTCTGCTTTGCCTGTCCTGCTTCCACATTGCGGAGGACTCGCTGCCGCATTTCCGGCGTCACTTCGATTTTATCCATGATCTGCTCATACTTCAAAGTCATAGCCCTCCTGCAAAATGGTCTTCAGCTTTTCCCTGCCCCGGCGAAGGTCGGAACGGACAGTGGACGGATTCCGCTGTAAGATTTTTGCGATTTCCTCCGTGGAATAGCCCTCGTAATAGTGCAGGTGGACCACCTCCCGGAACTGCACCGGCAATTCCTTCACCGCGTCCCAGACGAAGGACAAGTCTTCCCGCCCTTCCTCTGCCAGCTCGTCACTCAGCTCGTCGGAGGTTCGGAGGGCGTTGTACTCGATGCGGTTCTTGCTCAGGTTCGCCGCCACCCGCAGGAGCCACGCCTTTTTGTGCTCCTCGCTTTCAAAGTTGGGGGCGGCGGTCAGAAGCTTCAGAAGCGTGTCCTGCAAGACTTCCTCCGCGTCCGCCATGTTGTGGAGATAGCTGTAGGCGCAGCGCAGAATGGCGTTTCCGTAGGTATCCAGAGCATCCGCCGCCATCTGCCCCGCCCGGTCATCCGCCTTCGTCTGCTGCTTTTCCTGCGGAATCAGGCGCAGAGCAAACGCGTACAGCCTCCCCAGAAGCCGCCACCACAGGGGCATGGGAATTGCTATTGCTTCCATTCCAAAGGTTCCTTCCTTCTAAAATTCAGGCTGTTTTTCAGGCCAGAGCTTCCACCCAGACACTCAGCTGCTCGGCGCTCATGCCGGCGTCGCACATCACCGCGTAGGAATAGGTGCCGTCCGTCCATGTCGCGGTGTAGATCAGGCCGTCGTTGCCCTTGCAGAGGACAGTGTGCCCGTCGATGGTCTGCTCCTCGGTAACATCGTAGGTGTTGTAGTCGCCGCTGATGTCGTCGCCGCCCACGCCCTTGCGGAAATACAGTTCGGAATCGTCGCCGTTGCTGAAGATCACCTGGGCGATTTCGTTTTCAATGGCCGCGATGTACCGCTCCGTGTAACCGTCCACCGACTCAGGCGCGGTGAAGGAGAAACCGGCAAGCTTGCCCGCTTCTTCCAGGCTGGTGCATTCCTGCCAGGGGTCGGGAATCTGGATGTTTTCGCCGTCTTCCGCAGGTCCCCAGGTCTTGGGGTCGCTTCCGGGAATGACCGTCCCGTCCGCAGTGTAGGAGGTATCACCCTTGTGGGTAGTGGGTGCGGGAGCATTTGCGTTTCCGCTGCATCCCACAATAGCCAGCGCCATTACCAAACTTAAAATAACAGCAATAAATTTTTCCATAATCAAAACATTCCTTTCTTTTCCCGGCGTTTCCGCCGTTCTATCCTGTATACAGCCGGGCAAAGGAAAATGTTGCAGTTTCCCCAAAAAATTTTTTGTGGCATTCTTTCGCGGTTTGCGGTATCATGATATGAAGAAGGTGATAAACATGAATTTTGCATACGGGGAAACGGAAGTTTCCTATCTGCGCCGGAAGGACAAGCGGCTCTGCGCGGTCATTGACCGGATCGGCCACATCGACCGCGCCGTAGATACCGACCTTTTTTCTTCCGTCATTCACCACATCATCGGCCAGCAGATCTCCACGAAGGCGCAGGCGACCATCTGGCAGCGGATGCAGGACGCGCTGGTGAAAGTGAACGCCGAGACCATTCTTGCGGCGGGCATCCCGAAGCTGCAGGCGCTGGGCATGACCTTCCGCAAGGCGGAGTACATCACGGATTTTGCCGAAAAAGTCCACACCGGCGCTTTTGATCTGGCCGCCGTGGAGCGGATGTCCGACGCCGACGCCATCGAAGCTCTGCGGGCGCTGAAAGGGATCGGCGTGTGGACTGCGGAGATGATTCTCCTGTTCTGTATGCAGCGCCCCGATATTTTCAGCTACGACGACCTTGCCATTCAGCGGGGATTGCGGATGGTCTATCACCATCGGGAAATCGACCGGGCGCTGTTTGAAAAATACCGCCGCCGTTTCAGCCCCTATTGCAGCGTGGCAAGCCTGTACCTGTGGGCGGTGTCCGGCGGGGCAATCCCGGAAATGAGGGACTACAAGCCCAAATCCAAATGATCTTCCGGGGTCGCAAACGCTTTTTCAAAGGCCGCCGCGTCGGCCTGGGACGTTTCCCAGCCGTATTTTTTCAAATCCACGCACCAGCAGTGACCGTTCCAGTATGTGGGAACGCCGTCCTCCGCCAGAAGCGTGCGCTGCAAATCGGAAATGACAAAGTGCTGCGCCCCGCTCAGCTCACCCCTGCCGTTGACCACCCGGAAGGCAGGAATATCCTCCCCGGCCAGATTTTCCCGCAGTCCGTAGCCCACCTGTCTGGAATTTCGGGGCTTGCCGCAGAGCATGGCGATCTGCCCGTAGGTCGCGACTTTCCCTCTGGGGATGCGCAGGCAGACGAGCCGCATTTTTTCGTAAAACGTCATGATCTTCCCACCTTCGACCGTTGTCAGATTATTGTAGCACCGAACGGGGATTTGAACAACGGAAATTTATGCAAATCAAAAAAGGGGTGTTTTGTAATGAATAAAAAGGTACTGATTCTGTCCTCCAGCCCACGCAAGGGCGGCAATTCGGAGACGCTGGCCGCGGCCTTCGCCAATGGCGCACTGGAAGCCGGGAATCTGGTGGAAACCGTACATCTCCGGGAAAAGAACTACGGCTTCTGCCGGGGCTGTCTCGCCTGCCAGAAGCTGGGGCACTGCGTCATCAGGGACGATGCCGTGGAGGTAACCGCAAAAATGCACGACGCCGACGTGCTTGTGTTCGCCACGCCGGTGTATTATTACAGCGTCAGCGGCCAGCTCAAGACCATGCTGGATCGCGCCAACCCGCTGTACGATACGGACTACGCCTTCACCAAAGCCTACCTGCTGGCAGCAGCGGCGGAGGACGAGCCGGAAACGGTGGATGGCACCCGGACGGCCGTGCAGGGCTGGGTGGACTGCTTCCCCCGCTGTGAATTGGCCGAGACGGTATTCGCAGGCGGCGTCAACGATGTCGGCGACATTGCCGGACATCCCGCTCTGGAAAAAGCCTATCAGGCCGGGAAATCCGTGTGATTCCGGCATTTTTACCCAAAGAAATGGCCGCATTCCCCTGACGGGGAATGCGGCCTTGAAATTGATTTGCTGTCAGAGAGGCAAGCCCGGCTTATCAACCCTCGCGGATCGCGGCCTGAGCGGCAGCCAGACGGGCGATGGGGACACGGAAGGGGCTGCAGGAAACGTAGTCCAGACCGATCCGGTGGCAGAACTCCACGCTCATGGGGTCGCCGCCGTGCTCGCCGCAGATGCCGCAGTGCAGTTCCGGACGAACCTTCTTGCCCTTCTCCACAGCCATCTGCATCAGGGCACCGACGCCGGTCTGATCCAGCTTGGCGAAGGGGTCGTTCTCGAAGATCTTGGCATCGTAGTAGGCGTCCAGGAACTTGCCTGCGTCGTCACGGCTGAAGCCGTAGGTCAGCTGGGTCAGGTCGTTGGTGCCGAAGCAGAAGAACTCCGCTTCCTTGGCGATCTCGTCGGCGGTCAGGCAGGCGCGGGGGATCTCGATCATGGTGCCGACCTCATAGTGCAGCTCGGCACCGGCCGCCGCGATCTCGGCATCCGCCGCCTTGACCACCACGTCCTTGACGAACTTCAGCTCCTTGGCGTCGCCGGGCAGGGGGATCATGATTTCAGGCACCAGCGTCCAGTCGGGGTGACGACCCTTCACTGCCAGCGCCGCGCGGATGACGGCCTTGGTCTGCATGGCGGCAATCTCGGGGAATGTGACCGCCAGACGGCAGCCGCGGTGACCCATCATGGGGTTGAACTCGTGCAGGGACGCGATGATGTCCTTGATCTGCTGGACGGTCTTGCCCTGGGTTTTGGCCAGCGCGGCGATCTCTTCCTCGGTGTTGGGGACGAACTCGTGGAGCGGGGGGTCCAGGAACCGGATGGTCACGGGGTAGGACTCCATGGCCTCGTACAGCGCCTCGAAATCGGCCTGCTGCATGGGCAGGATCTTGGCCAGCGCGGCCTCCCGCTCCTCAACGGTGTCGGAGCAGATCATTTCCCGGAAGGAGGCGATACGGCCTTCCTCGAAGAACATGTGCTCGGTACGGCACAGGCCAATGCCCTCGGCGCCCAGCTCTCTTGCCCGGATGGCGTCACGGGGGGTGTCGGCGTTGGTGCGCACCCGCAGACGGCGGTACTTGTCAGCCCAGCCCATGATACGGCTGAACTCGCCGGCGATCTCCGCGTCACGGGTCTCGATGATGCCGTCATAGATGCAGCCGGTGGAGCCGTCCAGGCTCAGCCAGTCGCCTTCGCGGTAGGTCTTGCCCGCCAGAACGAACTTCTTGTTTTCCTCGTCCATCTTGATCTCGGTGCAGCCGGAGACGCAGCAGCGACCCATGCCGCGGGCAACGACGGCAGCGTGAGAGGTCATGCCGCCCCGGACGGTGAGGATGCCCTGTGCGGACATCATGCCCTCGATGTCCTCGGGGGAGGTCTCCAGACGAACCAGAACCACCTTTTCGCCCCGGTCAGCCCAGGCCTTGGCGTCCTCAGCGGTGAAGACGATGCGGCCGCAGGCGGCTCCGGGAGACGCGGCCAACGCGCGGCCAACGGGCTGCGCGGCCTTCAGCGCCTTGGCGTCGAACTGGGGATGGAGCAGGGTGTCCAGCGTTCTCGGCTCGATCATGGCAACGGCCTGCTTCTCGTCGATCATGCCCTCGTCCACCAGATCGCAGGCGATCTTCAGAGCGGCGGGGGCGGTACGCTTGCCGTTACGGGTCTGGAGCATATACAGCTTGCCGGCTTCCACGGTGAACTCCATGTCCTGCATGTCGTGGTAGTGGCTTTCCAGAATCTGGCAGACCTTGGTGAACTGGGCGAACGCCTCGGGGAACTTCTCCGCCATTTCGGAGATGGGCATGGGGGTACGGACGCCCGCCACCACGTCTTCGCCCTGGGCGTTGGTCAGGAATTCGCCGAACAGCTTCTTCTCGCCGGTGGCCGGGTTACGGGTGAAAGCAACGCCGGTGCCGCAGTCGTCACCCATGTTGCCGAAGGCCATGGACTGGACGTTGACGGCAGTGCCCCAGGAATAGGGAATGTCGTTCTCACGACGGTAAATGTTGGCGCGGGGGTTATCCCAGGAGCGGAACACGGCCTTGATGGCGCCCATCAGCTGCTCCTTGGGGTCGGTGGGGAAATCCACGCCCAGCTTGCTCTTATATTCGGCCTTGAACTGGGAAGCCAGCTCCTTCAGGTCGTTCGCATCCAGCTCCACGTCCTGGGTCACGCCCTTGCGCTCCTTCATCCGGTCGATGAGGGCTTCAAAATACTTCTTGCCCACTTCCATGACCACGTCGGAGTACATCTGGATGAACCGGCGGTAGCAGTCCCACGCCCAGCGGGGATTGCCGGACTTGGCGGCCATGACGTTCACCACGTCTTCGTTCAGGCCCAGGTTCAGGATGGTATCCATCATGCCGGGCATGGACGCCCGGGCGCCGGAACGGACGGAAACCAGCAGCGGATTCTCGTGGTCGCCGAACTTCTTGCCGGTGATCTCCTCCAGCTTGTCCACGTAGGACATGATCTCGGCCTTGATATCGTCGTTGATCTGACAGCCGTCTTCATAATATTTGGTACAGGCTTCCGTGGAAATAGTAAACCCCTGGGGGACCGGCAGTCCAATGTTGGTCATTTCGGCCAAATTAGCGCCTTTTCCGCCCAGGAGTTCCCGCATTCCACCGTTTCCTTCGGTGAATAGGTATACATACTTGTGAGACATACTTCCATTACCCCTTTCAGTTCTTTGCGTGTGCCATTTTCAATTTTAATGTTGCATTTTTGAATCCTATTTTGTGTCGCTCACACAGTATAACACGCTCTTTCACAAAATGCAAACCTTTTTGCAATTTTTATGCAGAATTCCAAAAAAAGCCGCTTGGGAATATGCAGTTTGACAGCTTTCCTGCAACACATGGAGGTTTCGTGCCGCAGATGCAAAAAAAGGACACGCTTTCGCGTGTCCTTTGGACGTTTTTGGGTGGTCAAGCGCCGGGGGTGTAGGTATATTGCAGCACCTCGCCGCTGCTGTCGTTGCAGACGATCTCGGCTGTACCCAGGCGGGTCAGATTCTCGTTTTTGGCCGCCGGGGTCTTTTTCAGGCTCCACAGCTGTGTCTGGTCAAAGTTCTCCGCGGCGGAGCCGTCGGCGGGGGTGATGGCGTAGTAGGCCACGGTGTAGGTCACTTCTTTGCTCAGGAAGGGCTTCTTCGCGTACTCGATGATGGCCACGCAGGGCTTGTTCTCCCGCGTCCGCCCGGAGATGATATCGTACATCTCCTGATTCTTCTCCACCACTTCCTCAGCGGAGTAGTTCTTCGTCAGGGAGTTGTTTTCATAGTAGTAGCCCAGATATCCCGCCACGCAGCCGCAGCCCAGCGCGAACAGCACCGCCAGTGTTACGATCTGCTTCTTATTGAATTTCAGGGCTTCCTTGGAGTGACCCACGCTGTAGGTCAGGCCGAGGCGGTTGGTGATGGGCAGCATCACGCCCAGAAACAGCGCCAGCAGTACGGACTCAATGGGGAACATGAAAATGTTCTTGATCATGCCGGGGACGACCATGGCGAGGGTGTACTGTTTGCCGTCCATGTAAAGGGCATAGTACCACATCATGATAGGGGTCTGGAGCAGCACATTGATGACCAGACTGACGGTAAACCGGCTGAGCATGACCCGGGTGGTGGTGACCTTTGCCCGGTACAGGAACAGGGCGAAAACCAGGGCGCCGCCGACTTCCGTCAGGATAAAGGGCAGGAAGTACATGCCCTCCGGCCGGATGACGTAACCCAGCACGTCCGTGATGCAGGCGGCCAGCATGGCCATTACGGGGCCAAAGACCATGGCACCCAGGGCATTGATGAAAAACGCGGTGTTGATCTTCAGGAAGGGCGTGATGGGAATGGCCAGCTGCTTCATAACCAGACGCAGGGCGATCATGAGCGCCGCGAACACCAGCATATGGGTGTCCTTCAGCTCAGCGGCGGCGTCACGCCAGTAGGCTTTGGAAAACGGATGGGAATACAGGGTATTGCTCTTTTGTGATCTGGACATAAAAAGTCCTCCTTTCATGCAGCGATGATCCCATGCTCCCGCATTGACCCTACGGAATCGTGTACGCAAAAACTCCCCTTGCGGCTTTTCGCCGAAAGGGGAGATAGATTGCAGACACATATAACCCGTGGGGAAGGGCAACGCTAAAAGCCGCGACCATTCGCCCGACCGAGTATCGTTGCTACATAAAGGAGGTTATCCCATATGCAACAGCGGGTGCGGTGACCCCATCGTGGAACATTCCTTCGTCCGCCGGGCAAACTCCCCGTCCCGATGGCACTTAACGCGAGGTCTCCTACTCTGTTCGCAGACAAATATACACGAAAGGAGCGGAAAAGTAAATAGGTTTTTTACATTTTTTCGGAAATTTCCGCAAATTATTCGGCGTTCGACTTTGCCATAGCCGCCCGCATCAGCACCATCCGGTAAATCTCGCCATAGGACAGGCGCTCCACCTCCTGCGCCGCTACCAGCGGGACTTCTTTCAGCACCAGATCGCCGGACTTTACCGTGAGCGTCCCCAGACGCTGACCCCGGCTGACGGGAGCCGTGACGGTCGGCTCCAGCGTCACCTCGCTGGTAACGCCGCTTTTCTGCGCCTTGTCAATGAGCAGCGCCATGTCCGCCTCCGGTACCGCGCTGACTCCGGCGTCCTTTCCCAGCCGCACCGGGATCTGGTTGTCGCAGTCGCTTAAGTCCGGGCTGACCACCGCAAAATTGGCAAAGCCGTAGTCCAGCAATGACTTGCAGGCGGCGTTCCGGGACTGGCTTGTCTCCGCCCCCATGACCACGGCGATCAGCTCCATGCCGTCCCGCATCGCCGACGCCGACAGGCAGTACCCCGCCCCGGAGGTAAAGCCGGTTTTCAGTCCCGTGGCGCCGGAGTAGAAGCGGATGAGCTTGTTGGTGTTGGACAGGCCGAAGGTGCCGTCCCGCACGGTGTCCATCCAGATGGTCGTGTAGTTTTTGATGAGGGGATGGTATTTCAGCAGCTGCCGGGACATGAGAGCGATGTCATAGGCGGAAGTCCGGTGGTTCACGGCGTCCGTCCCGTCGTCCAGACCGGTGCAGTTGACGAAGGTGGTGTCGTTCATCCCCAGCTCCTGCGCCCGCTGGTTCATCATGGCGACGAAGGCGCTTTCGCTTCCCGCGATATGCTCCGCCATGGCGCAGGCACAGTCGTTGGCCGAGGACACCGCGATGGACTTGAGCATGTCGGAAACGGACATGGTCTCCCCTGCCTTCAGGTAGATTTGGCTGCCTCCCTTGGCGGCGGCAGCTTCGGAAGCCGTCACCATATCCGTCAGGGCGATCTTCCCGGAATCCACCGCTTCCATAATCAGCAGCATGGTCATGACCTTGGTCACGCTGGCGGGGGCAAGGCGCTCATGGGAATTGGACTCATACAGAATGGTTCCGGTGGCAACATCCATCAGCACCGCGCTTTTCCCCGCCACATCCAGCTCCACCGCCGACGCCGGCAGCGCAATCCGGCACAGCGCCAGCACAAGCGCCGCGACACATATCATCCGCTTCATAGTCATCCCTCCAAACGATTCGTAGTACAACCTATGTCCGCGGGGGATGATTATGCCTGAGAAGGAACAATAGCGAGCGCTTTCTAGAAAGCAGAGGCAGTGGCAATAAGAATCCGGGATTATTCTTGTTCATCAGGAAACACCATGCAATCACAAATTACATCCAAAAGGCGATGGTGCGTGAAATACTGCATTCCCGGATAAGTCCATAAACAATTACTCAAAAATCTGGGAAGCCTGTCCGAAAAATGTGTGAATTTAGTTTGTGCGATGTCCAGTTGCTCTTTCGCTTTCTGATATGCTTCGTCGCCCTCCGCGATGCGATAAATCCGGAATCGGCGCTGTTCTGGCGTTAGCTTCATATTTGTCACCCCCTCCCGTCCAGTATATAACATTTTGTTGTATAAATCAATATTACATTTCGTTTTGTATATACTTGATTTCAGGGGAGGTGTAGGCCATGTATGAACGCATTCGGAATCTGCGGGAGGATCACGACCTCAAGCAGGAGGACATCGCGCGGCTGCTTCACTGCACGCAGGCCTGCTATTCCAATTATGAGACCGGCAAGCGGGACATCCCAACGGAGGTGCTTCACACGCTGGCAGACTACTACCACGTCAGCATCGACTATCTGCTGGGGCGAACCAGCCGGAAAGAGCCGTACCCTAAATAATAACCGTCCCCGGCAGGCTTACCGCTGCCGGGGATTTTTCACATATGGAGCGCCGGCGGCCGTGCCCTGCGGGATATTTTTCGCGGCTCGCCCGCCCACTGCACATTTTTTCGCCGCCGGAATACCATGGAATGAGCGGCAAAGCTCAAAATTCGATATCGGAGGTAACTTCTATGTGCAACAACAACGGTCTGTGCGGCTGCCTGAACAACAACTGGTGGTGGATCGTCATTCTGATCCTCCTGCTGTGCAACTGCGGCGGCTGGAACGGCTGCGAGAACAACAATAACAACGGCTGCGGCTGCGGCTGCTAAACAGAGAACGGGCGCCCACTCCGGGCGCCCATCCACATGCAAAACGAGGGAGCGGTAAAACCGCTCCCTCATTTTCAGGAAGATTACATATCGAAGGGTTCCATGCTGAGGACGGGGTGACCCACCTCGGACAGGAAGTTCAGCAGCTGCTCGGGGTCCTCGGTGCAGATGGTCTCATCGGCGATCATGTCGGTGAAGTTCTCTACGCCGTACATTTCCAGAGCGGTCTTGTCCAGACGCTCACGCATCTGATCCTTCAGGATCTTGGGCAGCCAGACGATACGGCCGGGGCCGCCTTCGGCAGCGATGAACTTGTGGGAAGCAATGAAGTGCTTGCCGTGACCCATGAAGCCGGGGGTCTGCACGCCGCCGCCGGTCATGGAGGCCATCTCGGAGAAGGTCATGCCCAGAGGCGTCATGCCCGCGTGCTCACGGCAGGTGATGACGACGCCCATGGAAACAGGCTCGACGCCGCAGATACACTCGAAGCAGCCGCAGGAGGTCATGGGGTCCTGGAACAGGGAGTACAGAGTAACATGCTCCAGAGCGCCATGGCTGTACTTGTTGACGGCCTCGTCCACGCTGGCGTAGCGGCCCAGCTTCTCGTCGGTGCAGCCTTCCTTGAGGATGGGCTGGCAGGGACCGGCAGGGTCCAGCTCCTTGGTGGCCTTGGCGTCCAGCCAGGAAACGGCGCCGCACAGACCCAGACGCTCGGGAGTGACGATGCACACGTGGCTGGGGGAGAATGCCTGACACATGATGCAGGTGTAGTACTGATCCACGGACTCGTCGGTCATGGAGGCCAGACGGGCGTCACGCTTGTCAAACACTTCGTTGGCAGCGGCGCGGAGGGCAGCGTTCTTCTCGGGATTGACCACGATGGTGACCTGGCACTTGTCCACGACAGCCTCGAACTCGCTCTTGACCTTGGCGTACAGCACCTCGCCCAGATGCTTGAACTTGAAGCCGGCCTCGAAGTCGGCCTTGGAAATACGGATACGGATCATGTCGCGCTGGCCGGTGTGCATAACGCCCTCGATGCAGTTGATCCAGGAGTGCATCTTACGCTCCATGACGGACTCGAAGTCGGGCTGCATGGCCTTGCCGGCGACTTCCACGGTGTAGCTCAGAGAAATCTTGGAGCCGACGGGGATCTCGTCGATCTCGGGGCCGTCCACAACGATCTTGTGGTCTTCCACCTCGGAAGCATCCCGGGTCTGCACCAGCTCGAAGCAGTCCACGCGGGAGCCGTCCACTTCCACCTGCATGTCGCCGCGGCGGATGATCTCGCCCTCGAAAGCGGTGGCGAAGGCCACGGGGATGTCGATGTTGGTGATCTTCAGCTTGATGTCGCGAGCCTCCAGAGAGGTGGCGTTCCACTTGGAAGTATCCAGCTGCTGGATCAGGGACTTGGGAACACGGAACATGTTCTCGGTCTCGTTGGAGATAACGGGGAAGCCAAGGCAGATAGCGCCGGCGCCGTAGGAGACGATCTCATCGGACAGGGGCTTGTAAGCGTTGACAAACGCCTTGACGCGGTCCATGGTGTACTTGGCCAGAGAGGCGAAGTCGCCGGGGGTCACGTTGCCGAAGATCAGCGCGGCACGGACGGCCACGGAGACAACGTGAATAACGGACTGCATTTCGTAGCCCAGAGGCACCACGCGGACGTTCTCGCCCAGCTTCATGCCGGCGTCGAAGCAGTGCTTGATGGAGTCGCCGGTGAGGGTGACCAGAATACCCTGCGCCTGATAGGACTTGGCCAGAGCCACAGTCTCGGCGGGGTCTTCCGCGCCGCCGATGATAACGGCAACGCCGGGGATGTCGCCGGTGACCAGCGGCACGCCCAGATTACGGACGAAGGCGTCGGTCAGGTGGCCCATTTCCGGCTCGGCATAGGGCTCCGCGCCATGCAGGTACTTCAGCGCTTCCAAAAACTCGGCGCACAGAGCGGATGCAATGCCGCTTTCAAAGGCGTCGTGGAGGCGGTTGTTGCGGGTCATCTTGGACTTGATGGTGTCCATGGCGGCCTTCATCTCACCCAGAGTGGTGATCTTCACGCCGGTGACGCCGTAGTAACAGGGCAGGCTGTAAGCGGTGCCGGGGAAAGATACAGGCTCGCTTTCGCCGTAAGCAGCGATGGCCTCATCAATGGCGGCTACAGTACGGGCGTAGTTGTAGTCGTTGCCGCCAAAAACTCTTTCAAAAAGTGTCACGGTATTTCCTCCTAATTTAAGATTCATCACGATCCAATATCGCTTTGATTTTCCGAATTTCTTCGATTGCCGCGGGACTGAAATCATAGGGGGATTTCCCCTGCCGGTCGGCGTCTATGATGTCAGGGTTGTAGTGGATGAAGCCCAGCAGGTCTTCCGCCGGAATGGCGGAGCGGATGAATTCCTCGTCGCCGTCGTCCCGGATCTTGTTTGCCACCACCCGAACGCGGGTAATGCCCAGATCCTTTGCCAGACGCTTGACGTTGTGGTAGGTCTGCACCGATCTCGCGCCGGGCTCGATCACCACGATGAACTGATCCATGTTGGCTGCCGTTCCCCGTCCTAAGTGCTCCAGACCCGCTTCCATATCCATGATGACCACATCGTTCTTCCGATAGGTCAGCGCAGAGAGGATGGCCTTCAGCATCACGTGCTCGGGGCAGACGCAGCCGCTGCCGCCCACATCCACGGTACCCATGACCAGCAGCTTGACGCCGTTGATCTCTTTGGAGAAGGTGTCCGGAATGTCCGCCACATAAGGGTTCAGCTTGAAGAACTTATTGGCGGCATTGGCACCGGTGCGCTCCTCCACCAGAGTGCGCATTTTGGAGATGGGGACGATGGCGTCCACTTCCTCCTGGCTCAGTCCAAGAGCCAGTCCCAGATTGGCGTCAGGGTCCACGTCGGCGGCCAGAACGGTACGTCCCTCGTCGGCGTAGAGCCGCGCCAGCGTGGAGGCCAGCGTGGTCTTTCCCACGCCGCCCTTGCCGGTAATCGCTAGTTTCATTGGAAAAAGACCTCGTAAGTAAAAGTTATCCCGAATTCAAATCGCTTTTTGTTCGGGTGACGCAGGCTCCTTAGATGCCCAGTGCGGCGCGCTTGGCCTCGATGCACTCGATCATCTTGTCGCCCAGCTTCTCAATGTCGGTTTCCACGACGAACTTGGCCTCGACCCAGTCCTTGACGCCATGCTCACCCTGAAGCAGCGCGGTGACTTCCTCAGAGCCCTTGGTGTAGGGGTCAACGCCCAGGAAGGTCTCGATGCCGGTCGCCACGACGTAGTTGCCGATGGAGACGGCCTTCTCGGACATCCATTCGGGAGCGCAGCCCACGACGGGAACCTGAGAAATGTGGATGCCCCAGTCCTTGGCGATATCGGAAGCCAGGATCATCATACGGGAAATATCCACGCAGGAGCCCATGTGCAGGACAGGCGGGATACCGGCCAGCTCGCAGACGCGCTTCAGACCTGCGCCGCAGTAGTCCTTGGCCTTTTCGGGATCCATCAGACCGGCCTTGGCGGCAGCCTGGGCGGAGCAGCCGGAGACGATCAGGATGATGTCGTTTTCCAGCAGCTTCTTCATCAGCTCAATGTGAGCGGTGTCGGGACGAACCTTGGGGTTGTTGCAGCCGACCATGGCCACAGCGCCGCGCAGAACGCCGGAATGGACACACTCGATCAGAGGCTTGGTGGTGCCGAACTCGTCCACCTGAGAGTTGGCGACGCCGTCGAGAACCTTCTTGATGGCTTCCACAGAGTAGCCGACACGGGCATTCTGCTTCATGCTGGGGATGTTGACCAGCTCAGGCTTGCGGTTCTTGAAGTTGTCGATCGCCATCTTGACAATGGCCTTGGCGTTCTCACCGGCGGTCTCGGCATGGAACTGGATGAACTCGGAGTCGGGCATCCGGGCGATGGGAGAGGTGGTGATGAACTTGGTATGGAAGCACTTGCTCAGGGGGCCCAGAGCGGGGAAGATGCACTGCACGTCCACGACAATGGCCTCGCAGGCGCCGGTCAGAACCACGTTCTCCTGATTCAGGAAGTTACCGGCCATGGGGATGCCGTGACGCATGGTGACTTCGTTGGAGGTGCAGCACACACCAGAAACGGTGATGCCCTTGGCGCCCACGGACTTGGCATAAGCGATCATCTCGGGGTCGTTGGCATAGTAAACGACCATTTCGGACAGGCTGGGATCATGGCCGTGAACAACGATGTTGACATTGTCCTTCTCCATGACGCCGATGTTGGCGGTGGTGTCAATGGGCTTGGGAGTGCCGAACATAACATCGGAGAACTCGGTGCCCATCATGGAGCCGCCCCAGCCGTCGGACAGACCGGCGCGCAGAGCCTGACGGATCAGAGCTTCGGGCAGAGAAGAGCAGCCCATGTGGGTCATGTGCAGCGCGGTGGAGACTTCCCGGTCGATGGCGCGGGGTTCGATACCGGCTTCATGCCACAGCTTCTGGGTGTACTCGGGGGCGCGCTTCAGGAAGCGCTGTACGCCGAAGGGCTTGCCGTACTCCAGCAGGCCGATCTCGGCCATTTCATGGGCCAGATCGTAGATGTCCTTACCTTCGGTCTCTACGCCCCACTCCTTGGCGATGCGGATCAGCTTCTCAGGGTCCTTGACCTGATAGTTGCCGCCTTCCTTGGTCTGGTACAGGGTGTGCATGATCTCGCGGCCATGGTCGGAGTGCGTAGCAGAGCCGCCGGCGGTGAACCGCAGATAGTTACGGCCGACGATACCATGTACGTCGCAGCCGCAGATGCCCCGGGGGGCCTTCTTGGTGATGCGGCACGGGCCCATGGAGCAGATACGGCAGCAAGTGCCGGATTCGCCGAAGCCGCAATGGGGGGTCTGGTTCTTGACCCGCTGCTGCCAGGAGTCAGCGCCAACCTTGCTGCCGTTTTCCAGCAGAGAGTTGGTAGCTTGCTCCATCTCCTCAACAGTTGTCAAATAAGCCCAATCCTTCAAAGTGATTTCCTCCTAATCATTTGATTCTTTGAAAAGCCTGTGCGTACCCTACGATAGGTCATAGTGTATCGATAGTATTGTACTCATTTGGCGCGCAGTTGTCAATCGTGCAATTTGACACATTTTGCGCAGTTTTTGCATCCCCCCAGAGGGGATTTTTGGTTATTTCCCTTGAAGTGAGGACAAATCGGGCGCTATTTTCGTCTCTTTTCGCATTTTTTTAAATTTTTCGCTCCAAAAATAACCGGCAGGGCTTAAGAAAGCAGCGGGAAGCGTCTCCGCTTTCCCGCTGCTTGATGAAATTTTAGTACTTACTGAATCGTCAGCTTGTGGCAGTGGCCCTCTCCCAGGACATGCTCGACGCAGGTCTTGAAGCGCGCAAACCTGTCATTGGGGACAAACGCCAGCGCCGTACCGGCAAAGCCGCCGCCGTGGATACGGACAGCGCCCTCGCCCTCCAGCAGCTGCTGGCACAGTGCGATGGTGAACGCCATATCCTGCTTCTGGATGTAGCCCGCCGGGGTCACGTTCTGCAGCAGCGTCCATGACGCCATGCCGGAAGCGTTGACGAGGTGCAGGAACGCGTCAAAGTCGCCGTCCTTCAGCGCACGCACCTGGGACTTCACCCGGCGGTTCTCGTTGAAGAAGTGGATAGCTCTGAGCACTGCCCGGTCGCCGGTGACCTTGCGGACTTCAGCGATGTGCCTGTAGAACGCCGCCTCGTCCACATCGTGGAGGACTTCCTTACCGAAGAACGCCGCCACCGCCTTCATTTCCACGGGCATGGCCGCGTACTCGTCCGTCAGGTCGGCATGGTCCGCACCGGAATCGATGGTGCAGAGGGTATAGCCGCTGTGGGCGAAATCGTAGTCCACCTTTTCCACAATGGGGTTTTTCGGGTCGGCAAAATCAATGTACACCAGTCCGCCCACGCTGGAAGCCATCTGATCCATCAGGCCGGAGGGCTTGCCGTAGTAGACGTTTTCGGCGTATTGGCCGATCTGGGCAATTTCAATGGCGGAAACCGCGCCGCCCGCAAACAGGCCGTTCAGGATACGGCCGATCAGCACCTCAAAGGCCGCGGAGCTGGACAGGCCGGAGCCGGGCAGGACGGTAGACCTGACCTTGGCTTCAAAGCCGCCCAGCTTGTACCCCCGCCGGGCAAACGCCGCCGCTACGCCGCGGATCAGCGCCGCCGTGGTGTTCTTCTCGGACTCTCTGGCATCCAGATCGTTCAGGTCGATCTCCACAGGCTTGTAGCCCTCGGAATCCACGCGGATGATGTTCGTGCCGGTCAGGGTGACCTCCGCCGTGGTCTCCATGTCAACTGCTGCCGCCAGCACACAGCCGTGCTGATGGTCGGTGTGGTTGCCGCCGATCTCCGTGCGGCCGGGGGCGGAAAAATGATAGGTGTCAGCCATTTTGAACCTCCGTCAAAAATCGTTTCAAGGCAGCCCTGCCCGATTCGGTACACTTGTAAACGCCCGCGCACTCCAGAACCCGGGCAAACACCTGACCGATCTCATACTGAATGATCGCTTCGGCGTTTTCGGCGCCAAATTCCGGGTGCCGCGCCATGAACGCATCCGCCCAATCGGCGTGCTTGGAAAGCTCCTCGCTTACGTGCAGGTTTTCCCCATTCAGCAGGGCTTCCCGCAGATCAGCCATTTCCTTTTTCAGTCTGCCGGGAAGAACGGCAAGACCCATGACCTCGATCAGGCCGATGTTCTCTTTTTTGATGTGGTGGAGTTCCTCGTGGGGGTGGTACAGCCCCATGGGATGCTCCGGCGTTGTCAGGTTGTTCCGCAGAACCAGGTCAAGCTCATACCGTCCCTCCCGCATACGGGCGATGGGGGTAATGGTATTGTGGGGCTCGCCGTCGGTCTCCGCGAAGACCATGGCCGCCGGGTCGCTGTAGGTGCGCCACCTGGCAAGGATCTTGCCCGCCAGATCACAGAGGTGATCCTTGTTCTGAGAATTCAGGCGAAGCACGGTCATGGGATACCGGACTACGCAGCAGTCCACGTCGTCAAAGCCGGGAACCTCGAAGCCAAACTCCTTCTCCGCCTTTTCCATGGGGAAGGTGTGGTGGCCGCCCTGAAAATGTTCGTGGGACAATATGCTGCCGCCCACAATGGGCAGGTCCGCGTTCGACCCAAGGAAATAGTGGGGGAACTGCTCCACAAAGGAAAACAGCTTATCGAACACTCCCCGGTCAATGACCATGGGCGTGTGTCGGGCGTTCATGACGATGCAGTGTTCATTATAATAAACGTAGGGCGAATACTGGAAGCCCCAGAGCTGGCCGTTCACCATTACTGGCATGACCCGCAGATTCTGCCGCGCCGGGTGGGAAATGGTTCCCGCATAGCCCACGTTTTCGGGGCAGAGCAGACACTTGGGGTAACCGGACGCCTTTTTCAGCTTTGCCGCCGCGATGTCCCGGGGGTCTTTCTCGGGCTTGGACAGGTTGATGGAGATCTCCAGCTTCCCGTATTTGGTCTCCGCCGTCCAGCGCTCGTCCTTCGCGATGCGGTCGCGGCGGATGTAGTTGCAGTCCTGACTGAGGGTGTAGAAGTAGTCCGTCGCCGCCTTGGGAGACTGGGTATACCGCGACCGGAATTCCCGCACCACCTCCGACGGGCGGGGCGTCAGGAAGCCCATGAGCTTCGTGTCGAACAGGTCGCGTTCGGCGATGGTATCCGCGATCATCCCCTGCTGGACGGCGTAATCGCACAGCAGATTCAGGCACTCCGGGAAATCAAAGCGCTGCTCCTGCTTTTCGTAACTCTCCAACCGCAGTTCAGAAAGAAGGGTATTCCGTGCGAACGTCTCGTCCAGCGGGTGGAGAAGGCCGCAGTTTTTCGCGTAATCCAGCAGCGCATCCAGCGCCGCCCAAACAGTTTCAGTCGTCATAGCCATGGGGATGCTCCTTGTGCCAGTTCCATGCGGAACCAATGATGGTCTCAATATCGTCATATTTCGGCTTCCAGCCAAGCACGGTCTTCGCCTTTTCGCTGGACGCCACCAGCTGCGCCGGGTCGCCCGCGCGGCGGGGGGCCATCTCGCACTTGATGGGCTTGCCCACGACCTTTTCCGCCGTGTCGATGATCTCCTTCACCGTGAAGCCCACGCCGTTGCCCAGATTGAAGACGTTGTTTTCCCCGCCGTTCATTAGGTACTCCGCCGCCAGAATGTGGGCGGAAGCAAGGTCAGTGACGTGGATGTAATCCCGGACGCAGGTGCCGTCCCGGGTGGGATAGTCGTCGCCGTAAATCGACACATGGTCCCGCCGTCCGTTGGGGACCTGCAAAATAATGGGGATCAGGTGGGTCTCCGGGTCATGCGCCTCGCCGATCTTACCGGACATATGCGCGCCGCAGGCGTTGAAGTAGCGCAGCGCCACAAACCGGATGCCGTGGGCAACAGACGCCCAGTAGAACATCCGCTCCATGGAGAGCTTCGTCTCGCCGTAGCAGTTCGTCGGGTGGGTGGGGTCGGTCTCCAGAATCGGCACATGCTCCGGCTCGCCGTAGGTCGCCGCCGTGGAGGAAAAGACGATGTACTTTACCCCATGCTCGATCATGGACTGCAGCATCGTCCGGGTGCCGCCCAGATTGTTATCGTAGTATTTCAGGGGATTGACCATACTCTCGCCCACCTGAGAATTCGCCGCGAAGTGGATGACCGCGTCGATCTTCTCGGAGGAAAACACATGGTCGCAGAATTCCTTACTGCGGATATCGCCCTGATAGAATCTGGCCTTCGGATGCACCGCCTTGCGGAAACCGGTTTCCAGATTATCGGCCACGACCACGTCGTAGCCGTTGTCAATGAGTTCATACACGGTGTGGCTGCCAATGTAGCCCGCGCCGCCAAGTACCAGAATCGTTTTCATTTATACTGCCTCTTTTCTCCACAATAGCGGCAGATGACCTTCATCTGCCGCTATTATAATACATGGTTTACTTCTTGGCAAGATATTTCCGCATATCCAGCGAGCAGGCCGCCAGGATGATGCCGCCCTTGATGATGTACTGCATGGAGGGGTCGATGCCCAGCATGGACAGTGCAACGAAGATGATACGCAGCACGAACACGCCCAGCACAATGCCGCTGATCTTGCCGGTGCCGCCGACGAAGGAAACACCGCCGATGACGCAGGCCGCGATGGCGTCGCACTCGTAGTTAAGGCCCGCCGACTGGGTGATGGAGCTGATGCGGGCGCCCTCAATGAAGCCCGTAACGCCGTACATCGCACCGGCGAGGGTGTGGACCATTACGGTCGTCCAGAACACGTTGACGCCGGAGACCTTGGCAGCGTCGGCGTTGGAGCCGACGGCGAACATGTTCTTGCCGAAGGCGGTCTTGTTCCAGATGAACCACATCAGCGCCACAAAAATCACGGCGTACAGCACGTACCACGGAATGGAGATCTTCGCGCCGGAGCCGGTGGTGAACTGGATCATGGGTGCGGAGACCACGCTCTTATACTCCTGAGACAGGCCGGAAACGGGCTGGCCGTTGTTGCCGTTGAGCATGAAGAAGATCAGGATCAGGCCGTAAGTAATGAGCTGGGTGGCCAGCGTCACGATGAAGGGGTGCAGGCTGAACTTGGCTACGAAGAAGCCGTTCACCATACCGATCAGCGCGCCGATGGCGACGACAATGAGAACCGTCAGCAGAATCCAACCCGGGGTAATGGCCGGGAGGTTGGAGAAAAGCTTCCGGGAGATGGTGCGATCCTGCAGCAGCGCGCCCGCGACAGCTGCGGTCAGGCCGACCACACGTCCGCCGGACAAGTCGGTACCGGTCAGGACGATGCAGCCGGCGATGCCCAGCGCCATGGGCAATGACGCCGCCACAAGGGAAACGATGTTCGCGATGGAACCCGCGGACAGGAAGTTCTTATTCTTGATTGCCGTATAGACGATGAAAATGACCATCAGAATATACAGCGCGTTATTCAGAATGCCGTCCGACCAGAACCGGCGGCGATCCGCCTTGTCGAGTCTTTGGTATTCTTCACTCTTTCTCTGAAGCTGTTTGACTGGATTTGCCATACCGCTGCCTCCTTATACATACTTCGCCGCAAGACGCATGATGTCTTCCTGCGTTGCTGTCTTTGCATCGACTTCACCGGCCAGCCGTCCGCCGGACATGACGAGGATCCGGTCGCACACGCCCAGCAGCTCGGGCATTTCGGACGAAACCATGATGACCGTCTTGCCTTTGTTCGCCAGATCGAGGATCAGCTGGTAAATCTCGTATTTCGCGCCGACGTCGATGCCGCGTGTCGGCTCGTCAAGCAGCAGCACGTCCGGCTCGGTGAGCAGCCAGCGGCCGATGATGACCTTCTGCTGGTTGCCGCCGGACAGGCTGCGGATCTTCGTCTCCTGGGTAGGCGTCTTGGTGTGCATGGCGTCGATGGACCACTGGGTGTCCTTCTTCATGGACTTGTCGCTGAGGACAAAACCCGCCCGCTTGTGCCTGTCCAGACTGGAAATGACGGAATTTTCCCGGATGTCCAGAATTCCGAAAATACCCGTCGCCCGGCGCTCCTCGGTGAGCAGGGCAAAGTTGTTCTTGATGGACTGCCGGGGATTCAGGTTTTTGCACTCCTTGCCGTCCAGCAGAATGCGGCCGCTCTTGCGGGTGGCGACGCCGAACATGGTTTCCAGCGTCTCCGTCCGGCCGCTGCCGTCCAGACCCGCGAGACCCACGATCTCACCCCGCCGCGCGGTGAAGGAAACGTCCCGCAGGTTATTGTACAGTCCCGTCAGGTGCTCCACTTCCAGATAGACCTCGCCGGGCTTGTTGGTCTTCGGGGGGAACTGGTTGCCAAGCTCACGGCCGACCATGAGGCGGATGATGTCGTTCATCTCCAGCTCGGACGCCGGACGGGTCGCCACCAGCTGGCCGTCGCGCATGACGGTGATCTCGTCGGAGATGCGCTTGATCTCCGCCATTTTATGGGAAATATAGATGATGCCCATGCCGCGGTCGCGGAGCATGTTGATGATCCTGAACAGATGCTCAACCTCTTCCTCGGTCAGCGAGGACGTGGGTTCATCAAATACGATGACTTTCGAGTGATAGGAGACAGCCTTTGCGATCTCCACCATTTGACGCTGGGAAACCGGCATCGTGCCCATGACCCGGTGCGGGTCGACGTCGATGCCGAGCTCTTCAAAAATCGCTTTTGTGTCCCGGAGCATTTTGTGTTCGTCCACAATAAAGCCCGCGATCTTGGGATAGCGCCCCAGCCACAGGTTGTCCATGACAGTCCGCTTGAGCGCCTGATTCAGCTCCTGGTGAACCATGGCGACACCGTTGTTCAGCGCCTCCTTGGAGCTGGTGAAATTGACCTCGCGGCCTTCCAGATAAATATGGCCGCTGTCCTTGCTGTAAATGCCGAACAGGCATTTCATCAGCGTGGATTTGCCGGCGCCGTTCTCGCCCATCAGCGCGTGTACGGTGCCCGCCTTGACTTCCAGGCTGACATGATCCAGCGCTTTTACGCCGGGAAAGGTTTTTGTGATATCCGTCATCCGGAGCAGTACGGTTTGCTCCACCTTGGATTCCCCTCCTTTTTCGCTAGCATGCTTAGCTGTGAAGGGCAGCCGCCGACACAGCAGCGGCTGCCCTTTTTGGGTTTATAACTTACTTGGTGTAGGCAGCGTAGGCGACGAACAGCTTGTTGGCAATGCCGTCGGCGATGGAGTACATCTCGGCGTTGGTGCCGGCGGTGGCGGCGATGGCGTCAGCCATGGCGGTGCCTTCACCGGCGGCCTTGACGACGGAGGCGATGGCGACGGCCATGCCCTCGGCATCCTGCTTGACGGTACCGGTCATCTTGCCGGCAGCGATCAGTTCCTTGGCGGCGTCGGTAGCGTCAACGCCGAACACGGGGATGGTGGTCGCGCCCTCGGCGCCGGTGTTGTAGCCGGCAGCTTCCAGAGCGGAGATGGCGCCTTCAGCCATGTTGTCGTTGTTGCAGATGATCAGCTCGATCATGTTGCCGTTGGCCTCGTTGTACTGGGACAGGTTGGTGTTCATGTAGTCCAGAGCAGCCTGTGCGCTCCATGCGCCGCCCAGGTCCACCTGGTACTTGGAGGCGTTGGAAGCGTCGAAGTACTCCAGCGCGGGCTTGCCGGCAGCGGTCAGGACAGCGTCGGCGTCCTCCACACCGTACTGGGTGCGGTAGATGGCTTCCACGTTGGCCTCGTCGCCCTTGAACATGGCGTAGGAGATCTTGCCGTCGCCGTTCAGGTCAACGGTATCCCAGTTGGCCAGCAGATACTCGCCGACCATCTTGCCCTGCAGGTGACCGGCTTCGGGAGCGTCGGTGCCGATGAAGCAGATGCTATCGTTGGCGTTCAGGACGGTGCCTTCCTCGCCGTCAGCCTCGATGGCGCGGTTGAAGAAGATAACGGGGGTGCCGTTTGCCAGGGAGATGATCTCGTTGGCAACGTCGGGGGAGCCGGAGGTGACCATGTTGACGACCAGCAGGTTGTAGCCGTCGGTAACGGCGGTCTGGATCTGCTCGTTCTGGGTGGTCTGGTTGTTGTTGCCGTCGAAGTTGTTGTAGGTAACGCCCAGGCTGTCCAGCTGTGCGTCCAGAGCGGTGCGGACGCTGGAAATGTAGGTGTCGGCGAAGGTGTAGTAGAACACGCCGACCTTCAGCTCGGAAGCTTCGACCTGAGCCTCGGTCTCGTTCCCTGCGGGAGCGGGAGTGGTAGCGGCGTTAGTGCTGGGGGTAGTGGTCTTGGAGCCGCAGGCGGCCATGGCGACTACCATGACAAGCGCGAGCAGCAGTGCAAGTGCCTTTTTCATTGCTTTTTTCCTCCATAAAATTCATTTTTCGGTTTCGCTGGGTTGGCTTCACCGTGACTATATTGTATCAGATACGGATTTTTTTCACAGTCATTTTTCCTCGCGGATTTTCTCAAAAAATTTTGCCGCCTCCAAAAAACGCGCCGTGTTTTTGTGCAAAAAGCCCTAAGAAACGGTAAAAATTGCAAGTACGCCGATCAACCGAAAGAAAACATGGCCTTCTGGCTCTCCATGGTAAACATATTTTCTTTGGTGACGATGGTGGTCGCGGTGTCGATGAGCGCCGTGGAATCGAATTTTTCCCCCTGCAAAACCTGCCACGCCTTTTCTACGCCCAGATACCCCATGGCGTAGGAATTCTGCACCACCAGGGCGGCCACCGCCCCCGTTTGCAGCAGCTCGATGCAGTTGACGTTGCTGTCGAAGGACACGGCGTGTACCTGCCCCGTCAGCCCCAGGGAGTCCACCGCCTGAGCCACGCCCACGGCCAGCGGCTCGTTGAAGCCGATCAACACGTTAATCTCCGGATGCTCCCGCAGCAGCTTCTCCGCCGCCAGACGGGCTTCCAGAGCATCGGTGGAAACATTGACGGCATAGATGCCCTTGACCCGGCTGTCCCCAAGCAGCACCTCCCGGAAGCCCTGCTCCCGCTCCCGGCAGTTCTGGGTCTCGGCGTAGGCGTTGACAATGCCCACAACGATTTTTTCCTGCGCCGTTTTCAGCGCGGCCTCCCCGCTCATGCGCCCGGCCGCCACATTGTCCGTCCCGATGCGCACGGAAACGCCTTTGGAATCCACGTCGCTGTCGATGACCACCACCCGGACGCCCGCGGCCACGGCTTCGTCGATGGCGGCGGCGTTTTCCGTGTAGCTGATGGCGGAGAAGACGATGGCGTCCGCCCCGTCGGCCACGGCCTGGCGGATGTAGTCGTTCTGTACTTCAAAGTCCTCCTCCGTGTCCGGGGCAAGGATGGTCAACTGCACGTTATATTCGGATTTCGCGGCGTTTGCCCCGGAAAAAACCGCTTTCCAGAACTCCGTGGTGGAGGATTTGGCGATCAGATAGATATTGTACGACCCGCCGCTCTGATGCGTACCGGCGCAGCCGGAAAGGCACACCAGCAGCGCCAGAAAAACGGCGATCCGTTTAATGCTTTTCATGCTCCGCCTCCTCCCGTACCTTCGGCATCCGCACCGTTACCTTCGTTCCCTCGTCCGGGACGCTTTCGATGGTGATGCCGTAGGCGTCGCCGAACCAAATCTTCAGACGATCGTTGACATTCTTGATGCCGATGCCGGACTTTCCGTCTGGCTTGCGGCGGAAAATTTCCTCGATCTGCTCCGGTTCCATGCCTACGCCGTTGTCCTCCACCGTAAAGAGGACGTCCTCTCCCTCGGCGCGGACACAGATCTCAATATGTCCCTCGTCCACCAGACCGTTGACGCCGTGGTAGATGGCGTTCTCGATGATGGGCTGGAGGGTGATCTTGTTGCAGAGATACTCCGTGCAGTCTTCCTCCACGTCGAAGTGGTAGGAAAACTGCTCCTTGTAGCGCACGCTCTGGATTTGCAGATAGCTCTGGGCGTGCTGCACCTCGCTGCGGATGGGGATCAGCTCGTGGCCCTTGCTGATGCTGATGCGGAACAGCCGCGCCAGCGCGTTGACCATCACCACGGCTTCCGCGTTCTTCCCCTGCTCGCACATCCACGAAATGGAGTCCAGCGTATTGTAGAGGAAGTGGGGGTTGATCTGCGCCTGTAAGGCTTTCAGCTCCGTCTTGCGCAGGTTGACTTCCTCACTGCGCACCGTGGCCATGAGCTTCTGAATCTTTTTGACCATGTGGTCAAAGGACGCCGACAGGTTCTCCACCTCCCGGACGCCGGTGACGGGTTCATAGGAAAAGCCCTCGCCGTTTTTTTCAAAGCTCTGCATGGCGACGATCAGATCGTGAATGGGACTGGACAGCACCCGGGAAAGCATCAGGCTCAGCAGCACCGCCGCAGCCAGAATAAACAGTGCGCCGATGAAGGTAATGCGCATGATCTCCCGCAGGGCGTCGGTGATCAGCTCCTGAAAGGAGCTGACGCCCACCACCCGCCAGATGCCGTTTTCCAGCGTCTGGACGGTGTAGATGGTGCTCCCCTCCACGTGCGTCCCGTCCGGGAGAGAGGCCGTCAGGTCGGTATTCTCGCTTTTCAGCTCGGAGTAAATAAGCTGCTGCTGGGGGTGGTAAACGAGGTTTCCCTCCGTGTCCTCAAGGAAGCAGTAGCCCCGCTGGCCAATGCCCACGCCGCTGATATAGGTGGAAATATTGGAGCAGCTCACGTCCACGGCGATGTACCGCTCCCCCTCCCCGGTGGTGGCAGGGCGGATGATGGTCACGACCCATGGGTAATCCTCCGCAAAAATCGACATGACGTGGGGCGCGGAAATGAAGCCCGTCTCGTAAAGCTCCCGCTTGTCCGGGTCAAAGGAGAGGTTTTGCAGGATATCCTCCCGCAGACGGCGGCCAAGGCTGTAGCAGTTGCGCATTTCTCCCTCCGCGTCGTAGGTGGTGACGGCCACCACGTCGGCGCGGATTTCCAGAAACGCCTCGAACCGCGCCTCCCGTTCCTCCGCCGGCAGGTCTAAGTAGCCGGTCAGCAGCGTCACCGCGTCGTTCATGTCCTCCAAATATTCATTCATGGTGCTGCTGGCCTGTGCGATGGCCTGACGGCTGGTGGTCTCGGCGTTGCGCAGCAGCGTCTGGCGGTAGGTCTGCATAAAGACCAGATTGGCGCACAGCAGCACGCTCACCGCAACCGCCGTGAGCGTGAGCGCCATGATAAGATTCATGCTGAGACCCTTTTTCTTCATGCGTCGGCCTCTTTCTGTTCCTGACGCATCCGCGCCGGGGATTTTCCGTAGTATTTTTTGAAGCAGTAGCCGAAATAGCTCTGGTCGGCGTAGCCGCAGCGGCGGGACACCTCGGCAATGCGGCTGCTGCCGCTCCACAGCAGCTTCAGCGCCACGTCCATCCGCTTCTGAATCAGCAGGTTCATGAAGGTGTCGCCGTAGAATTTTTTGATATTCGCGCCCAGGTAATTGGCGCTGATGTGCAGCCGCTCGCTGACGGATTGCAGCGACAGCTCCTCGTCCATGTATTCCTTCTCGATGATCTTCAGCGCCCGGGCGCAGAGCATGGCCATGTCGTCCCAGCCCCCGGCGGCGTACAGTCCGCCGCCTCTGCGGGCGATTTTCAGGGCTTCCATGGCTTCTAAGTAAGCGGCGTGTCCCTCGCCGAGAGAGGCGTACTCCTTGCTTAAGCCCGCCAGCGCCTCGGCGCCCAAAGCGCGGCGGGTAGCCTGCCGCAGCTCGTCCAATGACGCATACAGCCGCCCGAACCCGTTGCCGGAGGCCAGCAGAAGCACCGCCCGGTCGCCGCTGGAAAATCCGCAGCAGGAAAACGCCCGGGAGAAAATCCGCTCCGCCATGGGAAGCAGCTCCGGGTGCGCCCCGTCGGGCAGGCTGAACGCCGCCACCACGATATGCTCGTCCCCCCGGATTTCCATTCCGGCGCTTCGCAGGGATTCCGCCGCGGCCGGCGGCTCCGGGCGGGCGTACTCGTCCAAAAGCATCGTGGCCGTGACCATCCGCAGCGCTTCCGCGCCGCCCTGAGGCCGGGTCAGGCTGGCAAGGCGTTTTTCGATCTTGTCGTGAATCTTCCGCAGTTCTTCCGTCAGCTCCGCCATGCTGATGGGCTTGAGAAGGTAGGCCACGATCTCGTCCTCGATCCCGGCCTTGGCGTACTCAAAATCATCGTAGCCGCTCAAAAACGCCACTTGCAGCAGCGGCTGGACGGCCTTCGCCTGTCTGGTGAGAGCCGTCCCGGAAATAAACGGCATCCGGATATCCGTCAGCAGGAAATCCGGCTGAAGCGCTTCCACCAGCTGCAACGCGTCCAGTCCGTTCCCGGCGCGTCCCACAAGGCGGAAGCCCAGGGACTCCCAGTCGATCAGCTGGCAGACGGCGCCCAGCAGCTCCGGCTCATCGTCCGCCACCAGAACGGTCAACACCTGATGCTTTTCCATGCTCAGCCCTCCATTCGCATTGTTGATTTGATTATAAAAGATTTCCCGGAAAAACACAAGCCCGGAATGCAAAAATACAACATTCCGGGCTTATTTGGTTTACGCCATGCCGACGTCCTTCCGGCTTACGGCGATCACCTCTATGTAGAAATTCATCATCACTTCATCCGACATGGGATTCAGCGCGTAGACGAAATTCGCGGGGTCGTTGGAGTATTCCGTGACGACATAGCTTCCGTTCCATTTCACCGAAGTGATGACGTCCGCCTGATTGTAGCCGGGTTTTGCCCCGTGGCTGACCGACGTCACCAGAACATCCTGAGAAAAGTCCCATGTCTCATAATAGGGGATCCCCGGGCAGTACGCCGCCATAAAGGAACTCCATTCTTCCTCGGATGCGATCATTTTCGTTCCGTAGCCGCAGAAGCGCTCATAATTTTCCGTGTCGTCCAGAGATACCGCCGTGAAGCCGCGGTAGATCATCCGGAAATCGATGGGGACGCCCTCGGCCTCCGGCTCGTTGACCGGCACCGGGTCTTCCGGTGCCGCCAGCGCTTCAACGGATACGCTGTCCTCCGTCTGCAAAACCGTTTCTTCCGGTGCCGTGGTCTCCGGCGTTTTCTGCCCGCCGCAGGCGGAAAGAAGCAGCAGCATCACCGCCAGCATAAGACAAATTTTCTTTTTCATTGTGTTCCCTTTCCGCTCTTACTGAGCTGCCGGATAGGTTTGCCACTGAATATCGGTTTTGCCTTCGCCGTCTCCCGCCTGTCTTGTCTCCCACTGATAGGTGAGCCAGTTCCAGTGCAGCTTTGCCCAGCCGTCATTGTCTCCGCCGCCGGAGTAGGCAAAGCTTCCGTCTTCCTTGATGTTCGACAGCTGCCGGTGATAGAATCCCGTGCCGTCTACCATGGAGAATTTGCTGACGTACTTCATGACGATACACATGACCTGACTGTTTTCCCCGTATTGGAAGTCAACGACCGCCTCCCGGACGCCGTCTCCGTCCATATCGACGAGGGCGTACCGGGTGACAGAGACGTCGAAGCCCAACTCCTCGCCGGCCTTCTGGCAATATTCCTCCAATGTACAGTCGAGGTATTCCTCGGAGAAGAACGTTCTCTGATTCTGAATCACTTCCAGAAGGATGCCTTCTTCCTCCTCCCGGACGCCCTGTACGTTCTCCGGGAGGGGATTCTGGGGCACGCCCACCCGGACGTAGGATTCCCGAATCTGATTGTATTCAGCCTCGGTGATCTCCGTCCACATCAGGCCGGACGCGCCGCCGGATTCGCTCCAATAGAATTTCCCGTCGGCGCTCTCCATGACGGTCTCCGCCATCACCAGCTGCTTGTTCTGCACCCGGTAATATTCGTTCAGCTGGACGCCCTGCAAATCGCCGCAGTCCTTTTCCAGAAGGTTCCCCTCGCACAGGTAAAGTCCCACGGTGGGGTCATCCTCCGGATAGCTGCCGCCGCCGTATATGCACTGCGTCTGCCCGTCGGCCTGCACCACGACCTCGTAAAGGAAGCCGTAGCGCGTGCTCCAGATGAGCATTTCCTCCCCGCCGTCGCCGTCCAGGTCCACATATTTGGGGCTGAAATCTCCGATGCTGCCCTCCGAGCCGGGAGAGCCGGGAAGCCAGCTGGCATAATATGCCGCATATGCCGCCCGTTCGGGGGAATCCACCGCCGTTTGGTCAGGGACGGCGGTTTCCGGCTGGGTGGGTTCTGCCGTTGTCTCCACGGGGATACGTTTCGACGGAGCGAAGTACTGTGCCATGGTGGGCTTCGGTGCGGTTGTCCTGCCGCAGGCGGAAAGAAGCAGCAGCATCACCGCCAGCATGAGACATAGTTTCTTTTTCATCGGTCTTCCCTTTCTTTAGTTCAGCACAATGGGCGCTTCCTCCACGACCTCTTCCGTCAGGCAGTCGTGCTCCCGCATCCACTCCAGCGTATGCGCGGAGTCGGCAAAGACGGACAGGTACGCGCCGGTGGCATACACATCGTTCTCCCCCCAGAGGGATATTGTCAGGGACTTTGTCTTGTAATATTCCTCGTTGTACTTGTCGTAGTCCCAGAAATATCCCAGATGGTAAGCATCTCTCTGGGTCATGGTGCGCTCATCGCAGTCGGCCTTAACGGCGGCCAGCAGAGACTCCACCAGCTCCGGCGTGATCTGGTATTCATGCAGAGTCATGTCTCCGATGTTTATGGAGGTGATATCCTCCGGGTTAAAGTCATCCTGATAGCCGTACCGTGACTGCTTCCACACAAACTCCCAGCGGCTTGCGTACTCTTTTACGATCTTGCCCTCGTCCAGATTTGCCCAGATGTTGTAGTTACGGGTCATGGTGCAGCCGTTTTTCAGCTTGTAATAGATGGTGATATTGTCCACAGTCAGCATCGGCCCATCGGCGTTGTAGCCGCCTTCACCGTAGACGAAGCCGTCCTCCGGCATGACCGGGTGCTTTTCCTTTTCCTCCCGGTGCAGGATGTAGGCCAGCGGATAATCGCCGTAGCTCTCGATGCGGTCTTCCAAAGCCATAGCGTGGAGGGTGGTGATCTGCCGGATGTCTTCCTCGTCGGTCAACTCCAGCCCGTCATAATTCAGGGTCACGGAGCCGACGTCCTCCACATCCGGAATGCGGTCTTCAATGCCCAGCACGTCAAAGCGGGTGGCCACCAGCGTCACGGCGACCATGGCGGTCAGAAGCCCCAGCCCGATCCAGCTGCGCAGCTGGAACACCCGTGTGGTGCGCTTCAGAAGCATTTTTGCGCCGAACCAACCGGCGGCGCCGCCGCAGAACAGGAGCAGATACAGCATGGAAATACCGGCGCCGGTTCTGTACGCGAGGAAGGTTTCCACACCCATAACCGCCAGCGTACCGACCCCCACAGCGCAGACCAGCTGAAACAGCGGCTGCAAAATGGGGAATGCAATGGCGTCCCCGGCGCATTCCAGATTCCGCTTCCGGTACAGGAGCAATCCCACGATGGCAAAGACGATGCCCACCGCGGCGTAGATCAGCAGGGACGTGAATTTCCCCTGATCGACGCTGAACGCCGCCACCATTTCACTTTCCCGGCCGTAGAACCGCAGCGACAGCTGGTGGAAATCCTCCACCGCCACATAAGCGCCGTTGGTCATATTCGCCACGGGTGTCAGCAGGCTGACCCACCTGTCCGGCGTGACCACGCCGAAGAGCATGGGCGTGTAAAGGGTATTGATAATATAGTAGAGGATAAACGCGCCGCCGTTCAGCACCGCGTACACAACTGCCATGGCAAAGCGGTTGCCAGTGCAGAACACGCTGAAAATCGCCACGCCGAAGAAGGTGATGAATTGCAGGTTGGTGCCGACGTACCATAAAAGCGCGATCTGCCACGCGTTTTCCACAATGGTGGCGTTCAGCAGCGGCACGGACAGCAGCGCCATCACCGCCGTGGGAATCATGGAGAACAGCAGTCCGGAGACCACGTTGGTCAGAAACAGCGTCTCCCGGCGCATGGGCATGGCGTGCAGGGCGTTGCACATCCGGGAATTGTACAGGTCGCCGAACAGCAGCATGGCGCACAGCGGCGCGAAGAACAGGTTCACCAGACCCATGATCTGAATACATTCCCCCATCCGGGAGGCGAACCAGAACGTCCGGCCCATTTCCTCATTGTTCTGATATAGCATCATCATGCCCAGAATCAGGCACAGGGTGTACACCGCCATCACCGGGGCGAACCGGGTCAGGTTCTTTTTGAACACGGTTTTATTAAAGAAGGATGTCTTTGATTTCATAGTCCACGCCTCCCAGCTCGTAAATGAAGATTTCCTCCAGGGACAAGGGCAGCACATCAAAATACGCGGGCTTGCACGCCGCCATTTTCGCGCCGACCTCCTCGGCCTCCCCCCGGACGATCAGGGTCTTCAGGCGTCCGGAAACGGTCGCGTTGAGAATGTCCAGCTCCTTGGGGGCATCGCCCACCAGCTGCAATTTCACGGTGCTGCCCTGCATGTCCGCAAGGCTCTTTTCCAGCAGCATTTTGCCCCGGTTCATGATGCCCACGTAGTCGCACACGTCCTCCAGCTCCCGCAGGTTGTGAGACGAGATCAGCACCGTTGTGCCGTGCCCCGCCACGTCGGAGAGAATGAGACCCATGACCTGCCGCCGCATCACCGGATCCAGGCCGTCCACCGGCTCGTCCAGAATCAGCGTTCTGGGGCGGGTGCAGACGGTCAGGTGGAACGCCGCCTGCTTCTGCATTCCCTTGGAAAACCGGCGGATGGGCGTCCGCTTGGGAAGCTGGAACACGTCATACAGCTTGTCAAAAAGCTGATCGTCAAAGGTGGGGTAGATGCCCCGGTAGAACTTTCGCATATCCTCCAGCGTCGCGGAGGGGTAGTAGAAAATCTCGTCGGGGATATAGCCGATGGCCGCCTTCACGGCGGGATTTTCGTAGATCGGCTGCTCATCCATGGTGACGCTGCCGCTGTCCGGGCGGTAGACGCCGGTGAGGTGCCGGATGGCAGTGGACTTGCCCGCGCCGTTGGGGCCGACGAGGCCGTAGACCCGCCCGTTGGGGACGGTCAGGGTCAGGTCGTCCAGCGCCTTAAAGGTGCCGAAGGTCTTGGTCACATTCTTCATTTCAAGCATGTCTATGTTCTCCCTTCTTGATCCTGGCCACCAGCTCGCCGTGGCTCGCGCCCATGGTCAGCAGCGCCGCGGCGGCTTCGTCGAAGCTCAGCAGCAGCCGTTTTTTCTCCCGTTCTCTGATCTCTCCGTCGCCGCAGACAAAGCAGCCCTTTCCCGGCACTGTGGCGATCCACCCTTCCGCTTCCAGCCGCCGGTAAGCGCGCTGGATGGTATTGGGGTTAATGGCAAGCTGAGCGGCCAGATCCCGGACGCTGGGCAGCTTCTCCCCCGGACGCAGCACGCCGCCGGTGATCTGCTCCCGGAATCCGTCCACGATCTGCGCATAGATCGGCCGGGAGTCCCGGTAATCCAAGTGTACCATGGTATTCCTCCTTAACTGTATTAGTTGTACTAGTACGGTTAGGATAACGCAGGATACAGAATTTGTCAATACGAGGGAAGATTAAGAGTTTATTAAATAACGAGCCGTTCAGGGACAGCAAAACCCCGGCAGGCCGTCTGGCCTGCCGGGGCGTGTACCTGAGGCGGAAATTTGTCAAGGATATTTTTGCTGACTGTCATGTATCTCCAGACATAGAAGCAGCACCTGTGGTTTCAATAGAAGCACCTGTGCTCTGTCTGCCATTCGCGCTACATGGCAGAGCAAAGGCAAGTCCGGCGAGCATTTGACGACCATTCCGCCCTATGGGTATATGAAAAACCCAGAGGACAAAAAGAAATGGATCGTCGATGAAGAAGCCGCAGCCGTCGTACAGAAGATCTTCTCCTTGTGCGCATCCGGCAAGGGACCCACGCAGATTGCTAAATGGCTCAAACAGCAGCAAATCTTGAACCCAACCGCCTATTGCCATGCGAAAGGTCTGCCGACCAGCAACAAGCCGACAGCA
>QWCH01002624.1_pt1 | contig 43063 bp, 32 predicted proteins | sample 1972671 | NCBI WGS metagenome assembly QWCH01 (sample SAMN09866713, study PRJNA288562) | Human gut metagenome isolate term3_stool, whole genome shotgun sequencing... | isolation source: gut | host: Homo sapiens | place: USA: California
CTTGCATCAGCTTTGCGGCCTGCTGTTTCGCCACGTCCTGCGGGTGACAGTAGGTGCGCTCCAAAAATGCCGTATCCGCATGACCCAGCAGGGATGCCGTCACCTGTTTGCTGGTGCCTTCCTGCAGCAGATAGGTTGCGTAGAAATGCCGCAGGGTGTGCAGGTGGTAATCCTCAGATAATCCGCATTGCTTATACAGCTTACGCAGATGCCGTGTAAAGGTATCCGGGTGCGGTACATGACCATCGGGGTCAGTAAAAATCGGCTGCTCTCCATCTGGAACGCCGCTATGCAGCACCTGTTGCTGTCGCAATGCCATCAGAAGTTCCCATATCCCCAGCGGAATGGTTACAATCCGTTCCCGATGGCTCTTGGTGTCGCTCTCAACAATCTGCCCGGATGCGCAGCTGCGGGAACGGCGGACGGTCAGTTCACAAGCACCGGTTATGTCCCTCCATTGCAGAGCACACAGTTCCCCACGCCGCAATCCGGTCGTGATTGCCAGTGTGTAGTACGCCCGATACAGAATTGCTTCGTTCTGAATAAACACTTTTTCAAGTGATTTTCTTTGTTTGATACTCTTTATCTGCAAAAAGACAGACCGCGCATCGCCCTTGCCGGGAAATGCGCGGTCTGTTATTTCAGAACTGTTTTATAAATCAATTATTTCTGTTTCAGGCGTTTTCAGCCGGGGTGGCCTCGGCTTTGGCCTTCTGGGCGGCTTCCCATGCGGGGATTTTCTTTTCCAGCTTCATAAAGCCAAAGGAGCAGGCTGCAATCACAATCATCAGCACGGCGGGGACGAGCGCATAGTCAATGCGAATCATCATCAGTGCGCTTGCGGGCTGATCAACCGTACCCTCTGCGGCAATGTAACCGCCGACGCTGAGCAGGATGCCGGTGATGAAGCTGCCCATAGCACCGCCGCACTTGCCCATGAAGTTTGCCAGAATACCGGCAGAGCCATCCATGCGGGGCAGGCCAATCATCTCGTTATAGGTGCAGCAGTTCATAATGAACAGAACGCCGTAGTATGCCAAAGGCAGACCGGCCAGGCCGCCCAGCACACCGCCGAGCAGGACGCCGGTCAGGTTTGCGCCGGAGACGAAAACAATGATGTAACCAACGATACCGATGCAGGCAAAAGCACCGACCATCTTGCTCATACCGCCGATTTTCTTCATAATCCACGGGAATACCAGCATCAGCGGCAGCAGCACAATGCTGAAAATGGAGGTAACGCTCATCATAGCGGTGTTGCCGATGATGTACTTGAAGTAGTAGGTCGTAACGGCCAGAGAGGTGCTGATGTTATAGCACAGCATAATAATGGCATACAGCCAGACATATTTGTTGCGGCGGAACATCGAGAAAATCTCATTCAGACGGACCGGCTGGAACTGCTCGTCACCACCGTCCACGCTGGGATCCTCCTTGCAGAAGAAGAAACGCAGCAGAGAAATCAGCAGCAGGGGAAGGACAAAGATTGCCACAGTGGTACGCCAGCCGCCGGCGCTGGTGGCCAGCTTGCTCATTACGATGGGGAACAGGATGCTGACAATCATCGAACCGGCCATCGTGATAATGCCGCCGTAGGAGGCAACCTTGCGAATCAGGATGGGGTTGTTGCTGAAGTGGCGGATGGTGTACGGTGTGTTGGCCGCACCGCGCAGGGTGGTGAAGATGGAGAACACCAGCGTGTACATACAGAAAATCCACACAACTTTCAGCGTGTTGCTCCATGCAGGGCTGCCGGAGAACAGGCCCAGAGAGCAGAGCATAACGCCGACAATGGCAAGCTCATAGGGGCGGCCCTTGCCCAGCTTGGTATGGGTGTTATCGACCAGCCAGCCCGCAAAAATATCCGTAAAAGCGTCGATGATTTTACTTACCATCAGCACAGTGCCCACAACTGCGGGTGCAATGCCAAGGGTGTCGCTGCAGTAAATTGTCAGGTATCCCAGAACGATTACGTTCAGGCCGGCCATAGCGATGTCCGAGCTTTTCCACGCCATCAGGCGGCCGAAACCGAGATGGTTGGGGTCGTTTTTCTTGTTAGCCATAGTATTGTTTCTCTCTTTCTTTTTACAAAATTTTCAATGCAGTTGTGGCACTGCCTTACAGGTCCTGCGCTCACCCCTCCTTTTTTATCTGATTCAATGCGGCGTTCAGCTCATGTACAAAGGCGGGTTTGACCAGCTTACCCATCTGCTTCAGGGTGGCCTCCACGCTCATCTTGTCCATCATGCGCTGCATGGATTCGGGAATCTGAATATTTTTAGCAACATCACCGTAGGCGGCTGCGGCCTTGGCCTGCAGCGGGGCAATGAGCTCATTCAGCACAGCAGAGGCTTGCGGATGGGCCTTGACATCTCCCATAGAATCCTTGATGGAGAAATACCCTTCCTTGACAATCTCGTCCTCGCGGTCAAACCAGTTCACAACCTCGCCGCCCACTTTCACGTAGGCGGGGTTGGGCTTATCGACCTTGCGGATGGCAATGGTATCGCTGCAGGCACCGCTGCGGACTTCGATTGTATGCTCGCCGGAAATCGGCACCGTGAATTTGAAAATCTTGTCGCCGTCCTGTGCGGCAAACTCCTTGCCGTCCACAAACAGTGTCACACGCGGCTGGTTGGAATAGACCTTGATTTCGGTTTCTCTCTCAGCACGGTCGGCGTAGCGGCGGCCGCAGATATGCACAAACGGCTCCTTGCTCAGGTAGGCCTTATAAATGTAGAAGGCATCCTTTTTCGTCTTGCGGTCAAAGGTGACAAGGCCCTTCTGGTTCTGGCCGGGCTTGCCGCCCTCATCGCGGCCATCCGCGCCGAAGTCAAACATATTCCAGCAGTGCATCGCCCAGATATAGGGCCGCTCCGCCCACATTTTGAGCATATGTTCATGGTAGACGGCCTGATAGCCCTCGCTCCAATCGCCCTTGGCGGGCTTGGCGCTCTGGTAGGCGGGGTTTGCATCCGCGCCGTACTCGGACAGGCCAATCACGGCATCGGGGTGGTTCTTGTGGAACTCATCAAACCACGCATCGTTCTGGTCCCACTCCCCTACATACCAGCCATAATAGAGGTTGTAGCTGCGGATGTCGGGCAGGAATACCAGCGGGTCATTGGCATCCAGCATAAAGATGTGCGCCATGGTGGTGGGGCGGGTGGCGTCCAGCTTGTGGCAGAGGTCATTGAGCAGCTTGTGGTTCTCGACCAGATCCTCCGTCTTGCCGCTGCCGGTAATCTCGTTGGAAAGCCCCCAGCAGACGATGGACGGATGGTTGTAGTTCTGCACAACCAGCTCAGTCATCTGGGAGAGGGTGTTGGCGCGGCCCTCGGGCATATGCTCGGTGATGTAGGGGATTTCTGCCCACGCCACAAGACCGTATTTATCGCACAGGTCGTAGAAATACTGCGCGTGCTGGTAGTGGGCCAGGCGCACGGTGTTCGCGCCCATCTCACGCAGCAGGGCCATATCCTCGTCATGCTCTTTTTCGGTCAGTGCGTTGCCAAGGCCCTGGCGGTCCTGATGCCGCGCCGCACCGCACAGACGGTAGGGACGGCCGTTCAGGATAAAGCCCTTCTCCGCGTCAAAGGCAATCGTGCGGCAGCCGAAATTGGCTTCCACGGCATCGCCGCTATCGAGCGTGGCCTGCATTTTATACAGATACGGGTCATTGACGCCATCCCACAGGTGGACGTTTTCGAGCTTGAACGTACCCTCGGCCTTGCCGTCTGTGACAGGCGCGGAAAGCGTCTTTTCGCCCAGCGTGAACTGCACGCTCTGCGCGGTGCCGGTAACCAACGCCTCGGCGTGAATTTCAGCGGTTTTTAAATCGGCGCTCAGCACAGGGGTAACGCGCAGGCCGGGCGCGCCGTGGTAGTCCAGCGCAAAGTGTGCCTTGGGCACAACCAGCAGATGCACCGGGCGGTAGATGCCGCCGTAGAAGGTGAAGTCGGCCTTCTGCGGGTAGACCGTGCGGCTTTTGCCGTTGTCCACGGCGACGGTCAGGGTGTTCTGCGCGGCCAGCGCGGGCGTCAGATTGACACGGAAGGTGGCGTAGCCGCCCTCATGCCGGGCCAACTCCTGACCGTTCAGAGTGACCACGGCGGTCATGGCAACGCCCTCAAATTCCAGCCAGACCTCCTCGCTGTCACTGTGGGCGGGGGCGGCAAACGCCTTTGTGTAAAGGCAGGTGCCGCGGTAGTAGTCATTGCCGCCGTCCTGTCCGTCCATGGCGTTCCAGGTGTGGGGCAGCGAGACCGGGGTTGCTTTCTCGGGGGTGTCCCCGCGTGCAAACAGCCAGTCACTGTTCCACAGAATTTGTTTTCTTATCATCCCAAACTCCTTGCAATTATTTATGATTCTCCGCCGGGCAATACAGCAGGCTGCCCTCGGTAATTCCGTTTTCATTAAAGCTGTCTACCCGCAGATAGCAGTCCTGCCCCGCCATCAGGGTGGATAAATCCAGCTCCTGCACGCCGTAGACCAGCCAGCTCTGGTAGAGCTTATCGGGTGCAATGCCATAGCGGATATTGCACCCCTGCGCGTCCATTTCGGCAAGCGGTTGCCACTGCACCAATGCATTCATGGGGCCGGTGCGGTGTACGGTGGCCTGTGCCTGTGCCGGGGCAGCACCGCCGCCGAAGCCAAAAATGCGCAGGCCGCTGATGCGCAGCGTCTGCCCATAGGGCAGTGCCCCGCCTGTCAGGCGAACATAGCGCGCCCGGACGTGCTCCGGAAGTGGGAAATAGGCGTTACTGCCCTCGCGGGACACCTCCTGCAGCAGCTGCCAGGTGGTGCCGTCCGTGCTGGCTTCCAGCGTATAGCAGCTGATTTGCGGTTCCTTTTCGATATACCGCGCGCCGCCGCTCTGATGGCAGTACTGGTTCTCCGGGTAGTCCACCGACAATGCTTCATCCGCAAAATTCACCTGTATGGCGTGGATGTCGCAGACCTTCTCCAAATCCACCGAAAGCCACTGGCCGGGCCGAGCGTCTGCTGCGCTCCACCATGTGCGGCAGTTTTCGTCCACGGCCAGCGCCGGGGCGCTGCCCTCTGCCGTTGAGGAGGCCGCTGTCGGCTTCTGATAGCTGAGCAGCATACACGCCGGACGCACGCTCCACGGGTCAAATTTTCCGTCCGGGATGCACAGCGGGTAATCCGCAAAATTCTGGTTGCAGAACAGTACGCCATCCGCATCCACGCCTGCCGGAAAGAGCCCGACGCGCCGTTCCATATCGTGATTCACGCTGACGCGCATGGTCGAGGCGTGCCAGAAATTTCCATCGGCATCCTGTATCGTGCTGCCATGCCCCGCGCCCTGCATAAAGCCGCCCGGCTTGGAGGAAAAGGGGTTGCTTTGCTGCAGCGTGAACGGCCCGAGCGGCGCATCGGCCACATAGACGCCATCGCAGTAGGTGTTGAACTGGGTGGCCGGGGAGGCATATTGCAGATAGTACTTGCCGTTATGCTTTGTCATAAAGGCGCCCTCGATGTAGGGCTTGCCAATCGAACGAAACATTTTGACGAGCTTTTCCCGATTGAAACCGCCGCCCGCGGGCAGTGTTTGCGGCAGCTGCAGCTCCCCGGTGGCCGGGTTGACAAAGGGCTTCAGTGCCTGATACACCGGGCTTGTCTCCTTGGGCGGGACATTTCCGTTCTCGCCGCAGCGCTCATAGCCCAGCGTGTCCGCCTGCTCAAAAATCAGCTCGCGGCGCTCCCCGATGGGCAGCATGGTGTCGGGGTCCATCTCGATTCCATAGATGGGGTCGGTGTTGCCGCAGCCCCAGTACAGATAGACGCGGCCGTCATCGTCACAGAAGAGGTCGGGGTCCCAGAAATCAAACGGCGCACTGACCTGCTCAAACGTATCAGACAGCGGGTCCTTTGTGCGCAGGATGGGGCAGTTCTCGCCGCGGCGCGAGGCGCAGAAGTACAGGTACTCTCCCACTTGGCGCACATCCGGCGCATAATCATATATCAGCAAATTGCGGTTGGTGTGGTATTTCCAGTCGGTCAAATCGCTGCTGTGCCAGAATCCGCCCGACATCGACGCGAACAGATAGTAGACACCCTTAAAGTAAATCAGTGTCGGGTCAGCAGCCTCACGGTAGGCAATCCGCTTTCCGTTTTCCATTATATGCTGGTAGCGGTAGCCAAGGTCAAGCGGGTTGCAATAGCTTCTTTTCATTTTCACAGGACGCTCCTTTCTGCGGTGGGTTGGCGGACGTTCTTGTCGGCACAGGAAAAATATGTTAAAATGAATCCACTTAGATTGTAAAACACGGAGGGACAATGCAAATGGATGTCCGGCAGAATCTGCAGCTTTATAAGGATATGATTCAGTGTGCGGGGCCGCTGTACCTGTGGGCCTACAACGACTGCGGCCGGCTTGTGTACAGCAACTGCCCCGATGAAGAAGTTCTGGCACAGGTATTTGAGCTGTTCGGCTGCAAAAAGCGGCTGTATGACCACCTTTTGCCCGATACGCCCATGCAGGTTGCCTCCTCCATCGGCCTGCAGTGGTGTGCTGCGGCAGAAACAGACGGCGGCAAGGTGAAAATGGTCTACCTGATTGGCCCCTATTTTACCGAGAACACCGTTCTGCGCAATATGGAGCTGGCCATGCGGCAGCTGCAGAATCTGAATCTCAGTGTGGAGACCACCATGCAGATTGAAAAGGCCCTGAAAGCATTGCCGACCCTTGCCACGAACATCATGAACCACTATGCCATCATGCTGAATTACTGCGTGACCGGTGTGCAGAAAAACACCTTTGACATATACAACATTACAGATGAGGATTACGGAACCGTTGATGTGGAGGAGCAGCTTTCCACACGCGACCGCCATAAGGTCTGGACAACCGAGCAGGCGCTGCTGCGCATGGTGCGCGAGGGCGATCTGAACTACGCCCTTGTGGTCAATCAGGCCAACAGCGTCAGCAACGGCGTCAAGGTTGACACCAACGAAATTCTGGGGCAGGCGCGGATCTCGGTGATTGTATTCATCTCGATGTGCTGCCGTGCTGCCATTGAAGGCGGCCTTTCCCCTGAGGAAGGCTATACGCTGGGCGATGCCTACATTCAGCGCGCCACCGATGCCAAGGACAGCACGGAGCTGGGCGAGCTTTCCACCACGATGTACGCGGATTTTGTACACCGGGTACACCGCTGCCGCACCAACCCGGAGGTGTCCAAGCAGATACAGGACTGCTGCGCGTATATTGAGCTGCACGCCGAGGAGGAAATTCCCATCGACCAGCTGGCCAAGCGCTTTGGCTACGCCGAATACTACCTGACAAAGAAATTCAAGCGGGAGATGCACACCAGCCTGACAAACTATATCAAATATGTACGCATTGAGCGCGCCAAGCTGCTGCTGACCACCACCGGGCTTTCCCTGCAGGAGATTGCCGACAGACTGCATTTCTGCTCCCGCAGCTACTTCGGCAAGATCTTTCACGAGGTGGTCGGCTGCTCGCCGTTGGAATATCGCCAGAAGCAATAAGAGCTTCTGTCTGCATTATAGCGCCCATCGCCCAGTCCTGAGCAACAATAAAATAGTCACAAATGTAAAAAATTCGTCTTGTTTTCCCAACAAGGCGAATTTTTGACTTTCAAGGCAAATTTATTACTGTTTTACCCGGGCAAAGCTCTGTATGATAGAGACAAGCAAATAGCACACCCACAAGAACCTCACTGCAAAGGAGAACATTATGCAACGATTTGACCTGAACCAGAACTGGGAATATCTTGAAAGCAGCCTGCAGAACCCCCTGATGGTGGGTATGCTGCAGGGCTGGAAAAAAACAAGCCTGCCCCATGACTACGCCGTGGAAAAAGCACGCTCACCCGAGGCAGCGACCGGGCTGGATGAGGGCTTTATGGCCTGCGCCGGTCTTTACTACCGCAAGAGCTTTACCGTGGAACCGGAAATCATCGGCCAGCGCTTCTGGCTGGAATTTGAAGGCATTGCCGGCATTACCGAGGTCTGGCTGAACAAAAAGCCGATTGCCAAGCACAACAACCCCTATACCGGCTTCTGGGTGGAGGTGACAAAGCTGCTGCAGGCGGGCGATAATGAAATCACCGTCTACACCGACAACCGCACCAAGCCCAACTCCCGCTGGTATGTGGGCTGCGGCATCTACCGCAGCGTGTGGCTGCACATGGCAAGCGCCATCAGCGCCGCGCCGCACGGTATCCGCGCTGTTACCGCCGCGCTGGACGGCAGCAGCGCTGTGGTAGAGGTCAGCACCGCACTGACCGGCACGGCGGACAGCGTAACCTATGAGCTGGCGGACGCAGAGGGGCAGGTGCTGGCTACGGCAGAGGGCCTTGGAACGGTGCAGCTTGCCGCCAACGGCATTACGCCGTGGACGCCGGAAACGCCCGCCCTCTACACCCTGCGCGTGACCGTCACCGCCAACGGCACCGCCGACACGGCAGAGCAGCGCATTGGCATCCGCACAATTCAGGTAAGCAGCAAGACCGGTCTGCTGCTGAACGGTCAGCCCCGCACGATGAAGGGCGGCTGCATCCACCATGACTTGGGCATTCTCGGTGCGGCTGACCATGCCGCCGCCGAGCGCCGCCGGATCCGCCTGATGAAGGAGAGCGGCTTTGATGCCATCCGCGCCGCGCACAACCCCTTTGGCCCGGCGTTCCTGGACGCCTGCGATGAGCTGGGTATGCTGGTTGTGGAGGAAGCCTTTGACGAGTGGGTTATGGGCCGCACCAGCTTTGGCCTGCACGTCACCTTTGAGCAGTGCTGGGAAAAAGACCTTGAGGATATGATTACCCGCGACTACAACCATCCCTGCATTGTGATGTGGAGCACCGGCAACGAAGTGGAGGAGCGCGACGGCACGGCAGACGGCTTTGCATGGGCAAAGCGTCTTGCCGACAAGGTGCGTTCGCTGGACGCAAGCCGCCCGGTATCGGCCACGGCCTGCGCGCTGTTCTCGGAATACGGCAACCGCCCCGCAGGCGGTACCACCGGCAACCAGGCGCTGAATATGGCCTACGACACCTTTGCCGAGGGGCGCGACATCTGGGGCCCGGGCACCGCGCCCTACTTTGCCCCGCTGGATGTGGCGGGCTACAACTATAAGGTGGCGCGCTACGCCTACGATGCCGAAAAGTACCCCGACCGCGTGATTTACGGCTCCGAGAGCTACCCCCGCGCCGCACTGCTGAGCTGGCAGGGCGCGCGTGACAATGTCAATGTCATAGGCGATTTTGTCTGGACGGCATGGGATTACATCGGTGAGGTCGGCGTGGGCCGCTGGGAGGTCAGCGCCGAGCCGCGCCCCAGTCAGCCCGCATGGCCGTGGCTGACCGCCAACTGCGGCGACTTTGACCTGCTGGGCCGCAAGCGCCCGCAGAGCTATTACCGCGATGTAATCTGGGGCAACGACGCACCGCATATCTTCTGCCTGCCGCCCGAGCTGGTTGACAAGCATCTGGCACGGCTTTCGTGGGCGTGGCTGCCGGTGCAGCGCAACTACACCTTTCCCGGCTGCGAGGGGCAGGACGTGGAAGTCAATATCTACGCCGACGCCGACGAGGTAGAGCTGCTGCTGAACGGCCGTTCCCTCGGCCGCAAGCCCTGCACCGAAGCGCAGGAGTACCTTGCGGTGTTCCGCTTTGCCTATGAGCCTGGCACGCTGGAGGCTGTCAGCTACAAAAACGGCGTTGAAACGGGCCGCGACACGCTGGCAACCGCAAGCGAAACCGCCTCTTTGCGCCTGACGGCCGACCGCCCCGCCATCGCCGCGGACGGAAAAGACCTCTGCTTTGTGCAGATTCAGTGCGTTGACGCCGCCGGAAACCCGGTTCTTGCCGACCAGCGCGAAATCAAGGTGGAGCTGCTGGGCGGCGGCACACTGGCCGCGCTGGGCACCGCCGACCCCAAGCCCGACCGCCTGCTGCCCTTTGCCGGGCCGGTTTGCCCGCTGTATGACGGTGCCGCTATGGCAATTATCCGCAGCGAGGGCGGTGCCAAGGGTGCGCTGCTGCGCGTGACGCTGGGCGAGCTGGTGGCCGAGCTGGGCATCGGCTTCACCCCTGTTGCTGCGCAGTCTCTGCCTGTGCATGAGGCTGCCCCCAGTGCCGCCGACCTGCCGCTGGGCACCCTGCTGGAAAACGAGAAAGCCCGCGCCGTGCTGGCAAAGGTGCTGGGACCGATGTTGGAAAGCCCGATGCTGGCCCAGATGAAGAGCATGAGCCTGAAGAAGCTGCTTTCGATGGGCGGTCAGGCCCTGCCGCCAGAGGTGCTGCACGCACTGGATGCGGCGTACGCCGGGGAATAAACAGGAGGAAAGCTATGCTGAAGGTTTCCAAAATTCTGATTGACCGGCAGGAGAACCCTGCCGCATTGAGTGAGCCGACGCCGTATCTGGGCTGGCAGCTCGAAAGTGACCGCCAGAACGTACACCAGACCGCTTACCGGATTTGTATCAGGGACGGCCTGATGCCCTTTTGGGACAGCGGGCGCATCACAGACAGTGAGAGTGCCGCCGTCCGCTATGCTGGCCCGCCGCTGAACGAGGAATGCCACTACACACTGGAGCTGACTGTCTGGGATAACCACGGCGAGTCCGCGCAGGGCAAGGCCGAATTTTCCACGGCACTGTTTGCGCCGCGCTTTCTCACCGCGCAGTGGATTACCCACACCCTGGCGGAAAATCACAGCGAATGTCCTGTTTTTGTGCGACATTTTTCTGCTGAGCCTGTGCAGAAGGCAAGGCTGTATCTTTCCGCTTGCGGCATCTATACCGTGCGGCTGAACGGGCAGGAGGTCTCGCAGGACTGCTTTGCTCCCGGCTGGACCGAGTACGCAAGCCGCCTGCAATATCAGGTGTATGACGTCACGGCGCTGATTCAGCCGGAAAACACGCTGGAAATCACCACCGCAAACGGCTGGTATGCCGGTTATCTGAACGGAACGCGGCAGGTGTACGGCAAGCAGACGGCCCTCTTTGCCGAGCTTTCTCTCACCTGCATGGACAGCCACCGCGTCACGGTTGCCACCGATGTGCGCTGGCAGTGGTACCTTGGGCAGCACCGCGAGGCGGAGTTCTACCACGGTGAGCGCATCGACCGCACCGCTGTGCCAACTGCACCGCAGCCGGTTGTCCTTGCAGAAGATCTGAACGCCCATGCCCCGGCGCTGGTTCCCCAGCAATGCGAGCCGGTGCGCGTGCTTGAGCGCCGCGCCCCTGTGCAGCTGCTGCATACGCCGGACGGCACGCCGATTCTGGATTTCGGCCAGAATATGGCCGGTGTTGTCCGGCTGGACTGGCAGGGTTCCCCCGGGCAGGAAATCACCCTGCGCTTTGCTGAGGCCCTGACGCCGGACGGCAGCCTGTATACTGCCAACCTGCGCACCGCCAAGGCCACCGATACCTTTGTGTGCAGCGGCGGCAAGGATACGTTTGTCCCCCGCTTCACCTACCACGGCTTCCGCTATGTCTCGATTGCAGGCATGGGCGGCAACCCGCCGCTTGACGCCTTCACCGCGCTGGTGCTGGGTACGGACGCTGCCGCCACCGCGCAATTTTCCTGCTCCTCCCCGCTGGTCAACCGCCTGTGGGCGAACATCGTGTGGGGCCAGCGCTCCAACTTTGTCGATGTGCCTACCGACTGCCCGCAGCGCGATGAACGGCTGGGCTGGACCGGTGACGCTGCTGTTTTCTGCCGCACCGCCGCGCAGAATGAGGACGTCTACCGCTTTTTCCGCAAGTGGCTGGCCGACCTTGCCATTGGACAAGCCGCGGACGGCGGTGTGCCGCACATCGTGCCGAACGTGAACGGACAGGGCAGCGGCGGCGCTGCCGTCTGGTGTGACGCCGCCGTCACCATTCCGTGGACGCTCTACGAGCTTTACGGCGAACGGGATATTCTGGAACGGCAATACCCCAGCATGAAAGCGTGGGTAGAATATATGCGCCGTCAGGAAACGCCCGACCATCTGCGGCAGTGCGGCTTTCAGCACGGCGACTGGCTGGCCCTTGACCGCGAGGAGGGCCGCGGCAACCGTGGCAGCACCGATGCCTACCTGATTGCCAGCGCCTACTACGCACATTGTACCCAGCTGCTTGCCAAGGCGGCGGCCGTGCTGGGTAAAGCACAGGAGGCAGACGAATATACCGCGCTGCACCGCGCAATCTGCAGCGGCTTCCAGCAGGAGTACATCACCGCAACCGGGCGCGTGGTGGGCGAAACTCAGACCGCGCTGGCGCTGATTCTGCTGTTTGACCTTGCCAGGCCGGAGCACCGCGACCGCATTGCACAAAGCCTTGTACAAAATCTGGACAAACATCAGGGGCACCTGACAACCGGCTTTATCGGCACGCCGATTCTGATGGACGCACTTTCCAGAATCGGCCGCAATGACCTTGCCGGAAAACTGCTGCTGAACGAGGATTTCCCCGGCTGGCTGTATGAGGTGCGCTGCGGCGCAACTACCATGTGGGAGCGCTGGGACAGCGTCCGCCCCGATGGCAGCTTTGACGAAAGCGGCATGAACAGCTTTAACCACTATGCCTTTGGCGCTGTGGGTGACTGGCTGCTGGAGCAGTTGGTCGGTATCCGCCCGGCTGAACCGGGCTACCGCGCCATTACGCTGCAGCCGCAGCTGATTCAGGGCATCACGCAGGCTTGTGCCCTGCGCACCACCCCCTACGGCAGGGTGCGCCTTGCGTGGCAGTGCCTGAACCATCTCATCACCGTGGAGGTGGAAATCCCCGCCAACACCACCGCACAGCTTTTCCTTCCGGAGCAGGAAGGCTCCATCACGCTGGGCAGCGGCAGCTATCAGTATTCCTACGCCACTGAAACCGATTTAACCCCGCAGCGCTTTACGATGGACACACCGCTGCGCACCATGCTGGCGGACGCCGACGCCAAGGCGGTGCTTTCCGCTGCCCTGCCGGGTATGCTGGACGGTCCTGCCGCCGCATTCCTTGCCGGCAAGAGCTTCAACGACTTGAAAGGCATGATGCCGGGCGGCGAGGCACTGTTTGCACAGCTATTGACAAAGCTCAACCAGCTCAGCTGACAGACCAAACAAACGCCATATTATTTTCTTTGCATTTCCGCACTTTATGATGGATGTAACACAAACGCAAGGAGACAACACTATGAAATTTCCCAAGGAGTTTTTACTGGGTGCGTCCACGGCGGCGCATCAGGTGGAGGGCAACAACCGCTACAGCGACCTGTGGGCACAGGAGCAGATGGAACATTCCAGCTTTGCCGAGCCGAGCAACGATGCCGTAGACCACTACCACCGCTATGAGGAGGACATCGCCCTTATGGCCGGGGCCGGGCTGAATGCCTACCGTTTTTCTATCGAGTGGGCACGTGTGGAGCCGCAGGAGGGCTGCTTTGACGAGTCCGAGCTGGAGCATTACCGCAAGGTGATCCGCTGCTGCCGCGAGCACGGTGTAGAGCCCGTGGTGACGCTGCACCATTTTTCCAGCCCCAAATGGCTGATTGAGCACGGCGGCTGGGAGGCCGAAAGCACGGTTGACTATTTCAAGCGCTATGCCGTCAAGGTTGTGGAGGCTCTCGGCGATGAGCTGCACTATATCTGCACCATCAACGAGGCCAATATGGGCCTGCAGATTGCCGCCATCTCGAAGCGCTACATGATGCAGATGCAGAAGGCCGCCGCGGCCAGAGCAGCCGCCGGGCAGGCCGAAAGCAGCGTGCAGATGGGTATGAATTTGCAGAAGATGCTGGAAAACCGCAAGGCAGCCGCCGCGGAATCTCTGGCGCTTTTCGGTACCGAGAACCCGCAGACCTTCCAGACGCAGCGCACGCCGGAGGGCGATTTGCTCATTATGCGCGCCCACGCCGCGGCGCGGGATGCCATCAAGGCGATTTGCCCCGAATTGAAGGTCGGTCTGACCCTGAGCCTGCACGATTTACAGCCGGAGCCGGGCTGTGAGGCACTGGCCGCCAAGGAGTGGGCCGAGGAATTTACCCACTATCTGCCCTACATCCAGAACGATGATTTTCTGGGCGTGCAGAACTACACCCGCACCCGCATTGGCCCCGATGGCCAGCTGCCTATGCCGGAGGGCGCGGAGCTTACCCAGATGGGCTATGAGTTTTACCCGCAGGCGCTGGCCAACGTGCTGCGCGCCGTGGCCAAGGATTTCCACGGTGATTTGCTGATTACCGAGAACGGCATCGGCACCGGCGACGATACCCGCCGCGTGGAGTTTATCCGCCAGGCGCTGGCCGGTGTGCAGGATTGCCTTGCCGAGGGCCTGCCCATCAAGGGCTATCTGCATTGGAGCCTGCTTGACAACTTTGAGTGGCAGAAGGGCTTTTCGATGACGTTCGGTCTGATTGCCGTCGACCGTGCCAACGACCAGACCCGCCACCCGAAGCCGAGCCTTGCCTTCCTGGGCAGCTACGCCGCCAATTGATAAGCCCCAGGCTGCAGCTTTGTTACAAGTAAGGAAAAATCCCCATAAAAAAACAAGCGATGAACCCGTTTCTTCCCCTGTGGGAGTACACCCCCGACGGCGAGCCGCATATCTTTGGGGACCGTATCTATCTGTTCGGCTCCCACGATACCGAGGGCGGCGATCGCTACTGCTCTAAAGGCGACTATGTCGGCTGGTCTGCCCCACTTGACGATCTAAGCGACTGGCGGTATGAGGGCGTTATGTACTCCGCCGAACAGGACCCCCACACCCGCCCCGGTGTTACTGATTTGTACGCGCCCGATGTGGTGCAGAGCAAGTACGCCGCTATTACCTCTACTACACGCTGTCCGGCACAGCGGCGCTCTATCTGACCTGCCACGGCGAAGGCCCTGCGGATTTGCTGCAAATCCGTTTTGAAGCGATGTAACCCACGGTTCCGGGATATTTTTCCACAAAAAACAGCCGATTTCTCTGGGCAGCAAATAAAGCCAAGCCGCCACGCATTTGTATTGCAATATGTAATACAATGTGCTATACTGAAACTTAGAAAGGTGGTGCTTTGCATGGCAACCAAAACTTCTAATGTTACTGCGCGGGTTGAGCCGGAAGTCAAAGAACAGGCTGAAACCATCCTCTCCGATTTAGGAATTCCCGTTTCCACTGCAATCAATATCTTCTATAGGCAAATTGTCCTTTGGAACGGACTGCCGTTTCGTCCCTCCGTTCCTGCAGCGCGGCCCAAATCCCGAAGTGAAATGAACGATGCTGAATTCAATGCACGAATGTCTGCCGGTTATGCTCAGGCCAAGCAGAATCAAGCGGCACCTTCCGATGAAGTATTTGACCGTTTAATTGGTGAGATTCAGAATGGAAAAGCAGTATAAGGTCAAAGTCACTGTACGTGCAGAGCAATCTCTGCGCGAAATCAGCCACTATATTGCGGTTGACTTGACGGAACCACAAGCTGCGGTAAAATTGCTGCGAACATTGCAAAAGGCCATCAATTCATTGGATATGTTCCCTCACCGTGTTCATCTTACACCGGAAGAACCATGGCACAGTCTGGGCATTCATCGCTTGGTAAGCAAAAACTATTATATTTACTTCTGGATAAACGAATCAAATCTCTGCGTTCATATCACAGACGTGATTTACGCCGGGCAGAATCAGCCTGTACAATTAGAAAATATGAATCTCGAAGATTGACCACCAACTGACCACTAGCAGTGATTTTTGCTGCCGGTGGTCAGTTTTTATCGTTGACACATTGTTTTATATTGTTTGTGATAGGTGTGCCGTAGCAGTGCAGAACCAACAAAAAATCGCAGTATATCATCAAATCATGCGCCGCGTCGTAGTTCTCCGACCCGGAAGGCCAGAGGTTCGAATCCTCCCGGTCGTACCAGAAAACCTCATTGCAATGTGTTTTTTGCAACGAGGTTTTTTGTTTTTGTTAGTGTTTGATTTTCAGAATAATTTTAGCAGCATATCGTCTGCCGCATCGGTGTACTGCCCTTTTCCTAGACGCTCGTTCCTCAGCCTGTTTATAGTGATTCGCATGAGGCGGATTTCTTCTGTAGAAAAAGTAGCTTTTTTATCGGCTGGGACAGAATCAATTTTCAGTATCAGTCGCCCCGGGTTTTCCGTGTTATGGCCAAGTGCCTTTTCTTGATAGTAATAGGGTGCCAGTGCTTTCAGTAAGATACTTTTGTTTGCGCGTGTCAGCTTGATTTTTCTCGTCATAATCCAATCGCCTTTCCGAGTTTCTCTTGTGCCTTTCGCTTGTTCTTGTCAAAGGCGTGGGCGTAAATATCCAGCGTTGTACTTGCCTGCGCATGACCCAATAGACTAGCCACCGTGCGCACATCCACGCCCTGCGCAGTCAGCAGGCTGGCGTTCGTATGCCGTAAGCCATGCACATTTAAATCCAGCGGCAAGTTGTTTGCTTTCAAAATCAGCTTGAAGCGATAGGTAAATGCTCATGTGCCATAAAGTAACACCACAATATGAAAGACGGCTATCCCCATTATTCCGTAATCAGTAAAGGTGATTTGACATTTTTCTTGAAGTGGTGTATACTTTTCATGTAGGTATGAAAAACATGAATTAAGGAGATGCTGTACAATGTCCATGCCAAAAGGAAAGCACATATTTGGAACTGTTAAGGTTGGGGAGCGCGGACAAATTGTCATTCCCAAAGAAGCGCGAGAAATATTTGACATAAATCCCGGAGACACGCTACTCGTTTTAGGCGATGAGGAACAAGGAATAGCTGTAGTCAAAGCTGATGTAATGAAAGAGGTTGCTGTAAAGATTTTGAAAGGTTTAGGCCACTTCAAGGGAGGAAATGATGATGAAACTAAATGAAACTACGCTTCCCTTTTTAGAAGTGGATTGTATTCAACAGTTTGGGCAAGAAAAAGGAAAGCTGATTTTTGAGCAAGCAGAAAAAATTTATCAAGAACTTCTGAATAACGCCGACTATCGCAATAACGCCGCAATTCAAAATCATTTGCAATTAAAGCTATTTCCAACGTTGGCTTATTACAAGGCACTTCGAGGAGAGGGTATAAACCAAAATGAAGCGTTAGAATATGTTAGAAACGAAACCCATAAAGCCGCAAACGTTCAAAAAGAAGAAATGAAAAAGTTAGGAAGTATGCCTTTTGCATATACCATCTATCGGTTAGGTGTAAAAAAGCATATGCGAAAAAATTTTCCCGATGACGGTTGGACAACGGAATGGGTTAAATGTAATGGCAAAGAGATACACTTCAATTTGCATAATTGCATTTATTGGGAACTAACAAAAATGTATGATTGTCCAGAGTTATGTTGTGTGTATTGTGAAAATGATGATATTTCTTTTTCAGGTTTATTACCCAAAATTCGTTTTGAACGAACTGGCACATTAGGAAATGGTTCGCCATATTGCGATTTTCATTTTCTAAAAGTGAGGTAAAACCAATGATTAAGAATTATTTATCTCATTTTTTGCCGGTGCTTTTGGCATTAGATTTAATTATTCCATTCTTGTTAGCTCCATTTTACAAAGACTATAATCATTTGACACAAGTAATGAGCGTTTTAGGAAATTCAAAAGCACCATTACATTCAATTTATAACATTTGGCTGGTTGCGTTTGGAGTTGCAATTTTAATCAGCACCTTACAGCTTTATCCTACTGTCGCACAAGTATCAAGTTCTATATCCATAATGTTTTTTCCGTCATTGTGATTTACGCCGTAGGCGGTTGTATTCTTTCCGGGATTTTTTCAGTTGGAGAAACCAAAAGCCTTGAAACTCTTTCCGCAAAGATACATGGTTATGGTTCAGTAATAGGTTTTCTACTTTTAACACTTGCACCATTGTTTGTCGGATTATATTTTTTCAAAGTGTCTAATGGGTTATTAGGAATTTTATCTTTAATTTGCTTTATCTTTGCAATAGTCTTTTTTGCGCTATTTGTAATGGCTGATAAGCCGAATTATAGAGGAACAATAATTGCGTTTGAAGGACTATGGCAGAGATTATCCCTTTTGAGTATGTATCTTCCCATTGCGGCACTTTGTATCTTTCAGAAATAGCAAAGCCAGCCGAGCCAGTCAACGGTCAAGATGAACGGCGCATACGCGCCGCTGTTGACAGCCTCGCCCGCCTTTGCAGATAGGCAATTTCCAGATTTCTCTTGTATCCGGCCAGCGTAGTGGCCTTGAAATACGGTTCCTGCCGTTTCAGCCACGACTCGGCGTAGCGGTCAAAGTGTGTCTGGTCGTTTTCCTCAATGCCATACTTGAACTTTTTCTCGATGCGTTCAGCTTCAGCCATAACGTATTGCTGGATGCCGCGCTTTGGCACGGATGACGGCACAGTGATGGTCTGCGCCTTCATGCGTTTCTGCCTGTTGACCTTATAGCCGTTGCAGACGGTGATTTTGTATTTTCGTTCGGATTTTTTCTTGATGTAAGCCATTGTGCCTCCTTGTCAGCGCTGCCGGGAACGGTTTCGGCGGCGGTTATGATTTGTATGGTGTTCTTGATTCTCGCGGTCTATGCGGTTGGATTCGCGTGTTCTTTGGATGCGCTTAATTGCCCCCTCTGCGATTTTATCCTCTTTGCGGAGTTTGGCAATCTCACAGGTCAACGCCATGCGTTGGTCTACCAGTTCCGGCGGTGCATCTTTCCGACGCATCTGCTTGACGACCTCGGCACGCTGTGCAGTAAGGCTTTCCACCTGCTGGGACAAACTCTTGCGATAGTCCGCGATGGCCTGTAAAGACGGGAACTTGTGGTCGTGAACAAAGGCGTGTTCTGCAAGGATTCTCTCGGTGTCTTTCCAAATGCGCTCCAACTCCGGGCGGTTGATACGGGGATGTTGTTTCTTGGGCAGGATACCCAGCTGATAACAGTAGTACAGATACAAGCGGTGCATCTGAGATTTCCCGAAGAATACCTCGAAGAAAATCTGGAGAACACCTTTCCCTGTGTAATTGTTCTTGGGGCGATACCGTTTCGGCGTGTACTGATGGGGCGGGTGTTCCAACTCATACAGCCTTGGTCCATACAACAAGTAGTTTCCGTGAAGCCTGTCATCTATGGCTGCAAGATCGTATTCTTCTCCCAGCCTATATAGGCGCACGGCTCGACCACCATCCCGCGCCCGGATGGTTGCGTACCTACGGTTAGGGTCACTGCCGAAAATATACCCTTGCCGATACAGCGCTCTGTGAAAATCTTCGGCGGTGCTGGCATCCTCACAGGCTCGGTCGATGGCCTCCCGCATTCGGGCATACCTCGCCGGTTCCTTGGCTTTGGGCTGCTCCACCACTGACAAGCCGTACTCCCGGCACAGCTTGTCAGATGCCGCCCGGAACTCGGCATACTGGCTGCGGCGCTGCTCGTACTTCTTGCCGTCCACATACGATACGGAATTGATAACGAAGTGGTTGTGCAGGTTATCCGTATTCATATGGGTAGCGACCAGCACTTGGAAACGCTTGCCCCAGACCTTGCGAGCCAGTGCCACGCCGATCTCATGGCATTGCTCCGGGGTAACCTCTCCCTCGCGGAAGCTTTGGTAGGCATGGAGCGCCACCACGCCGTCTGTTTTACCAAAGCGTTCCTGTACAGCCCGCATATCTTCCCACGCATGGTCTGCCCTGCAATGGATGCCGGTGACAAGCTGGGAGCTCTCGTTCAGCTTGGTCTTGGCATCGTTCTCTGCATAGTGGAGAGTCTGGGCAAGGGCATCGTATTCGGTTTTGTCCGGGTTAGCTGCGTAATCAAGGACGCGCTGTAGGCTGTCCTTGATTGTCCAGATTTTAGTAACTGCCAATGAGCAAATCCCTCAAGCGGTCAGTGTGGGCGCTAATGGCAGCGCCATCCCGCATCGAACAGCTTTCTGCAATTTCATCCAATTTGTCTAACACATCAAATACCTCCGTGGGCGGATGCCCGCCCGGCTCATATCCCAGCGCCCGCTGGCGTAAGTATTCCGAGAGAGACAGCCCGCTCCGTTTAGCCATCAGCGTCATTTTTCGTTTCTCTGTGACGCTGACGCGGACATTGATTCCAACGCTGCGCTTTCTCATGCGCCAGCAGCCTCACAGGGGTTCGGGGCTGTCCCCGTAGGCTTTTCGGCGGGTTGCCCTGTGGCAACACCTTGCCCATGCTTGCTCCCCTTACGCGACCTTTGTGACGCTAATGACGCTGATGACGCTGTTTGTGGGATACCCCAGTGGAACAACTCCGATATATCAATATCATCGTCATCACCGTCATCATCGTCATCATCGTCATGGAAGAACTCAAACAGACGTTTCTGTTCAGTGCAGGTGTACTTGTATTCGATACCACGAGGGCTGAACACATCGCGGGCATAATGCGCCATCTTCCGGGTGAACTGGTTAGGCTTTACATCAAAAATGTTCGCTGCAACAAGCAATTCCGCAGCTGTGCCCTGCCATTTTCCAACCGAGTCAATGTAGTCTGCAACTTTCCAAAGGTAGTCAGGAATAGCTTTCAACGCCTGCTGTTCTGCGGTTTCTTCCTCATCCAGCGTCCAGACGCAGGTTTCTTCGCGGATATGCAGCATTTTCTCGTCCATATCACGTCCAATTACACGAATTGTCGCGGTTTTACTCATGCGCTGACGATGCATAAGCCATGTCGTATCCGCCACACCCATAATGCCGGTTGAGCCGGAAATTTGGTCGTGGGGTCTGACGATGATTGCTTACGCAAATGATGCACCAGCAGGATGCAGATGCCGTACTTATCGGCAAGTTCTTTTAATGCCCCAATATCACGGTAATCATTGGCATACATACTACCATTTCGCTCGGTTTTTCGCACCTTTTGCAAGGTATCGATGACGATGAGGCTAATATCGGGGTAAGTATGGATGAAACTGACGATTTGTTCTTCCAATCCCTGCCCAATTCCGTGACTTTCCGTCTGTAAGATGAGACGTTCCGGGTCTTCTTCTGCATCGATTGCGAAATCTGTAAGCAGAGCCACAGTGTCAGCCAGCTTTTGCCCGCCTTGCTGGGACCGGCAAACAGCGCCAATCCGGCTGGGAGCAGACCGGGAATAATCCACTTTACGGGCGGTATCGGTGTTGCAAGCAGCGCGCCGGCGGTAATGGTTTTCGGTAATCTTGTGGTAGTCATTCACATCATCCTTTCTTGTTTGGTATACATCTATTATCTCATACTATCGTCTTTTTGTGTGTAGTAAGTTTTACTCTCTAGTGTTAAGTTGTACGGCTCACGCCGCCCCACAGCCCCACAAACGCGCCAAACGGCGGTTTTGCGGGTGATGTCGCGTCCATGTGCGACGCGGAGTATCTGCCCCACACGGGGCAGATTTAGGCGAGATGTGGGAGTGAATCAGATTTGATTCACTTTTTCGATTTTGTACTCAAATAGTGAATCAGTTCTGATTCACTTCGGCGGTCCGCGTGCGTATTTCGCACACAGTTCGTCTGTTTTGCGTTTGTCGTATACTCACATCCTTTCTTGATTTTTCCTGTTGCCTCGTGTACCCCATTTGAATACACTTTCCGGAGAGAAAAAAGAGCCCGGAGGACCTTACCGATTTGGTAAGGCCCTCCGGGCTCTTATATATTATCTCTGTTCTATCCGGGTGTAAGGGTACACTTTCCCCGCAAATTTTGATGTAAATTCAATAAAAATCAAATAATACGCATACTGGCGTCAATCACACGGTTATGTGAATAATAAAAGAAACCGTGTACATCAAAATAAATGCTGAAGAAAAATGTCTAATTTGCCGCTTGCCCCTAGACTTAGGAACATAACAGGCAGACCGCTGGCAGCAGCCGTTCACTGACCTTGTAAGGATCTTAATGCTTACAATCCAAACGCCGTCACCCCATCTGACGCGTGGGGCAGCAGGAGTATCATTATGCCCTCTCCCCAGTCATGGGTTATGGTCTGTCGTGACCATGCTGTGCGCCCCACCGGGAGAGTAAAGTACCTGTTATGCTGTGTATTCAGTTGTAAAGGTGCTGTGCAGAGATTCTCTGCAAGTTCAGGATAACACAGAGCTCACCAGCCTGTCAATGGAAGGTGCACAGATTTGAGAAAATCGTAACATTTGCGTGGCCGCAGGGGTTTGGGGTTCACCCCAAAAATGCGTTTGTGAATATCCAAATGCTATGCTCGCAAAACCATCTGCCAGCAGGTGGGGGGCTTTTGGGTCCCTCTTTCGTCCCAGTCGGTGGGAAAACCGGCTGGGGGAGTGAATCATGCTATGATTCACTCCCTGCTGCCATTTCGTGTTCACTCAGAAAAAGTGAATCATAGCATGATTCACTTTTGGGGAAAAACCGGTTTCGCTTGTTCAAAAAACAGAAGATAATCACTGCTGCTGGCACAGAAATCTGCTACAATAAAAGGAAAACGCTGCCCATAAGTGGTGGTTGGAGGGGAATACAATGCCAACGATTTTGATTGATGCAGATGGTTGCCCGGTGGTTGACCTGACGGTGCGAATTGGCCGGGCCCACGGCGTGCCAGTGAAAATCCTCTGTGACACAGCGCACCGCATCGAGCGGGAGGGTGCCAAGACACTGGTCTTTGACAAGGGAGCTGACAGCGTGGACTTTGCCCTGGTCAACCGGGTGCAGCCGCGAGATATTGTCATCACCCAGGACTATGGCCTTGCCAGTATGTGCCTGGTCCGACGGGCCAGGGTGCTCAACCAGAACGGTCTTGAGTACACAACCCAGAACATTGACGGTCTGCTAGCTCGTCGGCATGAAAACAAAAAGCTCCTCCGTGCCAGCAAGCACCCGAAAGGGCCAGCCAAACGCACGAAGGAGCAGGATGAGGCGTTCGCAAAAGCACTGGAAAAAACACTGTCCATTATAAATAAAAATCAACAAAATAATGATATTTTTCGGAAAACGTGATATTATAGATTTAGAGCAATGCAAAGCCTATTATTTTATAACTCTTTGAATAAACGTAAAGAAGGATGTAGAAATGGCTGAAATCATGGGAACTGTTACCTCTGTTAAGAGGTATCTTTCGCCAGAAAAAATAGAGTTAAAGATTTCTCCTGACTTGGGCGGTGAAAGTACAATAATTCTTCAACAGAACAGAAAGTATATAATTCCGGATTTTCAGCGGGAAATTCGTTGGGAAGAAAACAATTTGAGCATTTTGTTGTCAGACTTGTCTACCAGCCCTCGGTTCCTTGGAAATATTATTTTGACAATTAAGAAAGATGGAGACTGCCAAATAATCGACGGCCAGCAACGTACCACAGTCCTCCTATTGATTCTTGCATACATCAAAAGTCGATATAAGGAAAAGTTGGAGCCATTTACCCCTTGTTCTATTGAAAACCGAAGCTTTACTGGATTATCTGAATTGATGGAGAATGGTTTTGCGGATGAACTTCTGGAAAATCCTGCTATCACAAAAACAGATTATTATGGTCAGCGACAGTCTTTTATCAATCTATGGAGATGGTTGAAAAAAGAAGAATTGTTAGCCACATCAGCTACTGCAAAAACAATCCTACATAATATTGAAACGTCGCAGGTGAACATTATTGCCAGCCATGAAGATGAAAGCAATTCCAGTATTCGCTATTTCTTAGACGTCAATCTCAAAGGTGTCCAACTGGATACGGAGGATATTTTCAAAGCTCAAATTTTCTCTCTGAACCTATCAGATGATATGCTCAAGCTGTGGAGAGAAAATAAAGCGGCAATGTTGACCTTTAACCAAACAAAGGAAAAAGGGGGTACTGATAAAAAAGTTAAAGAGCGCTATCCATTAATGAAAGTTTATGAGCATTATTTCTATTGCGACCTATTCAAAAGCAAGCCGGAATTGGAGCAAGAAAAGTTAAAGTTCGGAGAAGATTTTTCTATCAGTGCGAATCTTCAATATGATGGAAGAAAATTTTTCAAAGGAACGCATTTGGTAGAAGTCTTGGGCGATATTGGCTATATAAAACAGTCCCTTCGGCGGCTACGAAAGGCAATTGATGTAATGAATGACATTGTGTCTAGTTCTGGACCCAGCGACAAATTCAAGCATTTGTTTCACTGTGACCAAAAAATAGATAGCAATCAAGTAACACTTGTATATGATTTTTTCCAAAGAATCCTTCTAGATAAAGAAGTTGTTCCCAAGATTTTAGTTCTTAAATACATTTTGGAATTTTTTGATGGCAATAATCATCAAAAGAAGGATTACGATTCGACCTATCCGATTTTCGCGGCAGCATCTTTATTTATTCTCTTCGCACCGAAAAAGGATGGCGAAAAATTTTATAAAATTGTACAAGCAAACGATTGGATTGATAAACTTAACGAGTGGATAAAAACATTTATAAGCGGAGTTGAGTTGACAAAGGGAAAAATGATGGCGGCTTATCGTTTTACAGAAGATGAAGAGGAAACAAACAATATGTTTCAGTCTGTCCGTTGCAAAGCGTTGGCCGTGCTCCATAACTATTTTGTCTTTAAAACGAACGCGGACAGAAAAAAATATGTCGACATTAATAACGTGGCCGAACTTTTAAGTTATCTTACCAATAAAGATGCTTACACGCTTGAACATTTCATTATCCCAAAAGGGAAAACGATACATATACAGACAACTCAAATTGACTTTCAGTATACGTTCCCGGGAAAATTTGGAAAATATCGTGATTTCCTATTTGACTATATTTTCATTTCAAAGAATCTCAACGGGAATATCGGACAGCTTTCGTTTACGGCAAAAGTAAAGAAACTAGACGAACATCAAGATGAAATTCATTGTGACTATTCTCTACGTTATCTATCGATACTGAAGGGGGCTGAGCTATTTACAAAGTTTCCAAACTTAGATCAAATCAACTCAGAAGAAGAAGCCAAAGAATGTCTTGATAGGTATTTTGAAGAGGATTTCACAGGGGCTTTTTATGAATTCGCCAAAAGCTTAATCGCTTCGATAGATTTGATTCCGTGTGTATAAAAAACAAGGGCTACGGCAAATGTATTGCCGTAGCCCTTGTTTTTTTATTCGAGGTATTCACTCGGATCGAAGTCCTCGTCATTGTTTTCGTAGTCAGTGCGTAGAATTGCAATACCGGCATTTGCGTATTCATTCATGCGTTTCAAAAGGTCACTGCCGTTGTTGATCTCAGGGCAAACGTGAGCAACCAACCCCTTTGCAACTGCAAAATTATCTTTGTCCACGTTATCTACTGCGCAAATATCTACAGTTTTACTTATGGGGACAGGAGTTGCATTGCGCAACAGGGCCACCATGATAGCAAACGTATATAACTGATATTTTGTGGAAAAAATCCCTTTTCCATTTACGATTTCATCGTAGAAGCCGCGACTTTCCGAGGATGCCTGAACTTTGGCAGTAGGTTTTATGAAAAAAAGCTCTTGTTCCGCCATTTTCAATATACCTCCTTGCTTGCAATCACCGTCTTGGGCCAGGTCTGATCACTGTGGTTTTCCAACTTATAGACGGTTTTGACATACGGCTTCAGCTCGTTTTGATACTTCTCAGTCAGATCACCGGTGGAGACCATAAAAATCACCTGCTTGCCCATATGCGGCAAGAAACGAGTAATTGCAGCACGATGTTCATCCGAAAACAGTCCAAGAGGGTTATCAATGATAACCGGTGCTGCAAAATCGGAGGAGCGATTCAATCCGGCAATATAAGAAAGGCTGATCACCTTAGACTGACCGGTTGAAGGGTTCAGCGTGCGGCCAGGCTCGATCTGATAGGTTTCGCCATTTGTAAGTTCAAGCAAAAGACTATAGTCGCTTGCAATCTTAATGCCTTTATACTTTTGGGGTGCGTTGGTGATTTGTAAGAAAACTTCGGTGGCATACTTTTCCACGAAAGCACGCTTTTCTTCCAGAAGACGATTCCGATACACACTGAAGATTTTTTCCAACGCAATGGTGTTTTCCAATTTTTTCTGGCACAAAGCGCCCTCTTTGTCCAACTGGCTGAGTTCCGCAAGTTTTTCTTCCAGCCGGGCAAGCTTTTCTTGGTCTTGTTCCAATAGAACTTGCGTTTTTGTGCGACGAGTTTCGGCCTCCTGCTTTTTTTACCTCCATGTTGGCAATGTCCTGAATGATGCGCTCGCCAGCTTCTTCATTGAAAGAACCGATATCCTTTCGCAGGTGCTCAAATTCTTCCTTTTTGGCGGAACGCTCCTTTTCTTTCTTCCAAATTTCCTCGCTCAGGGAGAAGTAAGCGGCACGAGTCTGGAATCCGTGAGGTTGGTACTGCGCGCAGGCATTAAACAGGGCACGACGCTCCTTTTCAACGAGAATGGCATCGTCTGTTACCAAGTGATCCTGAATGAATGCTTGAATTTTTTCTTTGTGGGAATCCGTCATTGGCTCGCCACACACACAGATAGGCTGTTCCATAAGGCGAACGAGATACTCTTTCACCGGTTCGATGATATGGTATTCCGTAGGTTCGCTAGATGTATCTTGCTGCATTTTAGCAAAAATGGAAGCGGCCAACATGAGGGTGGCATTCTTTTGAAAGCATTCAGACTGTTCCTGCCGAGTACGTTTCAAGTCGTCGGTGAGTTGCTTGATTCCCTCAGACAATTTCTGCTTTTGGGTGACTTTCTCAGAAATTTCCTTAAAATCCTTCAGCTTATCTTCGTCCTTTTGTATCTGCTCGTTGGCAGCGTTGATCTCCTGCTCATATTGGCGCAACAAGGCTTCCTGCTCAGCGACTTTCTGGTCGGCTTCCATTTTCTGCTGCAGAATATCTTGATACTTGTTTTGGGTCTGAATCCAAGCATCTCGGTTTTTCTCGAATTCCTTTTTCAGCAGGCCGAGATCTTCTACTGCGTTATCAACTTCCTTAATACCAAGGACACGGGCAATGGCGTCTTTATACTGGCTTCCGCTGGCCGTACTATAATCGTTGATTTTTTCGCCGTCAAAGAAGAAGTACTGTGAGGCATCTTGATGTACAAGAGAATTGATAAAATCTGCTTTTTCATCCTCTTCACTGCTCAGCGGAACATCGTTCTTAATCAGTTCCAACGTGCATTTGAAGTCTTTGCTGCTTGGGGTAGCCTCCAGTTTCCCGCGCAGGTCAATGGTGCGAGAGATTTCGATCTTGTCAGAGCCGTTCTCAACAAACAGAGAAACCGCGGCATGATAGCACTTCTCCGATTGGGCATTTACATTGATCAGATCTTTAAGATCGTCGCTGTCTTTGGGACCGTACAGACAGAACAAAATTGCGGAAAAGAAGCAAGATTTTCCTACGTCATTGTCGGCGTAAAGGATGCTGATGTTCCGTTCACCATCAATGGGAAAATCAAAGTTGCATTCCCCATAATAGGCGCGATAGTTGTTTATGCGGAGGGAATTGAAAATCATTGGTCCGAATCCTCCTCTCCGCTCATATTTGCAATAATCTGTCTGATGGGGCCGCGAGTATGACGACTTTTCTGGTATACGTGGTCCTTCTCCACCTGGAGAATATTCTCTACGATAGAGGCATCAATATGGTATTCTTCTGCGACTTGGACAAGCAATGGATCCATCGTTTTGCCGACCTCCTTAAAAATCATACGGATTCAACTTCCGCTGAGATAAAAACTGATCGAGTTTTTGATGCTCTCGAATGCCATTGATGGCATCGTCTACCATTAAGTTGATTCGCCGATATTGCGCATCAATCATAGACAGAGCCATACGACGGTCCTCATCGCTGGTACTAGCCGGAAGAATGGGATAGACCAGATAGTCATAAATCCAAGCAGTCGTTTTACCCGGTGCAATACGAAGGACGCGGCCTCTGCGTTGAATAAACTGACGCTCAGAGGTAGAAGAACTGATAAAAACTGCAACATCGCAAGCAGGGATATCGATGCCTTCATCGAGACAGCCAACAGCCAACAGGATTTTACGGATTCCCTGTCGGAATTCCTTCAGGATTGTGGGGCGTTCTTTTTGCGCGTCCAGTTCTCCGGTGTATTTGAAATAGTATTTGCCCATCCGGTCCAGTTCTTTTCCCAGTTCGTCCAAATGGTTCAAATCATCGCCATAAATCAGAACTCGGGCAGAAGGGGAAATCTCGTCAAAAATCGTCTGCAGTGTTTGGACTTTTTGGTCGTTCTTCTTAAGCAGTTTGGCACGATCACGGTAGCGGCCTTCTATACGCTGTTGTAACCGCAGGCGATCTTTCTCGTCATCTTCCTGTTCCAGTGCGTGCTGAAGCTGTACGATTTCCTTTGAGTACGCTTTATACGACTCCCAGTCCTCTTCCGGCATTGCACAGGGAAGAACTCTATATTGGTATTCCACCAGGTAGTGTTCACGCTGGGCATCCTTGATCGAAAATTCGAAGGTGTTCTGGTGATAGAAATTCAGAATCTTTTCAGATCCAATTTCATCAAAGTTCCGGCGCGGCGTTGCACTAAGGCCAATGCGGTAAGCTGGATTCAGTTCCATGAGGCACTGAGATTTTGGAGCACCCATATTGTGGACTTCATCGCAGATCATGGCAAATTGTTCCGGTTTTGCCTGTCGCCACTTTGCCATGTAGAAATCGCCCTGGGCAGAATCATAGGTGGAAATCACCACGACTTGCTCTGGGAAGTGCGCCTGGATGAGGGATTTCAGCAACTCTTTGTGACCACGATAAGGGGACCCACACTTGATAATGGTGATATCAGGATAAAACAGGTGGACATCCGCTTCCCATTGTTCTACGAGTTCTAGGCTGGGAACACAGATAAGAAGAAGTTTCCAGGGGTCGATCTGGCTGATTGCGTACATTGCCGCCTTGGTTTTGCCAGAACCGGTTGCCATCATGAAAAGGCAGGAAAAGTCATTCTGCAGAAAAGCGTTTTTGGCATCCTCTTGGCAGGAACGCGGCTTGAAGTTGGGATGAATCCCGGCGGATACGCGATAAATGTAATCGACAGGATGTTCCGGTGCATTTTGAATCAACTTCAAGCGGGAGGCCTTGGGGAAATCGAATGTTACAATATTTCCGGCTGTCCCGTCCCACAATCTTTCAAAGCGCTGGATTTTCTGCTCTACCCTGGACTGCAATACCGGAATCCAATTTTGCGAAACCTCAAAGGATTCCTCGTTATTGATCCATCCACCAAGCGTTTCATTAACAGACCCTAAGAAAGAGATTGCGTTTCCGTCTGCGTCCTTGAAAATACCGAATTTTTCGTGGAACAAGTGATACGTGCCGGGATCATTGGGGTCTTTCCGAAGGCACACTTTAATGTCCAAGCGGTTGTTTTTGATGAGCCAACAGAGATTCTTGATGTTGGCAATATTAAGATCGATAAGACTCTGAGTGACAGGGTCGATTTTATCCTCTAACAGATGGCGGATATCATAGCCGAGGGCGATCTGGCGCTCATCTTCCGGGCTCAGATTCACACTGCAGACAATACGCATCCGTCCGCCGTTTTGAATAAAGGGATACAAACCGTTGGTGATGTAGCACAAGATGGAAGAGTTGAAATATCCGACAGCGCGGCAGTATTCAATACTCTCCTCCATGCAGGGAACATAGAATTCTTTGATCAGATCGTTTTCCCCGCTCCAGTAAGTGTCTTGGAATGACACTGTGCGCAGGCTCATGCCATCATCCCCCTTTCGGAAAAATATATTAGGAAAGTTCTTTCAGGAACGCCTCCACCTGATCGATGGTGTTTTCTGCGGACAGCGAAATGCGCAAAACTCTGGATACAGCGTCCCCCTTACCGATATCCTGCAATACATGGGAAGGCATACCCGCCGTGCAGGCAGAACCAGTAGAGATTGCGAACTTCGCGCTAACACGCTTCACAAAGCGCTCGTTATCAAAGTCGTCCTGATTAACTACCAAACTGATGACACCTGGCAGGTGATGTTCCGGATCTCCTAAAAGTTCCAGGTGCTCGTTGGATGCAATGATCTTCTTAGCGGCCTGCTCCAGTTTCTGAATATAGGCTGTCTGCTGTTGCTCGTTCGCAATGGCCAGCTCGGCGGCTTTCCCGAAGCCAACAATGTTGTGAACAGCCAATGTGCCGGCACGCAGACCGTGTTCCTGTTCGCCCCCGTGCATGAATGCACTCATCGGAGGAAGGCCATAATCGTCTCCCCGAATATAGGCAGCACCCACGCCCTTGGGCCCGTGGAACTTGTGAGCGGAGAGAGAAAGAAAATCCACTCTGGTTTGTTCAACGTTGATGGGCAGTTTCCCAGCTATTTGCGTAGCATCAGCGTGGAGTAACACCTGATGCTTATGTGCAACAGCCGTTAATGCGTCCATATCGTTGAGAGAGCCGATTTCGTTATTCGCCCAGATAAAGGATGCCAGGGTGGTTGTTGGGCGTATGGCTTTTTCAAAAGAATCGGGCGTCACCTGGCCATACTCGTTTACATCCAGGAAGGTGACCTCATAGCCGCGGTCCACTTTGGGAACTTTGCCAAACAGCGAAAAGGTGGCATCCTGATTGGAGTAAATATCGCCGTTCAAAAAGCGGCAAGTATTTAATGTGGCGTGATGCTCAACCTTCGATGTGATAATATGGTTGCCCTTTTTTTCGTAGTATTTTTTGTAGTCCGCCACACCTTTTATAATCATATTGGTGCTCTCGGTAGAACCGCAGGTGAAAATGATTTCTTCCGGTTTGGCGTGAATTAACTTGGCAACCCAGCTCCGGCTATTTTCCACAGCATCGGCAGCATGGGCGGCAAGGGGATAATACTTGCTGGAAGGGTTCCCGTATTCCTCTTGCAAGTAGGGGCGCATCGCCTCAAACACTTCCTGCGCGATGGGGGACGTGGCACTGTTGTCTAAATAAATCATACGGTATCACCAATCCCAAATGTTTCCAGCACATATTTGTCCAGATCTCCGGCGTGTTTATAGCGGGAGTCCAAAATGATGGCTCCGCGATCTATGTGCGCTTTCATATATTTGGGAAAGTATTCCTCATTGCTTAAATGACGTCCTTCTGCCTGTTCAATCAGGACTTTGAAGTAATCGTCATATTCGCCGGTAATCGTTTGACGATTGAGTTCAAGGCCATCTGTATCGCTGTCGAACGAGGTGATTTTTCCTTGTGCTTTTAAAGACCAGGCAATCGCGTGTTTGACGAGCGTATACGGCTTTAAGGCAGTGCTTTTCCCAATCTCTTCAAAAATTTCCTGCGTTTTTTTTGAAGTCTTTAGCTTGAAAATCATGCCTTTGCCTCCTTGAAATAACCCGGTTGTACAGAGGTGCAACCCTGTTCTACGTTGTACTCAAGCAGATACTCGTGCGCAATATGCGGTTGAATGATAGCACGATACGAGCCTACCACTTCTTCGTCGGTAGAAAGGATGATAACCTGACCGCTGATGTTGGGGAAGAACAAGGCAGAAATCTGTTCGCGATGTTCTGTATCGATACGGGCAAAGGGAGTATCGATGATGAAGGGAACTGCCTGGTTGGAGGTCTTGATGATTGCCCAATACAGGGAGAGAATAAAAACCTGTTTTTCGCCTTTGGATAGCTGATTGAGCTCCACGCGATTGTACAGGGGAAGTTCTATATCGTCCTGGAAGGAAATTTGATCGGTGACGATTTTCCCGGAAAAATACCGGCGCAGTTCGTCGATAGAATCGTTTGTTAAAAGGTGGGCAGCCTCTTTGAGTCCTGCACTTCCCAATCGTTTTTCCAAGGCATCCAGCCCAATGTTATTGGCGAGCAGCAGCAATTCGTGCGTTGTATAGATCTGCTTTTTATAGAGGTTGACATTGAAATTGTCATCCAATTCAATAAGCTGCACAAAGTTTTCTTTGCGGATGATCTTGTTAAACATCTCAAGTGCAAGAGACTCAATCTGGTGGAATTTCTCCTGTGTCACATCGGAAATCATACGCTGCATGACTTGGCTGATGCGGGCGGTAAATTCATGCGCCGTACGATCCTTCGCCTTGGCAAACAGCGCTTTGCGCAAGCGTTCCACCAAAGCTTTCTGGTCGGTGATGGTGGCTTCCAGTTCCGCAATTTGGTTTTCCACGCTTTCCAGACTATCCTCGTAGGCTGCAATGCGCTCCGTGAGAAAGCGAACTCTTTCAAAGTAGGCCGCAGCATCTACAGTGGGCAAAGTCTCGCGGATCTTTTTGCTGATCTCATCATATTTTTGAGAAGCCTTTTTCTTCTCCGCGATGGCTTTAATCAATTGAGGCGCGTCTACTTCAGCAAAATATTGTGTTCTTACAATATCGCTGATAACCTGGCTTTCCTGTTCTTGCGACAGATCGTGGATAGAGGTGAAGCTTTCTAGCGGAAAAGAGGGCAAAGCTTTCTTTGCAATGCCATTGGAAATCGCCTGCGCTAATGCAGGAACTTGCGCTGTGTCGCAATTGGGCTGCTGTTCCAAGACATCCTGAATGGTTTGTGCATCCAGCAGATCACAGATGGTGTGATACTGACGAACGGCCCGTTCGTCTTTGAGTTGCTTATAGGCGACAGCGGCCAGATCTTTGGTGATGTAAAGGGGCATCATGGATTCTACAAATTCCCGAATTCGTTTTGCCTTATCGCCTTTCACGCGTTCCTGTATTGCACGTTGTGTTTCCAGCCGTTCTTGTTCTTTGGCGGTCAGACCACCAGAACGAGAAAATTGATGATCAAGAGATTCTTTCTCCTCCTGGGCAGAAACCAATTGGGCCGTCAGCTGCTGCTTTTGAGACTCCAAGGCGCTGCTTCTGGTCGCATAAGCAGAGAGGTTGGCTTCTTCTTGTTCCACCAGTTTGGCAACCTGGTCGTAATCTTCGTTTCCTTCTTCTTCTCCGATATAAGAATCACAGAATTTCTGTATTATATTGAAGGTATCGTAACCACTTAATGTCAGGACTGCATTCTTAATATAGTTGCTGTAATTGCCTGTTGCAAAAAAGTCCCCGATTTCTTCGCCGTCGAAGAAGAAAAAGTCAAACAGGTTGGGAGGAATGACAGAGAACAAATAGTTCTGAAAGAAATCCAAGTTCTTGTCGGCAAGGAGCTGCTGGTCTTTATACACGGAATAGGTTTCGTGAAGGCGCTTTTCGATAAAAGACCATTCACGACGAATGGTATACAGTGTATGGGCGCGATCTGTAGGAAGGTCGATTTCTACTTCGACATAGGACTTGACATTGTTGGACAAGAACGCATCGTGGTTGATCAGCTCTTTGATTCGTGCGGTATAGCGGTTGTTTTTATCCTGAAAGCGGAAGCATTGGGGACCATATAAAGCCAATTTGATGGCAGTGAAAAAGGAGGTCTTACCGGCACCGTTGTTTCCGCCGATCAGAATAATATTTTGCACACCATGGGTATCCAACGCAATTGTGTTTTCCCCCACATAGGAGCTGAAATTATAGAGTGTCACTCTGTTGATCTTCATTCCGGGTTCCTTCCTGCGCATTCACCAATTCAGCTTCCTGGAGCCATTGCTGCGTAACGGCTTTCCGGAGAGACTCACGAAGAATGCGAGTGTTCGAGAAAAATTTGGTTTTGTTTGTTCTGAAAATCATGCTCTTCATCAGGTCCATGGGAACCGAGAATTCAGAGGCATACATTTCCAGCTTTTTGCAGGTTTCATCATCAAAGACGGGGCGCTTCAACTGGTCCCAAGGCAAGCGTTCTCCCATCTCATCATAGTAGAGGTCTACCAGCACACGACAGCTCAGATCCTGTTCCTCGTCCCAAATACGGTCTATGGCGCGGAGTTCATCGATGGTAATGAGCTCATAATTCATCTGCTTTTGCGTTTGCAGAAGGCGACGCAAAATCATTTGGCGCGCTTCCCAGGTAAACGGACCAAAGCCGAGCTGGTTTTGAGAGGTACGATAGACACTACCGTCGCGGCGCTTCTTTTCGCGATACTCAGGTACATCGCGAATGCTCATAAGCCATTTTCTGAATTCGGCCAGGGGAATCAATTCACGGTGCCCGGAACGGATGAAGCCATTCAAAGACTTATCTTCCTGAACGACAGTGCAGATCCAACAGCCAAAGCGGGATTGACCGCAGGACTGTTGCTGATCTTCCTTGGAGGAGTATCCCGCGAAGGGGCATTCACCGCTGTCAGCACCAGAATATAATTCAATCAGTTGGGAGTTATCGCCACCCCAGGCATTTTTCCGGTTGTTGGACATCAAGATGTCCCAGACATCATCGGTGGACAAGGAAACAATCGGGGGATATACATAGGCTTCCTTGATGGTCTCATGGCGATTCAAAAGGCGATCAGCCAGTTCTCGACCTTCAATGCGGCGCTTTCGTGCCGCGCTTTCGGCCTTGCGCACACCAAGGATAAAAACAATCTCGGTATGTTGTTCCTTAATGATGTTTTCTACAAACTGTCCGCTGGGGGCAATCTTCAGGCGGTCTGTACACCAACGGAAGGTGCCGTTCAGACGCGGAGTGGGAAAACCTCTACCAATGACATTGGCCCAGAACGAAGTATCTGGTTTGGGTGTAACTTTATTTACGCTGATCGGCAAGCTATCCCGTTTGGCAGACTTATCCAAAAGATGAAGCATATCATCCAGATAGATCTTGATCAGGGGATTTTCCACAAGAGTGTCGGAAGAAACGATATATACAGTTTTATGGCGCTCTTCAGGCCGAAGGTTTTTCAGCATCTGATAGACCAGGTGGACAACGACGGTGGAATCTTTACCACCGCTATATCCAATCACCCAAGGACGATTGTCGGACCTATACACATGCTTAATTTCTTCAAGCAAACCCTCAACCAGAGGCTTTCCATTGTATTCTTTCATGTATGGATTTTACTCCCTCTAGAAGTCTTTTCTGGTATGGAGAAAACTGTATATTCTTCCTATGCGGAAGTACAATCTTGTCCAATACTAGATCATTATTAAGTATAACATTTTACGGAACAAAATGCACCCTGTCCGACGAAAAAACTCTGCCTTTCCGGTATTTGACCAAATTTGCAGAAACCTCTTGCAATTCCCTCGGAATAGAGTTAACACAACACAAACGCTTTTCCGAGGAGGTTGCGAAATGGAAAATAGGGTTTGTGAAAATCAAGAAACGACGATAATGAGGACATTTGAATTCCGAAAGGAAGGACTGGAGTATTTACAAAAGTTGCCGTTGGAAGAGAAGATCACGCTTTCTAAAAACTTGATTGTAAGCTGCATGGAAACCTTTGGCGAGCAGGTTTATATTTCCTTTTCGGGAGGAAAGGATTCAACGGTTCTGTCATCTCTTGTGTGCAGTTTAAAGCCGGATATCCTGCATTTGTTTTCGGATACAGGTTGTGAATATCCGGAAACCCTGTCTTTCGTCGAGGAGGAGCGCCAGAGAGGGAAAAACATTGTGCCTGTGCGTCCCGTTTGTCGGGATGGTTCGGTATGGACCTTTGAGCGTGTAGTTGCAACTTATGGCTACCCATTATTCTCCAAGGCGATTGCCAATGGAATACGGACATATCGACACGCGAAAACGCCTGTAACAAAGCAGCACGCACTGGATTATTTGGGACGGATGTATCCCAAAGCACTATCCTATCTGAACTACAATATTTCTGATCTGTGCTGTGAAAAATTGAAAAAGGCTCCCTTGAAGCGCATGGCAAAGCGGATGCAAACGCAATGCAGCATAATCGGAACACTGGCAGAAGAAAGCCAAGTCCGGAAAAGAGATTGGATTGCGTATGGTTCCAATATCTTCTTTCAGAAGAAAGACAACCAGTGTAGGCCGCTGTCTTTCTGGACAGAACGAGACATCTGGGATTATATTGAGCTTTATAAAATACCTGTTTCCGATTTATATGGACAAGGATATCAAAGAAACGGATGTATGTTTTGTGGTTTCGGTCTGTGTGCGGAGCGACGGAAATTGGGAATTAACCGCTTTGAGAGATTGTCGCTGACACACCCGAAGGAATATGACTACATGGTGTCCCGATGGGCATCTCTTTTCAAGGCGTGTGGAATTCCCTATTGATACGATTTTGATTATATCATTCTATGCATACATTAACAGGGACTTCTAACAAGAATGGGGCAAAAAACAGGTTGATAAAACGAATGAAATAGGTTATACTGATACTAAATGATACTACTTTATATCACTTTTTGAAAGGAGAACCTCCATGGACGCTTCTGTGTTTGCCAAGATGCTCTCAGACCCAGGAATGTTGGACCTCAAAAAAATGGGATATAAATACGGTCAAGGAGATCTGCAGGAATTCCTCACACTACTCAAACGTGATTTTTATCAGGAACTACCCCTGCATGACTTTGACGGAAAACCGATGGTATACCTGGAAAGTGTGGCGCGGGTTTCATTGTCGGCTGCTCGTGTTTTGCTGACACCGCAGCAGAATGCCCGTCTGTATGGAACCAAGGCGATGGAAGAGGAAATCCTGTCCACCTTCCGAATCGAACAGATTGACACCAGCAGGGAAAGTGTGCGGCGGATTTTATCCGGTCAGGTACCGAAGGATAAGGAAGAACATCGCATCTATGGTATGAAACAGGGCCTGGAATTTATCGCGGACAGATCTCATACCATCACGGAGGAAAATCTCTTTCGGCTGTATCAGATGACCATTGGAGACTTCCTACCAGCGGAGGATCGTTTACTGCCCGAACATTGGTATCGGCATGATAGCGTGTATATCGTAGGCAGCAAGGTGGAACATACTGGATTGCCTTGGCAGAAACTGCCAGCTTATATGGCAGAACTGGTTGCGTTTGCTGCCGAGAAAACAGCACAGAATGATCTAATCAAGGCAGCCATTTTGCATTTCGCGTTTGCCTATCTGCATCCCTACTTTGATGGAAACGGTCGGATGGCGCGCCTGCTCCATTTGTGGTATCTGGTGCAGCAGGGATACTCATCGGCATTGCTCGTGCCGATGTCCCGCTTTGTGGAGGAAAGCCGCTCCCGGTATTATAAAGCGTACACCCAAGTGGAACAGAATCAGCAGATCAGCGGCGTGCTGGATGTGACGCCGTTCCTGGTCTATTTTGCGGAATCGGTGTATCACCGGCTGGGAGAAGATCAGCCGCAGCCACGGACGCTACAAGCTTTCGAGGAAGCGCTGCGGCAAGGGAAGGTTACCGAGAAGGAGCGGGCGCTCTGGCAGTTTGTCCTCACGGCTTATGGCAGCGAAGAGTTTTCCACCAAGCGGTTGGAAAAAGACTTCGGCGATGCGGCTTATGCCACGATCCGGAGCTTCGTTCTCAAATTTGAGAGCCTTGGTCTGCTGACTTCGGTCCGCTACGGCAACCGGGTTAAGTACCGGATTCAGGATGCGGAATAAAGAAGCCCGCAAAGCCAAGTATTACACAGCTTTGCTGGCTATTCCATAATCATTTTGTATCAATCAACACAAAACGAAAAAACTTTTTATTCTCGACAAAAGAATTTTGAGTTCTGTTTTGCATGAGAAGGTCTGTAATACTGGCGGCGCATCTCTGTATCTGCCCAGTAACAAATCTGATCCTGCAAAAAGACAAAATCGGCAGCGGTGGTAGGAAGGCCTGCTTCCCGCTGATCAATGTAATCTATCAAACGTTCCTCTAGTTTACTTATGTCAGAGGAGAGTGTTACATCTCGCAGATTCAGTTGATACTTTTTCTGCCGCCAGCGCAGTGGAGCCTCCCAGTTTTTCCTGGTCAAAACACTCATTTTAGTTGGCTTGTATAAAAGCGCAATTTTTTTCTTCCATGTGCCCGGATTTGCCGGTTCGTTTCCACGGGTATGCGCTATGTTTTCGAGCCATGCATACAGTTCATCAGCTGTCTGAGCCATATATTCTTGTAACTGCAGCCAACCGCCTTCTTGCTGTTCAATCAGCTGTTGTGGTAACGTGCCGCAATTTTCCGTTTTTTCAGAGCAGACATCAAGATAATGTTTGAGCTTGCGAAGCCCTTGGTCGGAGACTGCATCTGGCCACATATATGCATAATGGCAGAAAAACTGTCTTGTGAAGGCTACAAGGCTTAAAAAGTTTTCCCATTTTATGCGGTCGCTGTCAGGGCTTTCCGAAAGCAATATCTCTATAGAACTATAGGAATAGTCCGGCTCGGCACAGGCGTTCTTCAATGCCGCATTAAAGCAGACAGCATATAGTTGAGACATCTGGGCGCCAACCAAGATAGCTTCCTGCCCAGCAACCACATTGACCGTCTCTGTCTGTGGTCCGTTTTGTATATTGGCGGGGATTCCGATAAAAATATCTACTCCCGTAAGCCGGTAGAAATCCCGGCTCAAATCATAAAGAAGCGACTCACGGCAGAGCTTTGGAACCCGGATGGAAAGTCCAGGCTCATCTTTATGGGAAACCCTATCAATGCGCCGTTGTTTTTCCAAGGCGCGCAGTTGCTTGTGATCATGGGTCTTTTTGCTCATCAGAGTGTGCCTCCCTTCTCCGGGAGGTCTGCTATCGGGGCTGCCACGGGACCTTCCCGATTAAAGCGAACACCAAAAGTATAGCTGTTTCCGCCGTTCCAGCCAGTCCCCAATACAGCGTCTGCCACATAAAGATATTTGTTTTTGAGCAGATTATTCATTTGTTCCCACTCCGGGGCCTGTTCGGATTTAGAATCGGACTGCACCTCGATGATTTTTGCACATTTATCTTCCAATTCCACAGTACAGGTCACCTGTACTGTTGTATGGTCCGACCAGCAGAGTAGCAGATAACTGGTGTTATATCGTCCATTGCGGGGAGCGCGCAGTGGACGCCGGCAGTCATCAAACATTTCCGGCTGCCGTCGACGGCGAATCAAACGCGAATCTGAAGTCCTGAACCAGAGCAGTACGGCATGCAGGTAGTGCAGCAACAGGTCTTTCCCCAAGCCAGTGGTATCCGCACAATAATTTTGGCAGACGACATCAATAAGGTCCCAATAAGGTTCAAGCAGATATACGCCAGCCATATCCACATAAGGAAATAAACCGGTTTCAGCCATCCATTTGGCACGTACATAATACTCCTGCAGACGAAGATGGGTATCCTGGTATGCGGCATAAATGTTCTTGCAGCCATGCGCTGCAGTTCCATTGGGGAGACGGATTCCAGCCAGTTCCGCCGAGCCTTCTTTTCCTTCCATCACATCTACAATTAGCTGGGCACGGGCACGTTCCTCCTTGGAAAGGTGGCGATTCTTCTCCTCCCATTGAAAGTCCAAGGAGCGAAGGTACAAATTGTTTTTCAACAAATCGGCACCCTGCATTTGTGTCTGACCCGGCAAGGGTTCGTGCCAAAGTGCGGTGATTCGGTTGATCCACCAATTGCCTTGATCGCACTGATACAGTTCTTTGTCGTGCCGGTCAAGATTCAAGGTGGCACCGGCTTCCCACTGGGTATCTTTGCTGAGTTCGTACCAACTGTTCAGAATCTCATTGATCTTATTCTGCTGGCTAGCCCCTGCGTTGACCAATTCTTTCATGTCCATCAGGCCAAACAGGATGTATTGCCAGTAGAAATCCATGTGTGCGGCCAGGTTACGCAAATCCTTGATGCCCAGCTTTTTATGAACACGGATGTTGTATATTAGCATATCATTATAGATATATACAATGCGTTGGTTACCGTATTCCCCAGACGCAACGGACAACGGAATCAGCCGAGTTCTAATTAGCTGCTCCACATCCAGCAAAAGTTGCTCGCCATATTCCTGACGTCCTGCTACCAGTTGGCGTTCTGCTTCTGTCAGGTGGTCCATAAACGCGGTCTCAGGGCAATAGAGGCAGCGACGGTTGCAGCACCATTCGGTATAAAGCTGAATCTGTTGACGTTTGCTCACCGATGTCTGAGAAGCATTCACCTGCCGGATAGCTTCTATCAATATGTTACTGGTAGAAAGCTGCTTTTTATAGAAATCCTCCGACTGCGGAGACGTTTTATTGAAAGTCTGCAGGCACTTGTCAGTCCAATCATAATGCCGCAGCAGAAAGGCCGCTTTTTGTAAGGCTGCAACATTTTTTTCGCTATAACGGATCAGTTGCTGAGCAATGTAGGGATACCACCGTATCATACCTGAATCAGCTTCGTTGTTAGGACCGAAGCAATCTGCCAAATGCAGCGCTTCATAGGCAAATTCATTATTTCCATCGTCTAGCCGCCCCATTTTCAATACACTGCACAGTACCTGTACAGCCACCTGCTCCTGCAGTGCCTCTCCGTTTTTTCCGATGTATCGCCAAATGTCTCGACCTTCCAAGCCGAGCATCCCCTCGCAGGAGACTTTCACCTTTGCATGCTCAGCCTCGTCGCTGCTGGTAATTTTCCGGGGATATCTGTAGTCCAGAAACAGCTGTGCTTCCAGTGCAGAGCGGTATCTCAGTGTCCAGTTGGAAGAGTCCTCACCATTCCACGCAATCATAGGACTATAGTCTAGAAGTGCATTAAGCAGTGCCTGCCAATAGCCAAGATAGCCCAGCGATTTCCCATATCGCTCCCTGTAAAGATCTTCCATAACACGGAAGACCAGCTCAAAATGTAAGCTTTGTCGCCAGCGGCCCGCCACCGCAAGAATATCATCCAGTACAACGGCACAGTCGGTAATTCGGTTCCGAACTTCTTCGTCCCATTCGCAATTGAAAGCTTTCAGCGCCGTAACTAGGGCGCCGTTGTGGCGGGCATCTTCCAGCATGGCCATATTGCGATCCAGTGCCGACTGAAGAGCGACTCTGGCAGCATTGACCTCGTTCATGGCAGATCTCTGTAGATTCTGGGCAATATCATCGTCTACACCACGGAACAGATGGCTCAACACGCTAAGCAGTGTGTTTTCCTCTTCGTCCTGTTGTATATGCCAGTCGCCGCGCTGGTTTCCCATCTGTAGTGCCCGCTCAAACTGGATGCGATCCAGCCCTAGATTCCGATTCAGCTTTTCATACAGAGATTCCTGTTCGTATTCGGAAAGCCGCGGCTGCAGCATCACTTCGTCGTCCCTCAGGGCGTTTCCATTGCGGGGGTTGGCATACGCGCTACCAACAAGCAGAAATTCGGTAGATATCTGTAGTTGGTGGCGCAGCTGGTAGTAGATTTCCCGCGCCTCCGTTTCATAAAAACCGCCGTCCCAGATGACCAGCACACGTTTTCGGTTGAATTTGCGGTTTCCCATGACTTTGGTGAACTGTTCCCGGATAAAAACAGCCAGCTGGGCATACGGGTTCTCGTCCCCCTCACATTCCCGTGGTAGCGAGGAGGGCCCGAGATAAATGGTTGGGAAGTGGACGGAAAGGTCAAGAGCCAGACGCCCCAGCATCACCGTTTTTCCGCTGCAGGCAGGGCCTTTGAGCAGAAGAAAATCGGTACGCTGGATACCGGTTTTCAAAGACGTAAAGGCCTTTTTATAAAGCGTTTGATACAAATCCCGCTCAAAATAGCAGTTTTCGTAGCCCTCCCACAACGGAATATCTCGATTGTTGGCCAGAAAAGCAGTCATCTGTATTGTCCGGTCAACATTTGTCATCTCTGCCGCTGAAAATTTTTCCAACGGCAGCAGGCAGGATTTGCTGGCAAAGGGCAGTTTTTCCCACTGCTTTACCGGTACAGAGATATCCAGTGGACGCTCATGGGCCTGCACTCCCAACAGATGAAAATGATAATATTCCTCATCCTGCACAGGGATGGCTTCCTGGAAACTCTTTTCCCAGAAAAGGTCGGTCAGATGTCCGTCCAGGAAAGTAATTCGGGCGACTAGGCGACGCAGCGTACGGTCGGTGTCAGCAAAAGCTTGTGGGGGCACCCCGAAACAGATAACCTTGATTTGATTACGGCCCTGTTTATTCTGCAGTTCGTCCATTATATACAGCAAGTCCTGCGCATGGAGCCAGTCGCTGGAGGGGTCCCAGCCATCCAGAATCAGGTATCCGCTGTAAGGGAGGGCCCGGCTCACAGCCACACACAGTGCATTGCGGGCCCGGTTTTCGGTTTCCCATACAAAATCCGGTTCATCAAAGCTCAGGTGTAGATTGTGGCCGGGTGCAAACAGCTGCAGCAGCGAAAGCGAACTGGTACGGAACGTCTGGGGAAGGGAAGCATCGGTATAAATCACGGTTTTCTGGACTGAAAAAGGGTTGCCAGGCACCGTACGTACAAGGGATTCCGGTGCGCTGGTGGCTACGAGGCGCCAGCCGCCACAAAGCGTCCGGTTGACGCGCACCATCGCTTCCGAAGCGTTCCGCTGCAGTGCCTGCCGCGCCGCATCCGTAATGGCGTCCCAATTGTTAACGATATCCTCGGGCAGAGAGCAGAATTCTTCACCGCCTTCGGGCATTTCAACCACTCGGGTAAGTTTCTTCCACAATTCGGTATAGTTAGGAACGGCCGCACCTTTCAAACATTCCAAGACTTTTGATGCCGCCTGCAAAAAGTATTCCTCTCCGTAAAAATCGGTTTGATATTTTTGCCCCAGAAACAGAACGGACGCGTTAGTTCGCAAGGCACTGCGGAATTCATCGCGGCTTAATTCCAAATGATTCTGCAGCTGTTCTTCTATTTTATTCAGTTGCTCTTGTGCCACGTCTCTTTCCCCCTTTCATTTTCAAGAGAAATCATTTTTATTATACTATGGTAACACGTCGTTTTACAAGCAGATGGACATTTTCTATCCAGTGACTATAATCTGATACCGTTTGATTTTCTTAGTTCAAGGAACCAAACCAAGTCGGCTTATGCCTAGGTGCATCAAAATATTGAATGCAGATTAAATGCCGATTCCAATTATGTAATTGTTCCACCCATTTTGAAAAAGCTAAATGCTCTTGACCACCATCTGACCACTCCTTCTTTCCGACCGGTTCCGTGTATCGTTTTTCACGTTTCAACATTCTTTTATAGCCACCAAAACCAGCGCAGGAAGTTGTGCACACCACACAATTTCCGGCGCTGTATTATTGAGTTCTGCCGTTTGTCACGGTTCTCCGACCCGGAAGGCCAGAGGTTCGAATCCTCCCGGTCGCACCAAGAGCAGCACCTTATGGGGTGCTGCTCTTTTTGTTTTGCATGGATTTTATGGAGCAGTAAAAGAGCGGATTCGAACAGCCCGTGCCCCGCGCTTTGCGTCCCGCGGGGCAGAAACGCCCCG
>QWCH01001140.1_pt1 | contig 42960 bp, 45 predicted proteins | sample 1972671 | NCBI WGS metagenome assembly QWCH01 (sample SAMN09866713, study PRJNA288562) | Human gut metagenome isolate term3_stool, whole genome shotgun sequencing... | isolation source: gut | host: Homo sapiens | place: USA: California
AAGGCATGCGACAAACGGATACCAAACCCCTTATGAGGCTTATTACGGATGAGGTAGAAATGGCAATTCTACACTCTACCATTTGGGGGACAGTTCAAATTGTAAAAATAACATGGGGTAAAGCCGCTTTCGGAGCGAAAAATTACCCCATGTTAAAATGCGATTTTTGAAATAACATGGGGCACCGGCAGTTTGGCCCCATGTTAAATTGTTTTATGTGAAATAACATGGGGGGCAAAACCTAAAAAGAGTCGCCGGCGGCGACGATAAGGGACCGGCCCTCCGGCCGGCAGTAGGTAAATAAGAAGCGCTGCTTGCAGCCGTATTGCAGCCTAATTGTCAACTATTATAAATAATAAGTTTACAATTAAGGAAAAATATGCTATCGTTACGCTGTTTGAACATTCATCACAGACCTGTCTTGAAAACTGGAACGTAGTGAGAACTGGAAGGTAGTAAAAACTGGAATGTCGTAAAAACGTGAAAAAGGAAGAAAAATGAGAAACGCAAAAAATATGGCATTGTGTGGAGTGTTTACCGCATTGATCGCTATCGGGGCATTTATTCGCATCCCGGTGCCGGTTGTGCCGTTCACGCTGCAGTATCTGTTCACGATGCTTGCCGGATTGCTCTTGGGAGCAAAGCTCGGCGCGGCGGCTGTGGCGCTTTATGTAGGCATGGGGCTGATCGGCTTTCCGATTTTTACCCAAGGCGGTGGTTTCGGCTATGTGTTTAACCCGAGCTTTGGCTATCTCGTGGGCTTTATTGTGGGAGCCTATGCCACGGGAAAAATAGCGCATACGGAGGAATCGCCGCGATTCGGGCGTCTGTTGGCGGCGAATCTGATCGGACTTTTCATCGTGTACGCCTTTGGCATGGTGCATTGCTATCTGATTCATAACCTCTACATGAGCGATCCGATGGGCGTATGGACGCTGTTTCTGTATTGCTTCGTGCTGGCGGTACCGGGCGATTTTGTCCTGTGCTTTGTGGCGGCAGCCGTGGCCAAGCGCGTGATGCCGCGAATGGAAGTTAGTTTTTCGGCGCAACGCACACCGCAGAAGGTGCGTTCACCCCAACGATAGAAGACAGCAGGAGGAAGAAGGATGACAGTCGAAGAATTGGAAGAAAAAGTACTCCGTGGGGACGAGATAACGCGAGAGGAAGCGCTCTTTTTATACGATCAGCCGTTGAAGCCATTAACCGAAGCGGCCAATCGTATTCGCAAGCATTTCTGTGGTAATCGGTTTGATCTTTGCACCATCATCAATGCCAAAAGCGGAAATTGTCCGGAAAACTGTAAATTCTGTGCGCAGTCGGCCCATAGTAAGACACAGGCGGAAACCTACGGCTTGCTGCCCATGGATGAGATTGTGGAAAAAGCGCGCTCGGATTATGAAAAGGGCGTATTGCGCTATTCTCTGGTCACGTCGGGGAGACGTTTGACGGATGAAGAAGTGGATTATCTGTGCGAGGTGACGCGACGTATTTGCCGAGAAGTAGGCATATCCGTGTGTGCCTCATTGGGACTATGTACCGAAGAACAGTATCGCCGACTGCGTAATGCGGGCATGACGCGGATACATAATAATTTGGAAACCTCACGCAATCACTTCAAAGAAATTTGTACAACACATAGCTTTGACGATAAATGCGAAGCCATTCGGGCTGCGCGTGCGGCAGGCATGTCCATCTGCTCCGGCGGTATTGTCGGACTGGGAGAAAGCGTAGAAGATCGCATTGATATGGCTATATCGCTCCGGGAGCTGCAGGTGAAAAGTGTACCGGTCAACATGCTTAATCCCATTCCCGGTACGCCCTTGGAGAACCTTCCAAGACTCACACAAGAAGACATGGAACGCATCGTTGCGGTGTATCGCTTCCTGCTGCCAGACGCCTCCATACGATTGGCAGGTGGTCGTGGCCTGATGCAAGACAAGGGGCGCAGCTTATGGAAATCCGGTGCTAACGCCACCATATCCGGCGATATGCTCACAACGCAGGGCATTACGGTAGCCAAAGATTTGGAAATGTTAGACGAATTGGGCTATGAGCCGGGCCTTTGTAACGATGAAGTACTGCCAACGGCGGTCGAAGAAGAAAAAGCAACCGCCACCACAGGAATGGAGGCATAAGATGGGCAAAGCATTTTTTGTAACGGGAACGGATACGGAGATCGGTAAAACTTATGTGAGCGGTCTTTTGGTTAAAAAGCTGAAAGAATACGGCATGAATCCGGCGTATTTTAAAGCCGCCATGAGTGGCAATGATCGTCGGGAAGACGGAACACTCATTCCGGGCGATGCGCTGCACGTCAAAGAAGCCTCCGGCGTGGAGCAATCGCTGGAGGCCATGTGTCCTTATGTTTACGAAACGGCGGTATCGCCACATTTGGCCTCAAGGCTGGAAGGCCATCCGGTGCAGATGGATCGCGTGTTAAAAGAACTGGATGCGACCTTGGAAGCCTATGATCACGTGGTGATGGAAGGCTCCGGCGGCATCCTGTGCCCGCTTTGCTTTGACGAAGCGGAATTCGGCGTGGAAGATGTAATTCAAGCTCGGCAACTTCCCTGTGTCGTCGTAGCCGATGCCGGCTTAGGAACGATTAACCATGTCGGTCTTACGATTTTTTATATGCAACAAAAAGGCATCGCGGTCAAAGGCGTTTTGATGAACCATTATAGCCCGGGCAATGTGATGCAGGAGGATAACATCAAAATGTGCGAACACATTACCGGTGTGCCGGTTGTTGCCTGCGTTCAGGATGGCGATACGGATATCGCGCTCACCAAAGAACAACTGGAAGCATTATTTGCTTAGACAAAGAGGGAGGACAAGAAAATGCTCTGGTACCCCTATGAACAGATGAAAACAATGAATGTGCCCTATCACATTGTGGATGCCAAAGGCGTGTATCTTTACACCGATGATCAAAAAATGATCGACTCCGTTTCGTCTTGGTGGAGCGTGATTCACGGTTACAATCATCCGGTGTTAAATCAAGCCATTGATGATCAGCTTAAGCATTTTGCGCATGTGATGTTGGGCGGTCTGACGCATGATCCAGCCTTGCGCTTAGCCGAAAAGCTCAAAAACTATTTGCCGGGCGACCTGAACTATAGCTTCTTCTCCGATTCCGGCAGCGTTGCGGTGGAAGTCGCCCTCAAAATGGCACTTCAATACTATATGAACCGCAATGAAACGCAGCGGACCATGGTGCTGTCGCTTGAAAACGGCTACCACGGCGATACGTTTAAAACCATGGAAGTGGGCGATGATGCGGACTACCATTTTGTCTTGAAAGCCTTTGGACCGAATCCCCATGTTGTACACATTCCGACCACCGTTGCCGCCCTCGAAGAAGCGTTCGATACTTACCACGATCGCTTGAATTGCTGCCTGGTCGAACCGCTTCTGCAAGGCGCCGGTGGCATGCGGATGTACGATATCTCGTTTCTGAAACGAGCGCGTGAACTCTGCGATAAATACGATGTGCTGCTGCTCTTTGATGAAATTGCGACAGGCTTTGGTCGCACCGGGCATCGTTTTGTATCGGACCTCGTACAACCGGATATCCTCATGCTCGGAAAGGCCCTGACAGGCGGCTATATCGGCCATGCCGTCACGGTGGCCAATCAGAAAGTCTTTGACGGTTTCTATGATGACAATCCGGAGCATGCCTTCATGCACGGTCCGACCTTTATGGGCAATGCTCTGGCCTGCAGCGTGGCTTTAAAATCCATCGAGCTTTTTGAAAACGAGCACTACATGGATAAAATTCAGCGCATTGCGGAAATCACCCGTCGCGAGATGGAAAATTTCACCGATTCGCGCATCGAAGACGTGCGCATGATGGGCGGTTGCGTCTGTATCGAGGTCAAAGACGCAAAAACGCTCGAAGGCTACCAACAATTTGCCTATGATCGCGGTGTTTTTGCCCGTCCTTTCCTCAAATACCTATACGCCATGGTGCCTTATGTCATTACGGAAGAGGAACTCGTCAAGGTGTTGACCACGATGAAGGCATGGTTTAAAACGCATTGAGTTTTTTATCCGAAAAGCGATGAGACGCCTTCGCGGCTTGGCCATGGCTTGGATTGTCACCCTACGGTTCAAATCGTTATAATAAGGGAAATGCATCAGACAGCTTGCCATGACGGCGGATAAGGAGATAGCAATGACAACCAAAGAAAATTTGTTGGCCTTTTTTGAGACGCATCGGGGCGAATATTTTTCCGGGGAAGCAATCGCTCAGCAGTTGGGCGTTTCGCGTACTGCGGTTTGGAAGGCAGTTAAATCGTTGCAAGCGGAAGGCTATTCTATTGATGCCGTGACCAACAAGGGATATTGTCTGGCGGAAGAAACGGATATTTTGTCCGCACAGGGGATTAAAAAATATCTGACGCATCCCGAAATTTTTGATATTACGGTACTCCCTGTAACAGAGTCCACCAATCTGGACGTCCGTGAAAAAGCGAATGCCGGTGCGCCGGAGGGCACTTTTATCGTATCCAACGAGCAGACGAAGGGACGCGGGCGTCGGCAGCGCTCCTTTTATTCTCCGGCCAAAACAGGCTTGTACATGAGCCTTCTTTTGCGTCCGAAGGAAAAACTAATGCAACAAACAACCAATATTACCACGATGGCCGCCGTTGCTATGTGTGAAGCCATGGAGAAAGTATCCGGTAAGCATGCGGTGATCAAATGGGTGAACGATATTTTCCTGGATGGGAAAAAGCTATGTGGCATCTTAACAGAAGCTTCCTTCAATATGGAAAATGCGCGTGTCGAGTATGCCGTCTTGGGCATCGGCACCAATGTGTATGAACCCGAGGGCGGATTTCCGGTGGAATTAAAGGATGTGGCTACGGCGCTATTTGCTTCACCGCAAAAGGATGCCAAAAATCGTCTGGCTGCTGAATTTCTGCGTCATTTCATGCCCTACTATCAAGATGCCGCCGGCTCCGATTATGTTGATGCCTATCGCAAGCGCTGCTTTGTTCTTGGTAAGGAGATTATGGTTTTGCGCGGTACCCAAAAGCGCGAAGCAACCGCCTTAGATGTGGATGAGCATTGTCACCTGTTGGTGCGCTATAACGATGGGGAAGAAGAGGCGCTCTCGTCGGGAGAGATTTCCATTCGGTTGAAAAAATAGACGAAAGCAAAAAAAGTTTTATTCCGCTTGAGAAAAAAGGAGGCGACCCTAATGGGCCGCCTTCTTTATAGAGATAATTTATACGTTAAATATTCTGTGCACGATTGGTTTTCAGCATGACGTCGTGTGCGCCGCCTTCCACAATGGAAGTGGAGGAAACCAGCGTGAGCTTAGCTTTCTCGTGCAGTTCGGCAATGGAGAGTGCGCCGCAATTGCACATGGTGGATTTCACCTTGTGCAAGGAAATACCGACATTATCTTTTAATGAGCCGGCATAGGGGACATAGGAGTCCACGCCTTCTTCGAATTGCAACTTGGCTTCACCGCCCAAGTCATAGCGTTGCCAGTTACGGGCACGGGCAGAACCTTCGCCCCAGTACTCTTTCATCGAGGAACCGTTGACGGTCACCTTTGCTGTCGGCGATTCATCAAAACGGGCAAAGTAACGACCGAGCATTACGAAGTCGGCCCCCATGGCTAAGGCGAGCGTGATGTGATAATCGTAGACGATGCCGCCATCGGAACAAATCGGTACGTAGATGCCGGTTTCTTTGTAGTATTCATCGCGGGCACGTGCGACATCAATGACCGCTGTCGCCTGACCGCGTCCGATTCCCTTGGTTTCACGGGTGATGCAGATGGATCCGCCGCCGATACCGATCTTCACAAAATCCGCGCCGCAGTCCGCTAAGAAGCGGAAGCCTTCGCCATCCACGACGTTACCCGCACCAACTTTGACGCTGTCGCCGTAGCGACTGCGAATCCATTCGATGGTACGTTTTTGCCATTCGCTATAGCCTTCACTGGAGTCAATGCACAGGACATCTACGCCAGCTTCGACCAGAAGTGGTACGCGGGTTTCATAGTCGCGCGTATTGATGCCGGCGCCCACCTTTAAGCGCTTTTTGTGATCCAACAGTTCCTGTGGATTTTCCTTATGACTGTCGTAGTCCTTGCGGAAGACAAAATAGAGCAAACGCTGATTGGCATCAATAATGGGGAGGGCATTGAGCTTTTTATCCCAGATGATATCATTGGCTTCTTTGAGCGTAGTGCCTTCTTTACCGAAGATCAGCTCGTCAAACGGCGTCATGAATTCCTTGACTTTCGTTGATGGATCCATACGTGAAACGCGATAGTCGCGGCTGGTGACAATGCCCACCAGCTTACCGTGTTGTGTGCCATCTTCGGTGACGGCCATAGTCGAATGGCCGGTCTTCTCCTTTAAGGCTAAGACAGCTTCCAGCGTATCTTCCGGAGAGACATTGGCATCGCTCGGAACAAAGCCGGCTTTATAGCCTTTGACATTGGCTACCATGGCGGCTTGGCTTTCCGGTGACTGCGAGCCGTAAATAAAGGACAGACCGCCTTCACGCGCGAGAGCAATGGCTAAGGAATCATTGGATACGGACTGCATCACGGCGGAGACCATGGGGATATTTAAGGTATGTTCTGGCTCTTCGCCGCGATGATAACGCACCAACGGGGTCGACAGATTGACATTATTCACCATGCATTGGCTGGATGAATAACCGGGAATTAACAAATATTCGCTGAATGTACGGGATGGTTCCTCTAGATAAAGCGCCATGCTTCCTCCTTCTTTGTTTTTCTAATGTTTGCATCGATTATATCCTTTTTCGCGTTTCCTGCACAGTCCAATCGTGAAAGAGCCACAGGAAAACATCTCAACTGGCGGAAAAAGCGGCCCCCAAAGCGTAGCCATATCATGATAGAATGGTACAGGGAAATCGGAAAGGGGCACCGGCTCCTTATTACGAAAATGAGAGGAAGAAAAATGCAGATTGCCGTTTTGGGCGCCGGAACTTGGGGCACTGCCTTGGCGCGGCTTTTGGTGAAAAATAAGCATCACGTTACGCTGTGGTCTAAGATTCCGCAGGAATTAGAGGCGATGCAGCGCACGCATCGCCATCCGAATTTGCCGGAGGCGGTGATCCCTGAGGCATTGCAGTATGCTTCGATGCTGGATAGGGCGCTTGCCGGGGCGGAGATTATCGTCTTTGCTGTGCCATCTCCTTTTGTACGTGCGACGGCGGAAGAGGCTGCACCGTATCTTAAAGAAGGCCAGATTCTTGTTGACGTGGCGAAGGGGATCGAAAAGGACAGCGGTCTGACATTGACAGAGGTCATTGGCGATGTGTTACAGGCAAAACGACCGGAGCTTGCATTGCCACTGGTGGCACTCTCCGGACCGACCCATGCCGAGGAAGTCTCGCGTGATTTGCCGTCTGCGATTGTCGCGGCATGTCGGGAAGATGCGGCGGCGCATCGCGTGCAGGATGCTTTTATGAACGAGAATTTCCGCGTGTACACCAATCACGACGTGCATGGGGTAGAACTTTGCGGTGCGTTAAAAAACATTATTGCTCTGGCGGCAGGCATTTCGGACGGACTGGGCTTTGGCGATAATACGAAGGCGGCTCTAATGACGCGTGGAATGGCGGAAATGACACGTCTCGGGTTGGCCTTAGGATGTGAGCCCTCCACCTTTTCCGGTTTGGCCGGTTACGGGGATTTGATTGTTACAGCGACTTCGGTACACAGTCGAAATCATCGCTGCGGAGTGTACATCGGACAGGGGGTTCCTGTACCGGAGGCCATCCGTAAGGTGGGACAGGTGGTAGAAGGCATGAATGCGCTTCCCGCCGCACAAGCACTCTCGTCGCGATGCCAAGTGGAAATGCCATTGGTCGATGCCGTGGCGATGGTCCTGGATGGCCGGGATGTGCGGGAAACGGTGCTTTCTTTAATGACGCGTGAGAAAAAAAGAGAATTCTCGCGTCATTAAGTGATATTATGGTAGCGTCTGTAGCTGAAAACCCGAAAGGGTTGATATTGCCACAGCGATTCTAATTTAAGGGAGTAGGGCAGCATGAAGAAGGGAAAGAAGTTCATTGTTTTTATCGCCATAGTGGTCTACCTTGCTTTTGGGTTGATCCTATGCGTGAATAATTTTTTGCCGCTCAAAGAGCGCCTGCTTTTGGTTGGCATCTTTTTCGTATTGAATTTGTTACTGATGATCGGCTTCGGACACGCGCGCCGCGGATCGGCAGTGGTGCTTGGACTGTTGTTGATCTCGGTGATCGGTGCCGAAGCGTACAGCAGCTATTTTGTGTGGTCTTCCATTCGTACCTTGGATATTGTTTCCAATAAGAAAGGGGAATTGGGAGGAGAGAGCGTGGAACGCCCGATCGCTCCCGAGACGGAAGAAGAACTAGTGAAACCGTTTCATGTGTATTTGAGCGGCAAAGATACGAACGGTTCTTTGGACAAGTCCTCGCGTAGCGATGTCAATATGATTTTGACGGTAAATCCGTCGACGCATTCGGTTCATATTACTACCGTGCCGCGTGATGCCTACATGAAAATTGCCGGAGACGGCAATGATCGCTACGATAAATTGACGCATGCCGGAAACTACGGTGTCCAGACGTCCGAGCGTACATTGGAAAATTTCTTTGGGATTACGATCAAATATCATGTGATGGTGAATTTTGATTCCATCGTGGACATTGTGGATGCGTTGGATGGTGTAGATGTAGAGAATCCGGAGTCTTTCTCCGCCCAAGGGTATCATTTTTCTACCGGTAAAATACATCTGGATGGTAAACAAACGCTGGCCTTTGCGCGGGAACGCTATGGCCTGGGAGAGGGCGAATTAGCCCGCGGGCGTAATCACGTGCGCATCATGAAGGCAATTATCGAACGCGCGGCATCGCCGGCTATTCTCACCAACTATCCTGCGATTTTACAGGTCATTGCGCGTGAAGTTTCCACGAATATGCCACGTGAAACGATGGTGGATTATATCAACTATCAGATTTCCCATAACGAAAAATGGAAGACAACCTCTTCGCAGCTGCAGGGCTTTGAAACCATGGGATTGCCCTCTTATCAGATGCCGGGTTCACGCCTGTACATGTTCTTGCCCAGCCAAGCCAGCAAGCGTGATATCTTGGAAATCATGGATTTGATTAAAAATGGCAAGTCCGTGCCGAAAGCCGGTACGAAGCATTATTCCCTGCATGAAGAGGATTATGAAGATATCCCGGTGCGCAATATTATGAATTATCTGCAGGGTGGCGCCGAGATCACGGCGGGGGACGATTTTGATCCCAACGAAACAAAAGGCTCGTCCGAATTTCACTATTAAGGGAGGCGCCTTTTCGTCCTTCTGCTTTCAGCACTTGTTATCATGAACAGGGCATTGGATTCGTCCGGTGCTCGGTTGCGTGAATAATGCGCCTATGCTACAATGGCGCGACACGGGGATGCTCGGTTTCGACAGGGAAACGGAAGAAGGAGAAGCGAGTCGTCAGGCAGATGACGTAAATCAGGCAAAAACAATAACTGCTAACGACAACGAATTAGCTTACGCTGCCTAATCATGGCGGCCGGTCCTCCGGCTGGACCCGTAACAGACGGACTGACCTCAACTATGTCGGGAAACTTCCTGCGCTAAGCTTTGCCCGCAGGTTGGATCTATGAAGCTACCGAATGACTTCGTTTGTTTATTTCCCCGGTCATTCGGGAATCAAATGAAATAAACTGCACTCGGAGAAACTCGTTTGGATGTTTTTTTGGACGAGGGTTCGATTCCCTCCATCTCCAAAGTAGAGAAATGCCCGTCCTTGTAATTTCAAGGAAACGGGCATTTTTCAATGTTTGGGCTATTTAGCAGGGAAAAGCTCACAGGAAATGGCGAGAAAACTACGCAGACGCTTCGGTGTCTTCATGTATAACGCCTCACGTCTGGTACGAACCGAAATGGCAGGTGTACAGATAGAAGCGCAGATTCATCCGCACTGTTTTTGCTCGATCGCGGCGGCAACAACCAAGCATGTGCAAGCGAAAGAGTGAGCGAAAAAACATATTGAACGAATGAAAAAGCTTGAGCCGAAAATAACGTCCGATCTTTCAACAATTGCTGCGGAAACGAATGCGCAGATGGCTGGACTTGAATACAGGTTAAAGACGGAAGATAGCTTAGTGCGTAAAATTGCTAAGGACGCTGATGAGAAGAGCGTTTCACTGGAAGAAGCAGATAATAAAATAAGAGACGAGTTGCGATACACCATGGTGCGGGAGGAGAAGAACTTTACGAATGGCTATTTTGCTACACAAGATGCGCTTATCAAGAATGGGTATCGCATAAAACGGGTAAAGAACACTTGGAATGATGGGGCCGCGTATAAAGGCGTTAACACCATCATCGCCGATTCTTACGGCAATGAATTTGAATTGCAATTTCACACGAGAAAGTCTCTCGAAGTAAAAGAAGGAGAGCTTCATAAGCTGTATAAAAAACAGAGAAATCTTGACGTTGAAACCTAAAAGGATGAATTCGATTTGTTAACAAATGAGATGATTAATTTAAGCCGGAGCATACCGAATCTGGATGGAGTAAGAAGAATCAAAAGCGAGGGGATGCTATGAGCTTGACGCCGACTGAGTATTATTATTGCCCAGACTACAAAAAATATGTAAAGCGAGAAGGCGGCATATTTTATTCAATTGACGATAAGAAACAAGAGATAATTGATGAGGAGAGGTTTATGCCGATACTCATCGGAGAGATATTCACCTTTGATATTACTAAAGAGGAATACGAGAAACATCTAAAATAAACCATCGCTTTGGGGGTGGTTTTTTAGAAGTTTGACAAGAACATCATAGGCATGAAGCGTGACCGGAAACGGTCGCGCTTTTTATATGCAACAAAAGGACACCGTGGGCGAAGAACGCGGTGGACAAGGAAGGGAGAAAACAATGGCAGAAGAAATGATCACGGCGAAAGACGAAGAACATGTCGATGAGGCTAAAACGGATGAACAGGAAGACACGGAGAAAACGAAAAAGGACACTCCGTCCTTTGATGACATCCTGAAAGACCCGAAGATGCAGGCGGAGTTTGACCGCAGATTGAGCAAGGCACGGCAGATACGCGAGGAAAAATCCGAAGCGAGATCGAGAGCAATATCAAAGCACGCCTTGCGGAAGAGCAGAAGGTTGCCAAAATGAACGCGGAAGAAAAGGCAAATCACGAGCGCATCAAGCTCGAAAAGGAGCGAGACGAACTCAAGAACGCCTTAAACCGTGAGCGTCTTGGCAAAATAGCGGCATCAACGCTTAGCAAAAGCGGGATTGAAGCGGATGAGACGGTCCTTCAATTCGTGGTCGGCGCGGACGAGGACGCGACCGGAAAAAACATTGAAGCATTTCTTTCTTTCGTGGAAAAACAGGTGGAAGCGATCGAACGAAAACGCAATTCCGGCAAAACGCCGAGGGATTACTCCTCAACGATTGAGCCGGGAGATGAATTCGATCGCATTCTGAAAAAATACAAATAAAAGGAGAAAATGAATCATGGCTACGACTAACAACACTCTTTCCGTTCGTCAATATCAGGCGCAGATTTCCGCCGATACGTTGCCGGACGGGAGAATGTATTACAATATCGCAGATCGCCTTGTGAATGCCATGTTTCATGATAACTACAGCCGTATAGCAAGCTACTGCAAAGATACGCAGGAGAGCTTAAATAAGGCAGCTGGCATTGGGCTTAAAGCGCAGGCACCGGAATTTAACTAGGATCGTGCGGATGGCATTATCGAGCGCCTAAGCGAAGCAGGAAACTATGATGATGTAAGCTGGATTCTTGGAGAACCAGTTACAAATTTTGCAATGGCGATAGTGGATGACTACATCAAAGCCAACGCAGATTTTCAGTACAAAGCGGGACTCTCACCGAAGATTGTGCGCACAACAAACGGAAAGTGTTGCTCTTGGTGCGACAGACTGGCAGGTACATACGACTATAAAGACGTTAAGAAGACCGGAAATGATGTTTTCCGCAGGCACAGACATTGCCGATGCAAAACCGTCTACGACCCTGCGGATGGCAAAACGGTTACAGATGTTTGGACGAAGAAGGAAGAAGATCGAGGCCTTGCTCAGGATAGCAATAAAATTAAAAAAAGGGTAAAATTTAATGGAGAGAAGCCGAGGATTATAAAAAAAGAACCAATTTTCACCAAAAAGTTCAAGCGAGGGTCAGGGAAGAATTATCTGATTCGCTTTGTTGGATCAGATCATGTTGCGTTTGCTGGTGATAGGGTAGAAAAGGTAACTGTCATTGCCGGAGAAAACGTGAAAAGTTCTGTGCGGCAAGCCGGCCGGCTTCAAGAAACATATAATCAGCCGTCGAATCGATGGGAGAAAGTGTCAGGTGTAGCAGATATAATGTACAAGGGCGAAGTTATACACACTGAAATTCATTGGTTTGAAGCGAATGGGGTTCGAGAAGAAGTGAAAGTTAAGAGAGTGATAAAAGATGGAGTACACAAAAAAGAGAGTTAGATATATTGGGCCATCTGTGGGCATATCTTTAACACATAATAAGATCTATGAAGTCTTAGGATTTGAGAGCGGTTTTATCAGGGTTATCGACGATACTGATGAAGACTATCTCTATGAACCAGACAATTTTGTGATTATTGAAGAAAAAAATTAAAGCACTCCTCGGAGTGCTTTTTTCATGCCAAGAAAGCAGCTTCTATGGCAAAAGATGATTACCCGGTAATCCTTTATCAAGTGCTTGCCTATCTCTACAACTGCTTAAAAAAAGATCTGCCGGTTGAGGAAGAATACCTTGAAGCGCAGGGAAAGCTCTTTCGGATTAACACGAATTATTGGCGCTTTGTTTTGTACAATCTTCAGAAAGATGGCTATATTTGCGGACTTATCATGACAAAAGTGTGGGGAGAAAAATACCCAACGATTTCTGATATAGAGCAGGCGGAGATCACGCCGAAGGGCATCGAATATCTGACAGAAAACAGTTTTATCCACAAAGCGAAGGAGCTGTTAAAAGACACGAAGGCCATCATCCCATTTGTGTAGACGGGCAGGAGACGGATGTAGCATGACAGAAAAAAGAAAAGGGAATCAAAATCCGACAACATCTGTCATCTTGCCCTTTACCGAAACAAAAGCACAAGAAGCGGTTGATCTCTATGAGAAATCCGGACGAACGGCGCAGGAGTGGCAGAAAAAATTGCTGGAAGCCGTTTTAGCAACCAATGACGAAGAACTTTGGGTGCATACCAAATTCGGATACTCTTTGCCGCATCGAAATGGGAAGAATGAGATTGCGGCCATGCATGAACTCTACGGCCTTTTACCAATAAATATGGACGCTGTAGCCTTCTTCTCGTTGCAAATCCCCGAATACATCCAACAGGCGTAGGCCGTAATCGCCCAATTGTTCGGGAATGGCGCGCGCCTCGTTAATTTCAATCTCGACTCCATGTAAATCTTGTAACATATCCCAAAGAGCATCTAAATTATGGCCCACATAATCCGGCCAACGAAAGATCTGCTGCATATAGGAGTAGGCCGCTTCGCGGGACGTAAAGGCGGTACCGTTTAACACGTAACGATTCATTTACTCCTCCGATCCGTATAATTGCTCAAAATGCTCATAATGATCCCCGGTATAATAAATGGCGCCATCGTTTGAGAACACCAGACGTTCCGGACCGCGATGCTCGTGATAGCCGGCGATGAGATCGGCTTCATAATAGATACACCCTTTTTTCGCGGGCAATTTTCCCTCGCGATTGCCGAAGCGATCGCCACCAATCACATAACCATTATTATCAGAAGCTGACCAATTTTTCTCTTTGGCTTCCTTTTTTGTAATGTAATTTGTCGGCAAAGTTCCGAACGCATGGATGTACGCTGCGACTTCTTCTTTAGCGTAGTAGCGCCCCTCTTTTTTCAGCGTTTCCGTTTTTATTTCTTGGCTTATCGATGCCTTGGAGCCGATTTCCGTCTTATGCACAGGCTCTGCGGTGTTCTGTCGTAAAAAGAAAAACGCAAGAATAGCAAAAAATACCAGAAGGGGGAGCCATTGATTTCTTTTATTCATCATAAAACCTCCTTCCGTTTTCAAAGAAGTATTTACCCTTTTTTTCTGAAGTACATGGGGACTTATGAAGGCGAATTGGCCACATGTTATGCTTTCCCCATAAAAGCATAAAAATCACGGTGGAAAATCCGTTTTCTCAGATTGTCCACCGTGATTTGCTTAAAATTCGAATGTAAGGGTGCCGAATTACAGTACGTTGCAAACGCCGGGATCTTCGTTTGCGTCTTCGTGTGCTTCGCCTTTGACCAAATGTTCTTTCATGTATTGGATAATATCATCCGATTCATAAAGCGGATCCCCGTCGATAAAGAGGCAGGGAACCTGATCCATTCCGCCGCGTTTTACGAGATCCTCCTGATTCTTGGGATCTTCGATAATGTCTTTCATGACCACACCTTCGACGTGGTTTTCTTTCATAAACTTCATGACTTTTTGGCAGTAGGGACAGACATCTTTTTTATATAATTCATAGCTTGGCATAGTATCCTCCTTCAGAGTGATCCTTTACATATCGATGCTGCGTTTAAAAGCGCATCATTTTTCATCCTTATTTTAGATACCCAAAGGTGTACGCAAGTCCATACTATTGTGTAAAATAAACAGTAGAATATCGACAAATGATTCCATAAAACGTCAACCATCACATTCCATACTCTCTCGAAAGGGGATAGAAGAGCCATGAAAAAAAGATGGATTTCTTTCATTTGCGGTGGGCTGGTATTGCTGCTTATCTTAACTTCTTGTGGAAAAAGCCCTAACAAAACGAATAGCGAAGATGCGTCAAGTGAGACGTCAGAATTGAGCAATACGAGCGTCTCTTCCACGGAGCAAAAAAAGGAAGCAGACCCCAAAGAAGCTACTACGGAGAAGAATGCAAAACTGGCAAAGCTATACGGCCAAGTGTTAGATACGATCGGCGAAAGTGATTTTAACGCCTCTTCTGTCAATGGGAACTATTCCTACGCGTTGGTCAATATGAATGACGAAGATATGCCGCAATTGGCGGTTTGTACGGAAACCGGTGGTGGTGTAGCGGCCATTAAATTCTTTTCTGCTGATAATGATTATACAAATGTAGTGACGAATGAAGAGCTCTTTTCCATCGGTGCATCTGCCGCCGGCGGCTTTCGTGGCGGAATGAATCAAAGCAGAAAGCAAGGCTCTTTACTCTACACGACCTTTTCCGCCGGTAGTGGTGATGCGGAAACGCAAGCGCTGACAACGTCGGTTAAAGATGGGAAGCTGGTCATTAAGAAGAACACCATTTGGGAAGGAAAAATCAACAATAAGGAAGAGGATGGATCTTTTCCCATCGATTTTTTGCCTGTTCGCGATCGAAGCACTTTAGACAAACTGGCAAAAACGGAAGATGGTAAAGTGAAGGAAGCCTTGCTTAAAATCTTGACTGGTGGAAAGCCACAATCGGAATCAAAAGCCAATACCGAACAGTCGTCCACTCCGAATACTTTGGAAGGCAAGAAACGAGCAGCCGTTGCCGCCGGCAAAACCGTCGTTACGGGCGTCGTTAAAAAATTTAATCACGATGAAATGGTTGAATTCAAAAGTTTGATCCAAATGTCTTGCCTGACATGGGAGAAAGTTATATTGTTCTGCTTCTAGAAAACAATGTCGATATTACCGTCCATTCCGGAGATCCTTATGGGGGATATCGGACAAAAAGCGTGAATCTGGTAGGCCTTCCCGAAGAGATGGCAGCCTATGACGGACAGAAAATCACGATTGCCTTTACCCCGGACGATGGCTATTGGCAGACAGACGTCAGTTTGCCGATGTATGCACCGAGAATGCATACAAGTATAAAGATACTGAAATAAAAAATAGGAAATCAGAAAGGCACGAAAGCGGTTACCGTTTTCGTGCCTTTCTTTATTTTTATCGAATTTCAAAACTTTGCCGGCCCCCTTTATTGTACGGGATTCATGTATACAATCGCCTTGCGGAGGATGCGCCCGCGCTGGTCATGAAGCGAAATCGACAGCGGAAAGCCTTGCGTATCGGGGTGTGCCAAAAAACCTTCCAGACGCAAGCGTTGTTCTTTTGTCAATGCCGTATCTAACGGAAAACGATAATGCTCTTCTTTTTTGATTTCCAGCTTCCCATCTTCCGTGTTTGTCTTGATTAGAGGCACTCTTTTCACATTTTCGCCATCCATAGCGCGATACGGGAAACGATCGGAAGCATTCAGTTGGAGATAGTAGCTATCACTGGCATCGGAAGGAATCGGTTGATCACAATCGAATTGGACATCAAATGCGCTCTTCCCGTTTTCTTCGATGAGACGCACATGAATAGGCGCATCGCCTACAGGCGCCGCATTCGCCACGGCTTTTGCGTATATGGTATTCATCCCCGTCAGGATATTCTCCGGAAGAAGAATGCCGGCTAAAACTTCAATACCATAGCCGTCCGGAGCAAACAAATATACGCTTGCGTTTAAGCGATCCCGTTTGCCATGAATAAACTCCTGGAGTATCGCTTCATTTTCATTGTCAAACGCCTTCGTATCGGATGACAGGGAGAGGGAAATCGTCCCGGGCATACACCCGTTATCCACCGGTATGGTAAAAATCTTATTTTTTGCTTCTTTCATCGTGTGAGGGATGATTCCGTCGAAAGAAACCATGGCATAGATTTGCGGGGAATCAAACATGGACATGTCGACGCGAAAAGAGGAATCCACTCTTTCCAGATTCACGTCAAGACGATACTGGTCTCCAGCAACAAATAAGGGAAATACATCCTTTGCTTGATAGAAGCGCACCTCCTCCAGCCATCCATCACCGCTTCCAAGAACACGGCTTTCCTCTGACGATTCGGAAACCCGCTTCGATTCTAATATGATCAGCGATTCACTTTCTTCCGGCGGCTTTTGTCCGGTACAGGCGGTCAACAGCAATAGGAAAGCGAAGAATATCCAGCCGCTCACGGAACGAAAAAAGATTTTTTCATAGCATTCTTTCCTCCTTTCCACAGTAGTAGAAGATCAAACGCAAAGAGAAAGGGTTTACCTTTTTATCTTTTTTTACCCGTTGCCCCTTATTCAAACGCGATATGTTGAGAAAAGTTCTATTAGCAACATTAAGCAGTGGTGATGTTCTATCTTAAACACACGTGTATCGTCATTGATATAAAAAATACCTATTACATGCTCCTATTTTGTTTGGACGAGGAAAGCGATTGGTGGGCGAGAACGACACCATCATGATAAAATAGAGAAGACTTGACAGATCCTTAAGGAGGCGCGCATGAAGGCATATATTGGCATAGATTTGGGCGGAACGACGGCAAAGTTTGGCTTATTTGATGAAAAAGGAAAACTCTGTAAGTCTGTTTCCATACCCACGGGAAAAGCAAAAGCGCAAGATACGCTGATTCACGAGATGGCTGTACGGATTCGCAGTTTTCTAAAAGAAGAGGGCTATACGGAAGAAGCGTTGGCCGGGATCGGCATTGGTGTGCCGGGTCCGGTGATGAACCATTCACTCGTGAACGGTTGCGTCAATCTGAGCTGGGGGCTGGTGCCTCTCGTAGATCTCTTTAGGGAGCAGGAAGGATTTACTTGTCCCATTGTTGTGGAAAATGATGCGGATGTGGCGGCTCTTGGCGAAGTGTGGCAAGGCGCCGCTTCGGATCGCAATTCCATCGTGTTTATTATTATCGGCACGGGTATCGGCGGGGGAATAATCTTGGACGATCAAATCTTAGCGGGCGTACACGGCGCCGGCGGTGAGATTGGTCACATGCCGATATTGTCGGAGCCTTTTTCTTTCGAATGTGGCTGCGGCGGCCATTATTGCTTGGAGCAAGTCTGCTCGGCGCCCAATATTCTGCGTTACGCCGGTGAACTTCTGGCGCAATCGGATGAGCCATCGTCGTTACGCCCCTATGGTGACAGCTACGACACTCGTGCCATTTTCCGCGGTGCACAAAACGGCGACGCTCTTTGTCAGCGCGTGGTAGAGCACGTCACTGATACGCTGGGGCGGGGCTTAGCGGTTTTAAGCGCCACCCTGGATCCCGAATGCTTTGTCATTGGCGGCGGCGTGAGCAATGCCGGCGATACGCTGCTCGAGCCGCTTCGCATTGCGTATCGCAAATATGCCTTTTTTGCCACACGGGAAACGCCCATTGTTCAGGCAAAACTTGGCAATAAAGCGGGTATGATCGGCGCAGCACGCCTCGTCTTTCCTGCGGAGGAAGCGTAATGCTCAATCTTTACGCCTCACGTGTCCCGATGGAGGCTTGGTATGCGTTAACCGATGCCATTCGGCAAAGCATTGCTGCCGGAAGACACGCCTATTTAGTGGTGCCTTCGCAATTTACGGTGGAAGCGGAGCAGGCTCTTTTTGCTGCGCTGGACACGCCGATTCTGATGAAAGCGCAGGTTAAAAGTTTTCGTTCTTTAGTTCGCGATATTTTGCAGGAAGGCAGTGGTCTGCGCACGCCGGTGTTAACCGAAGAAGGCCGCCGCATGCTGGTGCGCTCGCTGTTGGAATCCAAAAAAGAGGAACGAGAGGTTTTTACCGCAGGGACGATCGGCACGCAATTGGTGGATGATTTTGTACGCCAGATGCAGGAATGGAAAGAGTACGGCATTGATAGTCAACGCCTGCAGGCGCAAGCGGAGAAAGCGCCGGAAAATCATCGCACGCGCCGTAAATTTGCAGAGATTGCCGCTATTTATGAAGCCTATGAAGAAGCATTAGGCAACATTCGCTTGGATGGCGATGACCAAATGCGTCATGCCTTTGCGCAATTATCGGAAGTTTCGGTATTCGATGGTGTGGATTTTTTCTTTGATCGCTTTCATTCCATGTCAAAGATAGAAGGGGAAGCGCTTGCGGCCTTAGAAAAGACGGGGCATACGCTTCATGTCTCGGTCACCATGGATCCGGGAATGGCGCGCATCATTCTTTCCGCACCGCCGGAAATCGGTGCAGAGACCTTGGAATGGATGCTTTCTGAGAAAACGGATGATGCTGCGGCGTTTTCGTTGAGCACCCGTTTTGTACGTCAACTTGCTGCGATGACATCCGTTACGCTGCGTCCTGTTGCCGCCCGACCCGCTACGCCTTATCAAAAGCAGTCATTACAGGCGGCGCAGGCGGTTTTTGCGTTAAAGACGCCGCCGCATCCTGCTAAAGAGGCTTTGGCTTCGGAAAACAAGAGCCGAGGCATACGCCTTGTGAGCTATCGCAATACCGAGCAGGAAGTGGACGGCTTGGTGGTCGCCATGAAAAAGCTGATGGCAGAAGAAGGGGCGCACTTTAGCGATATCGCTGTCTTTTTAACGGAGCAGACGGAATATGCCTCCATGCTCAAACGCGCCTTCCATAGGGATCGCATTCGCTTTTTCTACGATGAAGTGAAGGAAGTGGCCTATCATCCGCTGCTGCGAACAATTCGTGCTTTGCTCGCCTTAAATCTGAAGGGACCGCGTCCTGAAACGATGCTGGCCTTCTTGAAGGCGGGTCTGTTGGGCGTTGAAGAAGAGGAGATCGAGATCTATCAACGCTTCATTGAAGAACGGCACATTCGCTATGGAATGTTTGAGGAGATTCGTTATTTTACGGCGGATCCCACGCGGCAATTTCGTGATGCTGAGGAAGAAGCGCGCTATCGTCATCCGTATGATGTCGCGCGTCGTGTGAATACCATCGTTTTGGAACGGCTGCACTTTTTCGCAAGACGCATCGAAACGGCGCATCGGGTGAAAGATTTTGCGGCAGCATTGGTAGAAACTCTACGTACGCCGACTACGCAAAATGCCCTCTTTGCTTATGGCGAAACCCTGCAGGCGGAAGGGGAAGAGGAGAGATTGGCCATCCATGAGCGCGTTTGGAGTGCTCTCATGGAACGTTTGGACGAAATGGTCGAACTCTTTGCCGATAAGGAGACGGATCTTGCCTTGTTTGCGGGCCTTTGTGAAGAAGGTCTTGCCGGTATATCGCTGGGGGTCATTCCTCCCTTTAAAGAGCAGGTATTTGTCGGCGATCTGCTCCGTAGCCGTATGCAACCACGTAAATATGTGTTCATACTCGGTATGACGGATGCTTGGCTGCCGGGCATGCATAAAGAGACCGGGCTTTTAAGCGAAGAAGAAAAGGCATTGGTGTTGGAAAAAGGCGAAGCCTTGCCTTCGATGCAACGCTTTGCGGTAGAAGAGGAGCGTCTGAATTTCTATTCTGTCTTGCAGCAAGCAACAGAGCGCCTGACCTTGTCCACGGCGATGCAGGACAGTGCGAATGTGTCAATGACACCCAGCCACTGGCTCTTGCGCATGAAAGAATGTTTGGGCCTTGTGCTATCCGTGCAGGATACTTTCAGCTTTCCGGAGATCCTGTATTCTCGCGGGCTCTTACTGAAGCGCTTGCCTGCATTGTTGCGAGAAGAAGATACTTCTCCTGCCGTGCGCCGTTTTGCCGAACGCGTTTTAAGCCATATGAAAGCTTTGCCCGCCTATCGCGAGCTGGCAGAAACACTGGAACGGGAAGGCGCAGAATCTCCGGAGCGTCCGCTCTTGCCGCAAGAGATTACCCTCGCCCTTTATCCTTCGGAGACGATTAGTGCCTCACAATTGGAATGCTTTGCGGCATGCCCGTATCAATATTTTGTTCGCTATGGTTTGCGTGCAAAAGAAAGCGAGGATCTATCCATTCAGGCATTGGATATCGGGAGCATTTTGCATGCGGCTGTGGACCAATGGACGACGTTGTTGCCGGGCTATCTGGAACAGGGAAAACTTCCCGACTTTGCCGCGTCGGAAGCGGTGCTTCTTCAAGCCGGCGACGCATCGATACAAGCCTTCTTGGACGCTGTAAAGCGCAACGATCCGAAAAATGCATTTATGTTGGATTTAGCTAAAGAAACCATGCGGGAAACCCATGCCCGTCTGCTTTCGCATTTGGCAAAGAGTAAGATTTGCCGCGTGGATCACGAATATTCCTTTGGCCCGGGCCGAAACTTACCGGGTATTGTTCTGGCCGAATCTCCGCGATCGGTACTGCTAGAGGGGCGCATGGATCGTGTGGACACCATTCGAGAAAACGCACAACGCTATGTAGAAGTCATCGACTACAAAACAGGGAAGACGAGTTTTGACTTAACGGCCATGATGAGCGGCACTCGTCTTCAGCTGCCGCTCTATCTCAAAGCTGCCTCCCAAAATGGAAAACCGCTAGGAGCCTTTTATTTCCCCGTGCATGCGCCCGCCCCTTCGGAAGAAAAGGAGGGCGACGGGGAGACGCTGCTGTGGCCGAAGGAATTAAAGCTTAGCGGATTTATGAGTCGCGTCCCGGTAGGCGAAGCGTTGGATGAACGCTTGGCCGAGAGTGCTGCGGCGTCCGTCTATCAATTTAACGGCAACGGAAAGGATTGGACGAAGAGAGAGAATGTGCTCACGCAGACGGAAATGGAACGTTTATTGCAGGAATCGGTCGAGAAAGCACAAAAACTGACAGCGTCTCGTGAGAGCGGCTATATTTCTGCCCATCCGGTATATTGGAAGATTTCCGATTCTTCAAGACATTCAGGATGTCACTATTGTCCCTATGCGGCGATTTGTCGCTTTGAACGGCTGCGGCAATTTGGAGCCCAGCGTATCCTTCCATCGACGGATTGGAAAAGTTGGAAGGCGCAACAAGAAACGGAGCCGAAAGGAGGCGAGGCATGAATTTCACAGACGAACAGAAAAAAGCGTTGGAATTAACGCCCGCCAATCGTATCGTGTCGGCACAGGCGGGCGCCGGAAAGACCGGAGTATTGGTTGAACGCATTTTGCGTGAAATTACCATTCATCACATCGGTCTGGATCAAATGCTGGTTGTCACCTTTACCAAAAAAGCAGCTGGTGAGATGCGCAGTCGTATCCGTGAGGCACTGCAGCAGCGGCTATCCGATGGAAACAGTGATCCGGTCTGGATTTTTCGCCAGCTCAATCTCTTAGCGGCGGCCAATATTCAAACGCTGCATGCGTTCTGCCTGGAAGTGTTGCAGCGTCACTTTGACCTTTTGGATCGCGATCCGGGACTCCATATTTTATCCGGCCGACAATTGGAAGGGCTGCAGGAAGAGGCCATGGAAAACGTGTTGCGCGCGGCGTATCAGGGGACCATTTTATCGGAGGCAGACTCTTTTTCGGTATCGGCGGCATCGTTGCATGATTTTTTGGCATGTTATATGGATACGAATCGTCGTGACGACCAGGCCTTGCAAGATCTCATAAAACAGTGGGATGGCCTGGCCGATGCTTCTGCCGATCCAAAACAGTGGATGCAAAAGAACGTGGAAGGGGTAACCGAGAAAGCCACCATTCAAAAAATCATGGACGGCATTCGCGATGCGCTTATCATCGCGCCGGCTCTTTCCGTGGAGAGACAGCTGCGTCGGATGGAAGCATTACCTTGGAAGGAAGTGCCGGAGTTTCTTGCGCAGTTTTTCTATCGGGAGTGTGCTCAATTGCGTGCCACCCTATTTGAAGCCATGGAGGGGGAGAAGGGGCCACTTACCTTAACTGAAGAACAACGGGAAGCGTTGATGGATCGCTTGTCCCGAGGCGTAGCATTCCGCTTTGAGACACAACCGACGGTAACCGAAAAACGTGACGGCGCGCAGGCAGTGCGCGTCAAAGAAGTATTTCGAAAGCAGCGTGAGGCTTTAAAAAACGATTTTAAGGCATTACTGGAAGGGCTGGAGCAATGGGATTGGGATGCCATTACCCGAGAACAGGAGCTTTTGCAGGAACGCTTGCGTCCGCTTGCTTTTCTAGCCACACAGTATCGACATCGCTTACAAGCGCTAAAACGTGATGCCAATGGGATGGATTTTAACGATGTCGAACACGAACTAATCCGTTTACTCCAAAATCCGGAAGTGGTGCAGTCGTTAAAGGAGCAATACCAACGCATCTTCTTTGATGAATATCAGGACGCGAATGCCATTCAAGAACAAATTGTCGAGACGTTAGCAGGCGAGGACAATTTATTTTTCGTCGGCGATGTCAAACAATCCATATACGGTTTTCGCCAGGCCTTGCCGGAAAACTTTGTGCAGCGCTTCAATCGCTATGAAGCCTCCGACAGAGAGCAAGCCCTTAACTTGACGACCAATTTCCGTAGCGACAGTCGTATTTTGGATTTTGTGAATCGGATTTTTACGCCCTTGATGACGCAACAGCGCGGCGGTGTGACATATGATTCATCGGGGCATCGGGCGCAGGCTTCGGCAGAGCATGAGGGAAAAGGCGAGGTTACGCTCTGCGTTTTGGAGGATGTGCGTGAAAAAGAGGATGATGCGGAACCGAAAAGTGCATTGGATGAAATTTCTTCCGAACCGTTCTATGTGGCGCATCAGATCGTAGAGCATGTGAAGGCGGGCGGTCAGTACCGCGATTGTGTGGTGCTGGCACGTACGAACCTTCGCATGCCGGAATACGAGCAGGTATTTCGACGCTTTGGTATTCCGTATTTTCAGGACGCATCGGCGTCAGAAGAGGAAACGCTCGAGTTGCAACTGGCCAAAAATCTGTTATGTTTTCTGGATAATCGTCGCTATGATATTCCGCTGCTGTCTGTTTTGTTATCACAAATGGGCGGCTTTTCAGAGGAAGAACTGGCGCAAATGCGTGCGGCATATCCGGATGGTGCTTTCCATGAAGCTTTTCTTTCTGAAACGTCGTTCGTCTCCGAGGCATTGCAGGCGAAGCGAGATCGCTTTTTGGCGAAACGCAACGCATGGCGGCAGCGCTATACGGAAATGCCGCTCTCGGAATGGATGACGTTTCTTTTCGAGGAGAGCGGCTTATTCGCGTATTTGACCACGCTTCCGGATGGCGAGATGCGTTTGCAAAACGTGTTAGCCCTCATACGTTTAGCGGAAGACTATGAAAGCCGGGAAGGCGGCGATCTGACAGGCTTTTTGAAGGAGGCGTTGCGCCCTGCCGGCAATGGCGAAGATACGTTACCGTCCGTACCGTTGTCGGAAGAAGACAATGTCGTTCGCCTGATGACGATTCACAAGGCGAAGGGGTTACAATTTTCGGTGGTGTTCTTAGTGGATTTGGCGAAAAAATTCAATGAAACCGTGAAGAAAAAGGCACTGGTATCGGATCCCTCATGGGGGACGGCGTTGCAATTGAACTACCGTGCGCCCGAAGGGGGCAGCTGTTTTCGCAAAAAGACAACCTATCAAAACCTCATTACCAATGCCATTCTTAACAAAGAGCGCGCGGAAGAAGTGCGCATCCTCTATGTGGCACTGACACGAGCCGTGCATCGCTTATATTTGGTGGGACACGTTACGAATATAGAGAAAGCAAAACCGGAAGTGCCGGACGTAGAGGCATTTCTAGAAAAAAGCAATACAGTGTTGGACTGGACGTTGGGAATTCTTTCAGCAAGTGCCGAGGAGCTCTCGTCGCAGGAAGGATTGGAGATTCTTTTTGCGCAAGGCGAAGACTATCGCACGTTGCCGGCGCTCTCTGATACGGCACTCGATCGCGAGAACGGAGGGGCTCTTGATATCGATGCGATTTTGCAGGCGTCTGATCTCAAGGAAGAAACAACGCCGTTGCCATTAAAAATGACGGTTTCACAACTCTCCGGGAAAAATCAAATCTTAGATCCGCATTTTGAAGATTGGCCGTGGTATGGCGGTGCGCTGACAAAGACAGAGACGAGCACGACGGAAAGCGTCGAGCATATGCCACTTCCTGTTTTTCTGCAGGGAAAGGTTGAAACTGATCCGGCTACCATAGGCACGTTGTTGCATCGTGCGCTGCAAAATTTACCGTTAAAAAAGTATACGGAAGAAACCATGAAACAAGCACTGGACGCGATGGAATCGCGTGCGCTCTTTACAGAGCAGGAGCGATCCCTGCTTGAGGAAGCGCTCTTATTGCGCTTTTTTGAAAGTTCTTTGGGACAAGCAGTAATTGCCCATGAGAAAAACGTGGTGAGGGAGCATAGCTTTACGATGCGCTTACCTTATGAAGAAAGTGAAATTGCCGTGGACGGGCAGATTGATTTATTTGTCGATCTGCCGGACGGCATGATTTTAGTGGACTTTAAATCGGATCGCCATCCGAATCCCGAGCGATACCGCAAGCAATTGGCGCTTTATGCGCGGGCGTTGCAACTAGCGTATCACAAGCCGGTTAAGGCAGCGTATCTCTATTGGATTCGGCATGGCACAGCGGATCGTTTACAGTAGGAACTTTGCAGCAGGAAGGCACGCCGACTCGGCAAGCCTTCCTCGAATCAGTGGATTTCCATGCCGCCGTTAATGCCGAGGATCTGTCCGGTTACGGCATCAGAAGCATCAGAAGCAAAATGCGCCACCCACCGAGCAATTTCCTCCGGCTGTAAGGCACGCCCGAGTGGAATTTCTTCCACGACACTTTGGCAGGTTTCTTCGCCCATGGCGCGCATCATGGCCGTGTCCACAACGCCCGGAGAGACAGCGTTGACCGTAATGCCCGAATAAATAAGCTCTTTAGCAGCGGCTTTCGTGAAGGCGTCCACCGCCCCCTTGGTTGCTGAGTAGAGCACTTCACAGGAAGCGCCCACCTGGCCCCACATGCTGGAAATATTGATGATGCGGCCCCATTTTTGGGAAATCATCGCCGGCAGCGCACGACGGACGCAGTAAAACATGCCGTTGACATTGGTGGCAAATACACGATTCCATTGGTCATCCTCGATTTCTTGTATCAGGCCGTAGACAGCAACGCCTGCGTTATTGACCAGAATATCAATGTTGCCAAAGCGTTGTTCCGCTTTGCAAAAGAGCGCGTTAACTTTATCCGATACCCCGATATCGGCGGAGAGGACCATGGCTTCTGCTCCTTTTGCACGGCACTTGGCAGCCGTTTTTTCGGCAGCTTCCTGATGGCGATGGCAATGCAATACAAGGCGATGCTCCGGTTCGGCAAGCTGCAGGGCACAAGCGCTCCCGATGCCGCCGGAAGCACCGGTGATGAGAATCGTATGTTGTGACATTTTATACTCCTACTGTTTTTTCTGTTTCAGGGGTATGATACCATGAATGGAACGATCGCAAGAACGACATGCTTTTAAAAAGAAGCCGGGATTGCGATTATTGCCGTCAGCGCTAGCGCAAACAGGGCATTGAAGAGGAGAACTATGAAGAAGGTACTCGGTCAACTTTTATATCTGGTGGCAAAAGGCTTGGATCTGCTTTTTTCAGGCTTGATTTTTTTGCTGGAAGAGGCAGTTCGCTTGGTGGAATCGGTTCGTAATATTTTCAGACCCCTGGTGGGATGTCTGGCGACAGCGATATTTTCCATGCCGCTTCTTTTCTTTTATATTCCGATTATTCGCCTGCCTGCCGGCGTCTGGCTCATTATCCTTATATTAGTTATCTTCCCCTTGCTCGGACGAGGCTTTGTATCCATGCTGGAATATGGCAAATATGTTTTCACCGAATATCTCTACGATCTTTCCGATGATTTACGCACCGGACGCAAACCCGGCCGCTCCTTCTCCAGTTACGGCCCCGCCTATCGCCGAAAGCTCTGGGAAAAAGAGGAGAAGAAGCGTCGTGAAGCCCAACAAAAAGAGAAAGAAAAATGGGATCGCATCTTTAATGAATACTTCCGCAATGGCGGATTTTATTACAACGAAAACAGCGGTTACAACCAAAACTCCGGCTATGGTGGCTTCGGCGGCTTCAACCAAAATACCGGCAATGGAGGCTTCGGGGGTTACGGCGGCTATGGCAGCAATGCCGGTGGTTGGGCCGGGCAAAACCCAATGGATCAATTTAAGGAGACCTACGAGAAGAGCTGCAGCGTCCTCGGCGTTTCCACCAATGCCACGGAATACGAAGTCAAGCTCGCCTATCGCAAGCTGGCAAAGAAGTACCATCCCGACGTGAACCCGGATCCTTCAGCCACGAAGAAATTCCAAGATATCAATGCGGCTTATGAGTTCTTATCGCCGGAAAATATGCAACGCTATAAGAAGTACTCGTAAGAAGAGGGCGGCCGTTTGGCCGCTCGTTTTTATGATGGGCAGACAATGATCCATCCATGAATTACGTTCATTCGAACAAGAAAACCTTGTCGATTCCTTTTCTTTATATAAGAAAAGGGGTAGTATGAATTTGCTCGTTCATGAGCACGAAAGATCGTAAAGGAGGGAGGGGCAATGAACGAAACCATTCAAGCCATCCTCGAAATAGACCGTTCGACAAAAAAACTAAAAGAAGATACCGAGCGTATTTTAGAAGAAGAAATGAATAATACGCGATCTGTTATGGCGGATCTTCAGAAGGAATCGAACCGTCAAATGCGAGATGAGGCGGAACAAAAGGTAGAAGCCATTGAACAAAAACGCAAAAAAGAAGAAAGCGACCTTGCGTCAACATCGCAGGATCAGATAGCGATTATCTGGCGCTTTTTTGATGCGCATCGCGAGAAAATGGCAACCGAGTGGTTCCAAAGACTGCGTGATGACGATGGGATCTAGTACGGCATTGGTAGCCAAGGTGCGCGGGCGATTCGGCAAATATTTGAACCCGATTCAACTGCACAACATGGTACAGGAAACGGATACGGCCGGTGTTCTGCGTTGTATTCGTGCGATTGTCGGTCCGGATGCCGGACCTTTTGATGATGTCGTTTCATGTGAAAGGGAATTGGAATCTTGGAAACGTCGAAGGAATGCAGAACTGCTGCACTTCCTAGATACCAAGGAGCGCGACTTCATTCAAAGCTTCTTGGTGCAAGATGAATTGTTGGAATTGCAACGATTCTTGCGTGTTTTGCAGAGACAAAATCACGAAGAGCAGATGAGTTTTGTGTTGCACAGCATTTATGCAAACACGTTAAATCTGACGACGGATACTACGGTTGACGTGCCGGCGTATTTGGCAACATTACAAGATAAGGCGTATTATCGACTGCTGGAACCGATGGTGCTTAATGATACGAAGGCAAAGGATCTGAATTTCGATACCTTGTCGGTGAATAGTGCCCGTTGGTATTATCATCGTCTGCGGGAAGAAGCCAAATCCTTCAGTGGCAACAGAGCCAAAGTGCTTAACGATTTTCTCGGCGTGATGATTGATTTGCGTAATCTGACACGCATTTTTCACGTCAAGAAATTTGTACCGCAGGAAGACGCCTTCTTGCAGCTGCAGATGATAGACGGCGGTAAATCCATTCATGGTAAGGAATTAGATACCTTGGTGGCACAGCCACTGGCGATGTTTTTAGAGCAAATGGAAAAAACGCCGTATCATGCCCTTTTTGAGGGTGGGGAAGTCGAATATTCCTTCTTGCCCATTGCTACGCAGCGCTATCTCTATCATTTTTGTCAGCGCATTTTCCGTACCACCGGCGATGGCTTGCTGGCGGCGCTTTGCTTCATTGTGATGTTGCAGGGACGCATGGCGGAGATTCGACGTATATTGGAAGCCAAGAGTTTAGGATTGAAAGAGGAGCAGATGATACAGTACTTAATCGAATGGAGAACGGAATAGGAGGCGTGCATTGGCAGTTCAAAAAATGAAAATGATGCAGCTGGTTGCGCCCCTGGAGGATCTCGTTCCTGTGGTGATTGCGCTTTTTCGAACCGGTGGCATCCATCTGACGGATGCGGAAAAGATGATTGAAAATTATGCCTTCACCATACCGGTCACCGAAGAGAATATGGCAAAGACGGTGGATGTTTCGACGGTGCGTAATTTTGAGAAGGAAAATTTCACCGGCGAACGTCGCAGGTTAGCACTCAATTATCTACAGCGTAAGCCGCGTGAAATGGGCGATATCTTTGCCCAGAAAAGCCTGACCACCACGTTGACACCGGAACAGGAAGCAGTTCTTGCAGGTTTGACACAGCTGGATCAGCAAATCGAAGAAATTAAAAAGGCACAAAAAGACGCTAAGGTGAACTTAAACCTGCTGCGACTGCTGTCCGCAAATGACATTGAGTATGCGGATCTGGCGGGGTTGGAACAATTTTCCTTTGCCTTTGGTACATTATCGGAAATCGGTCGACGTGCGATTCGCAGCGCTTACGAGAAAATACCGGCAGCCATTTTGCACTTGGGACAAATCTCTAAAGAAGAGCTCTATCTGTTGGTCTATCCCAACAAGGTGGAAAATGAAATTCGTCGTCTGGAAGATCGCTTGAGCATGAAATGCCTGAGTCCGAAATTTCCGAAAGAAAAGAGCAATGAACAAAGCGCTCGTTTCATCGAACAAAAGCTTGCCGAAGGAGAAGCGACGCTGGCGTCCTTGCAGAAGGAAAAGCAGACGCGCATCCATCGCCATGAAAAGGATCTGGAAGGCCTCTATTATGCGGCGTCCCTTGGCGATGCGGTTAATCAGGCGAAGCAGTATTTTGCTCGCGGCAAGGAATACTTCTATGTGACGGGCTGGGTGAGTGATGCGGATGAAGCGGCATTTCGCCAAACCATCTCCGGCTTTAAAGATACCTTTGTTCAGTTTATCGATGAAAAAAATGTGTCGGCAAAAGCGCCGACTCGTTTGCACAACAATGCGCTGGTGCGCCCCTTTGAAGCCATGGTCAACATGTACGGCACGCCAAACTATAACGAATTGGATCCGACCGGTTTCTTTGCCATCACCTACGTGATCCTTTTCGGAGCGATGTTCGGTGATTTCGGACAAGGCGCCATCTTTGCATTGTTGGGGTTGCTTTTAAAGAAAATGCGTCATCCGAATCTGGGCGGCGTTACCTTACGTATGGGACTTGCCAGTATGGCCTTCGGCTTGGCTTACGGCTCCGTCTTCGGCTTGGAAGATGTGATTCCGGCCTTGGTCATCCGCCCGTTTAACAACATCAATACCGTTTTGATTGCGGCTATTGTCTTTGGGGTGGGCTTGTCAAGCGTTGCCTATATTTTGGGCATTGTGAATAAACTACGCATGCATGACGTCCAAGAAGCGCTTTTCGGAAAAGAAGGCCTCTGCGGTTTTGTACTGTATCTTTCCATCTTGTTATTGGTGGTCAATATGGCCGTGAAGCCCATTCTTCCCGCAGGTGTGCTGACGATCATTATTCTCTTGGCCTTGGCGGGGATTCTGTTCCAGCAACCGCTTACCAATTTGCTGATGAAGAAGAGACCGCTTTATAAACAAACTGTTGGCGACTACTATGTAGAAACCGGATTCTCGCTCTTGGAAACGCTCATTTCCATCTTTTCCGGAGCCCTGTCCTTTATCCGTGTGGGCGCTTTTGCCATCAACCACGTAGGATTGTTCATGGCCTTTTCGACCATGGGAAGAATGATGGGCGGTGCCGGTAATATTGCGATGTTGATCATTGGTAATATCGTCATCATCGGATTGGAAGGCCTGATCGTCTTTATCCAGTCCCTGCGTTTGGAATATTACGAGCTGTTTGGAAAGTACTACGTCGGCGATGGTAAACCTTTTGTCGATGCGAAAAAAATGTTGAGTAACCATTAAAGGAGAATTGCTGTGGATATCATTTTAACGTTGTCTACGATCATTGTTGTCTTGACTATTTCTTCCGGTCTGTATCTGCTGTACAAAAATACGGACTCTTCGAAGACAAAACTGAAGAAGGCGCTGCGTTTGAACCTGACTTGTTTTGTTCCGTGCCTGCTCATGGCGATTGTCATGTTCATGCCGTCCACGTCGTTTGCAAGCGGCGCATCGGGTAGTGCCGGAAACGGCTTGGCATACTTGGGCGCCGCCCTTTCCACCGGTATGGCGACCATCGGTACCGGTATTGCAGTAGGCGCCTGCGGTTCTGCTGCTTTGGGCGCTGTTTCGGAAGACCAGTCCATCTTGGGTAAAACCTTGATCTTTGTCGGCTTGGCCGAAGGTATTGCGATTTACGGTTTGATCATCTCCATCATGATCCTCGGCCAGATTGGCTAAGAGGCAGTCATGCACATGAAGCTCATCACCGACAACAAAGAGCTGGCGCTGGGTTCTCGTCTCAGTGGCATCCAAACGCGGGAGATTACGGATCTATCAACGATCGCTTCCGAATGGGAGATGGCCATTGATGATGCAGACTGTGGCGTGCTCTATTTGTCTAAGCATGTGGCGGAAGCCTTAAAGGAAGAAATTACCGCTTTTCGAGCCAAGCATCATCGTCCGCTCGTGGTAGTTTTGCCCGAACAGGAGGAGAATTGATCATGGTTGAGTTACAAAACAAAATTGTTCTGTTTCGCAATATGATCTGGTCGGAGGAAAAGCGTCGCTCGGAACAGATGCTCTATGATTCGACGAAACAGAATACAAAATTGATAGAAGATCGCAAAGCGCGTTTAAAGCACGATGCCGATACGTATGTCAAACAACATACGGACCGTGCGGAGCGTGCCGCGCACGAGAGAGTGGTTGTGCATAAACAGGAAAACCAGCGTATTTTCTTGGAAACGCAGCGTAAATGCCTGGACGCCTTAAATGCCTCCATTCGTCAGAAGTTCACGGATTTCGTACAAACGGATGACTATAAAGAATGGATGAAAAAGCACTTATTGCGTGCACTGAAGGAGTTAGATGTCGCGCAGGTTCACGTTCTTGCGCGTGATATGGACTTGGCGCATTCGATTTGCGGAGACGATATGCCCATCGAGAGCATGCCGGACACGGAAATCGGCGGCTTTGTGCTGGTGGATCGCCAGCAGGCCAAGCGTACACGTCATACCTTTCAGTATCTGATTCAAGCCAATGAATATGAAATCGGACGAGGCCTTAATGAATGGCTGATGAATGGCGTGGTTCAGGAAGCGGCGGCGGCAGATCAGTCTTCCGTAGCGAAAGGAGGACAGCATGAATAACGCCCGAAAAGGAACCATTCGTGCCATTAATGGCCCGGTTATCCGTGGCGTGCATATGACCGGCTTCGGCATTCATGAGATGGTGGAAGTCGGCGAAGATCGTCGATTGGGCGAAATTATTTCGCTGGATGTGGATCATGCCGTGATTCAGGTCTATGAACAAACCGAAGGTTTAAAGGTGGGGGAGTCCATCTATAGCACCGGCGAACCGCTTTCGGTTGTGCTTGGCCCTGGCCTTTTGATGAATATGTATGACGGTATTGAAAGACCGTTGGAACGCATCCATGATGCACATGGCGATTTCATGGCGACCGGTGTAAAGATGCCGGCGCTGGATGCGGAAAAGAAATGGGATGTCACCATGCACATCCATGTCGGCGATACGGTAGCACCCGGCGTCATCTTTGCCACCTGTAAAGAAACGGTGTTAATTGAACATCGCTCCATGGTCCCCGCCGGGGTAGCGGGCAAGGTTACGGAAGTCGTCGAGAACGGCGCCTATACGGTGGAGGACGTGTTAGCCAAGGTCGAAACCGAAGATGGCAATACGGTGGAATTGAAGTTAGCCCAGCGCTGGCCGGTTCGCCGCCCGCGCACGGTGAGCCGTCGCTTGGCAACGAACGATTTGCTTGTCACCGGGCAGCGCGTGTTGGATGTGTTCTTTCCTATCGCGAAAGGCGGTACGGTAGCTATTCCGGGCGGCTTTGGCACGGGAAAAACGATGCTCCAGCATCAGATAGCAAAGTTCTGCGATGCGGATGTGATTGTCTACATTGGCTGCGGCGAACGCGGCAATGAAATGACGGACGTTCTGGATTCCTTCCCGCAACTGGTGGATCCGAACACTGGTGAAAATTTGATGAATCGTACGATTCTGATTGCCAACACCTCGAATATGCCGGTGGCAGCGCGTGAAGCGTCCATCTATACCGGCATCACGATGGCGGAATACTATCGCGACATGGGATATGATGTGGCGTTGATGGCGGACTCTACTTCCCGTTGGGCCGAGGCGTTGCGTGAAATCTCCGGCCGTCTCGAGGAGATGCCGGCAGAGGAAGGCTATCCGGCCTACCTGTCCTCACGAATTGCGCAGTTCTACGAACGGGCGGGTCGCGTGGAAAATTTGAATCATTCTATCGGTTCAGTTACGCTCATCGGCGCTGTATCGCCGGCGGGTGGTGATTTCTCCGAGCCGGTCACCGAAGCAACGAAGCGTTATGTGAAAGTATTCTTAGGATTGGATAAGGAGTTGGCTTATTCCCGTCACTATCCGGCCATCAACTGGATGGACAGCTATTCCGGCTACCTTGATCTTTTGGCCAATGACTACATTGATCGTACGGACGTGGATGTGATGGCACTGCGTCGCAAGATGATGGAGATTTTGCTGGAAGAAAGTAAATTGAACGACATCGTCTCCTTGGTCGGTGCGGATGTCTTGCCGGAAGAACAACGCTTAGTCTTGGATATTGCTCGCATCTTGCGCGTGGGCTATCTGCAACAGAACTCCTTCCATGAGATTGATACGTATGTACCGCTGCAGAAACAGGTGCGTATGTTGCAGGTCATTGATACCCTCTATGAAAACGGCAAAGACCTGTTGGCGCTGCATGCACCTCTTAGTGTGGTTCACGATGATGAGCTGTTCCAACAGGTGACGATGATGAAATACAATGTGCCCAATGACGACTTGTCCGCCATCGATGCGCTGGAAGAGTCCATCGTATCGCATTACGATGCGCTCAAGTTGCAGTATCAGGGGGAGGATGCATCATGAAGATTGAATATATCAAACTGAAGCACCTCGAAAGTGCGATTGTTACCGTGGATAAAGTGCGTGACGTCGGCTATGGTGAAATCGTGACGATTACCTCGGAGGGTAAAACTTATACCGGCGAAGTCATGGCCATTGAAGACGATTTAGCCATGGTCCAGGTTTTCGGCGATACAACGGGTATGACGGTGGATAACGCTGTCGTGACCTTTGAAGGGCGCCCGCTTTCCTTGCCGCTCAATGCCTCGATTTTGGGCCGTGTGTTTGACGGCCTGGGCAATCCCATCGATGGTGGCGGCGCGGTATTTTCGGACAAACGCTATAACATCAACGGTTCAGCAATGAATCCGGTGGCGCGTGAATATCCGAAGAACTTTATTCAGACCGGTATCTCGGCCATTGATGGCCTGATGACGATTATCCGCGGCCAGAAATTGCCGATTTTCTCCGGCTCCGGCTTGGATCATGACCGCATTGCAGCGCAAATTATTCGTCAGTCGCAGATTCGCAATACCGATGACGACTTTTGCTTTGTCTTTGGCGCCATCGGCGTGCAGAAGGATGAGGCGGATTTCTTTGAAGAAACCTTCCGTGCGGCCGGTGTGCAGGACAAGGTAGCCAGTTATATCAACTTGGCTGATGATCCGGTAATGGAGCGTTTAATCACCCCGAAATGCGCCTTGACGGCCGCCGAATATCTGGCGTTTGAAGAACATAAGCACGTCTTGGTCTTGTTGACGGATATCACCTCTTACGCTGAAGCTTTGCGCGAGATTTCGAACTTGCGTGAAGAGGTACCGAGTCGTAAAGGCTTCCCGGGCTATCTTTATTCCGATTTGGCCGCCATGTATGAACGCGCCGGCATTTTGCGTTCGGGCGAAGGCTCCATCACGCTGATTCCGATCCTTTCCATGCCAAACGACGATATTACCCACCCGATTCCGGACCTTACGGGCTACATTACAGAAGGGCAGATCGTGCTGTCGCGTGAATTATCACGCCGCGGCATCTATCCGGCCATCGATATTCTGCCGAGCCTTTCGCGTTTGATGAAGGATGGTGTCGGGGAAGGTTTCACTCGCGAAGATCATGCCGATGTCATGCGTCAAATCTACGCTTCCTATGCCAAAGCCCAGGAAGTACGCAATCTGGCCCAGATTATCGGCGAAGATGATTTGAGTGACGACGATCGCAAGATTCTCTCCTTTGGCGATGCCTTTGAAGAGCAATTCCTGCGACAGGACTTTACGGAGAATCGCTCCATCGAACAAACCCTGGATCTCGGCTGGTCCCTGTTCAAACTCCTCCCTGAGAGCGAGCTTTCGCAGATCAGCCCGGAGATGAAAGAAAAGTATTTAAAGCGGTGAGCCATGGCATTCTTTAAGATTACTCCGACCAAAGCCAATTTAATGAAAGTAAAATCTATGCTCGCCCTGATGGAGTCCAGCTACACTCTTTTGGATAAGAAGCGCGTCGTGCTCTTGCGTGCGGCAAACGCAGAATTGAAGAAAAAGAAAGAGCTGGAGGCGGATCTTGCTTCCGTCAGCGATGCGTTTCGTGAAAAATTAAAGCATGCTACGGTTGCCATGGGGCACTATCACTTGGAGTCCATCGCCGCGGGAATGCCTGTCGACGAATCCGTAACCCTCCAGAATCGCTCGTACATGGGCGTGGAAGTGGCACGTCTGCAACACGGCGAAACCACAAAGGATGAAACAGACTTTGATACCGTGCATATTACGTTAGACTTTGCCACCCAAGCAATGCAGGATTTTAAGAACATCCTCTTGGAGCTCGCGTCGGTGACCGATGCCGCCGATCGCTTGCAGCGAGAGATGCTAAAGACGCAGAAGCGTGCCAATGCCCTCGAAAAAGTGCAGATCCCGAAGTACAAGAAATTCCGGGATTTCATTGCTCAATCCCTTGAAGAGAAAGAGCGCGAGGAATTTTTCCGCTTAAAGTTGCTGAAAAAGAAGAAGACGCGCAAAAAGGGCAAGGCGTAGAAGAGAGATACTAAGTGAAGAAGCGGAGGGCGGCCTTTGGGCCGCCCTCCGCTTCTTTGCCGTATGGTGCTACGCCTGATGGCGACTAGGTATATTTTGATATACGGTTTTTACCTAGTCGAAAATCGGAGCCGTTCGGCGTGTTGTGACTAGGTATATTTCCATATACAGTTTTTACCTAGCCTAAAATTGCCCACGGACGCTCCACAGCGACTAGGTATTTTTCCATATACAGTTTTTACCTAGCCGGAAATTGGAGCCGTTCGGCGTGTTACGACTAGGTATATTTTGATATACGGTTTTTACCTAGCCTAAAATTGCCCAAGGATGCTCTACAGCAGCTAGGTATTTTTCCATATACAGTTTTTACCTAGTCGGAAATCGGAGCCGTTCGGCGTGTTGCGACTAGGTATATTTTGATATACGGTTTTTACCTAGCCGGAAATCGCCCACGAACGCTCCACAGCAGCTAGGTATTTTTCCATATACAGTTTTTACCTAGCCGAGAATCGGAGCCGATCGGCGTGTTGCGACTAGGTATATTTCCATATACGTTTTTTACCTAGCCGGAAATCGCCCACGAACGCTCTACAGCAGCTAGGTATTTTTCCATATACAGTTTTTACCTAGCCGAATAGCGCCCAAAGGCACCAAAAGCTAACTAGGGTTTTCTGCTATTTTAACTTTTACCTAGCCTGCAGATGCATCATCCGCATAAAGCCGTGCGCTTTCTCATAAAGAAGCATGGCGAGCGCTTTTCTTTCTTAGCAAAAATGCCGCTACTCATTTATCGCTTTGTCGCAGACAAGCAGTATTCCCGGTCAATCTCGCCTTGTTATGCTGTTTTATTGTATTGCTAAACATTGCCTATTATTTTTTAATTTTCATTCAACTCCTCTATAATGGTTCTGAAGGAGAAAGTAAATGGACACAATTGACAATCAAGCGGCCATCGAAGCCGTTTTTCATACCTATTTTAACGATGGATATTTCGAGTCCCGCAGCGGCGAAATCTGCCTCACGCTGTATCCGAAGCGATGGGCTTGGCTGCCCTCGGACAAACAAAAAGCATGGGATGCGGTTGTTGCAAAATTTTCTGATGACCCGCGTTGGGATCATACGGATGTGATGAAACAGCAATTCTATTGCCATGCGCGCTTTGTGTATCAGCTCTTTGAGCGAGAATGGAATCTTGAACCGTGGCGGACATCCATGGATTTTTTCACTTGCAACTGAGAGTAACGCGTACGCTTATGAAACGGCCCCATAGGCAGATTTTAGCGAGTGAACATAGCGAGAACGATCGAACCTCAACGCTTGTTTGGCGAAATCCATGGTTTAGGTCTTTGGATAGGGAAGGGGGATGGAATGGAAACGAAAGGGCAGAAGAAAAGAATATTGTTGCTGGGAACTGGGGGCACCATCGCTTCGGTACAGACGAAAGACGGATTAACACCCGCCATCAAGGCGGATCAGTTATTGCAATATGTGCCAGAGATTGCTACCAAAGTGGATGTAGACGCGAAGCAGATTTTGAACCTGGATTCCACCAATATTGAAACCTGCCATTGGCTGACGATGGCGAAAACCATTCAACAAAATTACGATGCTTATGACGGTTTTGTACTGTGTCACGGTACGGATACGATGGCGTATTCCTCGGCCGCTCTTTCCTATTTGATTCAGCATTCATCCAAGCCCATCGTTCTGACGGGATCGCAAAAACCCATCAACCTGGACAATACCGATGCACGTGTCAATTTGCGTGACGCCGTGCGCGTTGCGGCCGATTCGCGCGCCCATGATGTCAATGTCGTTTTTGAGGGAAAGGTGATTTGTGGTACGCGCGTACAAAAGGTGCGTACGAAAAGCTACAATGCCTTTGATAGCGTGAATTATCCTTTGTTGGCGGCGATTCAGGAGGAGCGTATCGCTTTTTATATTGATGACAAAGTGCGTCAAAGCGCACCGGTTCATTTTTATTCCGCTCTCGACCCCGCCGTCGGCCTATTTAAGTTGACGCCGTCTCTTGATCCGGCGATGCTCACTGTTTTTGGCCGCTCGTTCCACGCTGTTATCATTGAAGCGTTCGGCGTTGGCGGTTTGCCAACGTATCGGGCAGGCGCTTATCGCGATGCCGTCGAAAAGCTGCTGCGGGCAGGTAAAACGATCGTGATGACCACGCAGGTACCGTATGAAGGAAGCGATATGTCCGTTTATGCCGTGGGGCGGGATGTGAAAGAAGATCTTGATCTTTGGGAAGCCTACGACATGTCCTTGCCGACCGTCGTGACCAAACTCATGTGGGTTTTAGGCCAAACGACAGATCCAAAGGAAGCACGAAAACTCTTTCAAACGCCCATTAACCGCGATACGCTGTGGTTTTAAGGGGGAATCCTTTCGTTCTGAATTCTTAATTATGAACCGACTTCGAAAAACAAGAGGCAGTAGATTCTTGATTTTGAGTGGAAGTCGGTTCGTTATTTTCATTCTATTTTTACAAAACAATAATCATCATTTTACTTGTGAAAACGATTTAGGTTGTATTATAATTGAGGTAGGCAGTTGGGTTGCCTTTGGAGAAAATGGGAACACATATTTAAGATTATGGCTGGCGTAGTAAGGAAAACGATACGATGTAGAAAATTGCAAATCGTCTTCATAAGGAGGAAAAAGATGAAAAAATTAATTAAAAATTCCTTTACGATAGTCTCCTGTTTGTTCTTTATCTCCTACTTTTCTTTGCCTGTCTTTGCAGGAAACACACAGGACACCTCATGGAATTGGCATATGCCAGGTTATTCTCTTGAACGTTACACTCCCATCCGTGAAAAGACTGACACATCTTCCGCTTATTTTAAGGCAGAAACCGTTCGAGTATATGGTGGAGTGGTTAAGGTGAAGACAGTCTATGATGACGGATCTAACCCACGTTTTCAAGAAGTGAGAACGATTGATCATCCCATGGAAGTTTGCTTAGCGTCTTATGCTTATGAAGGCCACGGACCAGGAACGAGGATCAAAATTCGCGGAGATCGTATTGGACAATATGAAATGTGGCTATCTGGAGTATGGAGTCCGGATTCCGTGGGTTGCCCATTCGATTAAACATTGGCATAGAATGACAGTTTATTTCTATATTCAAAAATGAGAATTAGTGCATAAAAAGGAACCCAACTGCGCTACAACACTATTAGTTAAAGAGAGGACCGTATGCATATTCCTAAGAGATTCAAAGCCTTTCTAAGTGCTTTAGCATTGCTTTTTCTATTTTGCGCCTTTCAAATCGTTCAGATCAATCGTGAAATACCGAATCAAGTTAAAGAAGTACAAAAGTCACTGCCATATACGTTGAACATAGATGGCACCGAAGTAACGGTGACCGATTATGCGTTTGGCACGAAAGAACTGGATGGAATAGCCTATCATACTTGTACGATCTTTTTGCAAGTAAAAACAGGCGACGTGATGCCTGATCCGAAGGCGTCTCTCTTTCCTTTTGCCATGGTTGAAAATGATTATATTTTCCCGGATATACAAGGATATTCAGAAAATCTTCGCGATCCCGAAACGAGAGCGCTTGTGTTGGAGCCCAATAACACTGTGAAAGGAAGCATTATGTTTTTGCTGAGCGCTGCACAAAAAGCCGATTCCGTTCGACCGGCATTGGTGATGAAGCCGCGCGCATATCTTGAATTGTATGATCGTGAGTGGAACACAGGTAATCTTTATCTTGAATTTATTCCTTTGGAGGCAAAACGTGTTCAATCTTGATTTATATCGAGTAGGTTATAGAAAACGCATTTGGGCGATCATTCCCATCCTCATCATTTGTTGTGTTGTAGCCATACAGGATATTTCCTTTGGAGATGGAGGGGAAATACCCCTGGATGTAAGGCATTGGTTTCCGTTAAATAGCGCATGGAATATGTGGCAACCCTTCTCCAATGGAATTCCGGCGACGATATTGGGGTGGCTTTCTTTTGTGATGGTTGCCCTACCGGCAAGCGACCTCTTCTATGAAGATCAAAAACATCGCCTTGTTGTTCCTTTTCGCACAGAGAAGAGGCAAAAGATAATTACCAGATCGCACTATATCCTGAATTTTTTAGTCGGCTTTTCTGTATTGCTTCTTTTGGGGATGGTGCAGAATGCCATCATTTTTACGCGAATCCCCATGATCCCCATTTCAGAACACTATATTCCCCCGGCGTCAGGTCAAAATATCTTTTCTCTGTTTTTCCTGAAGCAGCCTTTCTTCTATCTTGTTTTTGCATTATTACGATGTGGACTTTTTGGGGGAATATTGGCGTGTGCGTCGCTGTCAATAAATTATTGGTTAAAAGGAAGCTATGCGGGGCTATTTATTCCGTTTTTTGTCATTCAAGTTTTCGACTTTTTATGGAACCGATTGGCTCGACTTCTTCAGCTTCCCATCGAGTGGTTTGCCCAGCTATCGATCCGATTCCCCTATGGCGTTGTAGCCTTAAACACTATGGCAAAAATCGAACTCGGCGTTTTGGTCTTCTTCATTTTCGCAACATATTTGCATGCCTGTCGCAATCGAGATGTGCTATGAAGCTATTTAGTCGCAACCTCATCTATTATTTTTTCTTTTGCTTGCGGAAATCACTTCTCATTCTGATGATTTTTACGCTTTTCCAGGGGATGGCATTACAGGAGGGGGCAGATCTGGGATTATCTCCCTATGAGACATGGACACAGATCGTTCAATGTGACGTGGGCTTGCATGTGGATGCTTCCATGTATCGACTTCCTTCGGTGTGGTTTCTATTACATTTCCTTCCTGTGTGGCTGTTTTCCGATGCTTTTTGGAAGGACTATCAAGCGAACGGATGTCAGCTCATATTGCAGTCCGGATCGAAAAGACTTTACTTTATAGTAGGACTTGGAAGCCTATGTACCCTGTGTATAGCGTTTCATGGGACGTTAGTTCTTGTACTAAGCGTTCTCGCATTGGTCAAAGGCGGAGGTGTTAGTGGATGGATGTCTTTTTTACGAATTCATCTGTTTTTTACCATAGAGAATATTGTGTTCCTTACAGCAGTGCTTTTTCTAAGTGTATGGATACTGTATCGAGTGGGGCTTGTCGTTGTTTTTTTGTGGTTAGGAGCAGTTAGCTTGATACCATCGCCATTTCTGTTGGGCAGTGGCTCTCTCGTTTTTCGCCAGGATTTTATGGAACCGGAAGGATATTCGCTTCCTCTAAATCTTATTGTCTGCGCACTATATTTATTTGTGGTTTTTATTCTCTATTATCGACGAACGAAGAACGTCGATGTTCTGTGAGGAGGACACCGTGATTGAATTAAAAAACGTTGGAAAAAAGTTGGCTGAAGAGTGGGTTTTGAAAAATGTCACGTTGGACATAGAAGAAGGTGGAATTTATGGATTCGTAGGACAGAACGGATCGGGGAAGACGATGCTCTTTCGGGCTATTCTTGGACTCATTCAGCTCACAGAGGGGGAATGTTACATAGACGGGCATAAAGTAGATTTTGATCATCTACCGAAGGATGTGGGATTACTCCTTGAAGCTCCGGCATTCTTGCCCTATCTGAGCGGAAAGCAAAATTTAAAATTGCTTTCCTATTTGAAGTCGGAAATAACGGATAAAGAAATATCCGACATGATGAACAAAGTAGGACTGGCAAAGGCGAAGAACAAAGCGTACGGAAAGTATTCATTGGGCATGAAGCAACGATTAGGTCTTGCCTCGGCCTTCCTTCACGCACCGCGTCTCATTATATTAGATGAACCCACGAATGCATTGGATTCACAAGGAATTGAAATATTAGTGCAGCTGCTGAAGATGTATGCATCTAAGGAACGAATCATTCTGATTGCAAGCCATGATGAGCAATTCTTGTCACAAGTAACGAATAGACTTTTTTATATGAGCAAGGGACAACTAACGAAAACGTTGTAACGATCTTCATGTGATGGAGGCGTTCCGTATCATACGATGATTGTTCATTCAACAGGAAGCAATGCCGGAAACATAGGGATTTCAGCACACACTACAGCAAGACGGATTTATCCATTAAAAAAACTGGGGTTAGGCATATCTTCTACACGCCAATGGTTAGGTTTAAAGATTCGAGGCAACTATGGATATTAAAAAAACAATGCTTTCGTTCGCTTTATATGGAACGTGATAGCGCCGTAAGAGATCCTTCGATGACACAATTTGAACGATTTAACGTGATGGATACGTTTAAAAAGAGGATTCCATTCTTATGCTAGTCGATACAGTTGTGACCAATGAAGCGCAAACATCCGGTTCCGGTTGCGTTTATCGTTTGCTCTTAACGATGGAAGATGATCATCTTAGGCTTGATCAAATCATTGGAGAAAGCGGTGAGGACGCCATAAACTATCGCTCAAACATGACGGTAGAAGAGATGCGCAAGGATATTGATCTTTTGGAAAAAAGATTACTGTCAACAGTTGATTCACCGGATGTAAAAGCGGCGTATCAAAAGGATATCGACGAGGCGAAAAAGAAATGTGATCCCAAAAGTCCAATGGATTTTTACTATACGATGGGTATGTTTGTACGTTCTATCATGGGAATAGAGAACCGGGACATGTTGATTCCCATTATGCAGAAGCATAATGTGGCAGAGAAACAGTAATTCTCGTCTATGGAAGGTCGTCCAAAGATCGACCAAATGAGATGCTTTTCTATCAATAGAAAGGCTTGATTTGGCGAAAAAAAACCTTCGTCAGTGGGGAATAGAGTTTCTCTACATGAAAAAATGAAAAAAAGCTTGGAAAAGGTGCTTGACAGATCAGGCACCTTTTAGTATTCTAATCAACGGCTTCACTCGTGGGGCAAACAGAAATGAAAAAAATATGAAAAATATTTGAAAAATTTCTTGACAAAGCCATACGATGTTGCTAATATGTATAAGTCACCTCGCGTGACGCGAACCTAAACAACTGAATCAATCAATAAACTTTGAGTTGAAATAATTCAAAACAACAAATATAGAGTCAAGATATTGGCTCTCAAAAAATTTTTTTGAGAGTTTGATCCTGGCTCAGGATAAACGCTGGCGGCGTGCGTAACACATGCAAGTCGAACGAGAATGTACTGACAGATCCTTAGGGTGAAGATAGTACAGGACAGTGGCGGATGGGTGAGTAACGCGTAAGAAACCTGCCTTTCACACCGGGATAGCAGCTGGAAACGGCTATTAATACCGGATGACACTTTTTC
>QWCH01001148.1_pt1 | contig 42869 bp, 35 predicted proteins | sample 1972671 | NCBI WGS metagenome assembly QWCH01 (sample SAMN09866713, study PRJNA288562) | Human gut metagenome isolate term3_stool, whole genome shotgun sequencing... | isolation source: gut | host: Homo sapiens | place: USA: California
TTCCTCCTGGCAGCCGTGGCGATGGAGGAAACAAAGACAACATATGAAAGGAGAATATATCAATTCAAAAACTGGAAAGAAAAGAATAAAATAACAGTGCAAGTACAGAGAAAGGAAAGATGAATTACACACTTTTAAGGACACTACCCTAAAAGCTTATCTTTTGCACTACAAAAGGTCATGTAACGGAACACAAAAGCTAAGCTTTTAAATCCCAACCGACATCGCATTGACTATCAATAAGTTACAGTATTTCCCCCAACACGGTTTTTGTAATGTAATTCCATGGTATCGGTCAGGTCGAATGTTCACTATCAAGCGTCTGTTTACCCCCATCTGAATACGAATTGGGTAGGTTATATGCCATATACGATTAGAAAGAAAACACGTTAAGTCTTATGATTTATACGATGTTTCGTGAGTTTCCGAAAAAATATTTATGACACATTTGCTAAAAATTAGGAATACAATGACATAAATCAGTTTTTGTTGAATAAATGTTCGATTTCTGATTGCTGAATTATAGCTATTACAGGTTTCCCATCTGGTGTGTAATTGACATTACTACAAAGGAATAGTTCATTTACCAAATTCTCCATTTCCTCGTTATTCAACACTTGTCCTTGCGGAATTGCTGCATTTCGTGCCAAACTAAGAGCAAGTGATTTATTCATATCTTCACCAACGTGCAAATTGTTCTCTTTCACTGATGACAACATGTCCGTAATCAAACTCTCGATACCAAGTCCCTCGATACCGGAGGGAATGCCATTGACAACATAACTGCCACCACCCATATCGTTTAAGTCGAAGCCCATCATCTGCAGCTCAGGAAGTACTTCCTCCAATAATATAGAGTCGTTTGCTGATAAATTTATCATCTCTGGGAAAAGAAGTTTCTGTGTATGCGCCTTATGCTCCTTTATCTGACATAGATATACCTCGTAGAGAACCCGTATATGCGCACGGTGCTGGTCTATGACCATCAACCCTGACTTAACCGCAGTCATTATATAACAGCCTTTGTACTGATAATGCACGGGGGATTTATCCTCAATGATGGTGGATGTGACGTTTCCAAATCTTTCATTACTGGAAAATATCTGTTCCTCCTTTGGAACAGTATCCACTATGTCTGGCGAAATGCCGCCCTCAGTCAGCCCCGAATAGAGCTTTTCCCATTCATTGGTTGTTAGGGAAGAGTTGTTTGCCTCTTTAAAAGGATTATACTGTGGATTATAGTTCAGTTTGGGCGCTAATGCACCAGCGGTTGGATTGAACACAGGGATATCAGGTTTGCCCTCTGTGTCAAAATCTATGGATGGAATATCATTGAACTTCCCCAGGGCTTCTTTCACTCCTGCCATGAGTATCTGCCAAATGGCTTGCTCATTTTCAAACTTTATCTCTGTCTTCGTTGGATGTATATTGACATCAATATTCTCTGCTGGAACATTAAAATAAAGGAAATAAGGAATCTGCTCACCAGCAGGCAATAGTCGTTCGAACGCATTGGCAACAGCCTTATTAAAATAAGGATGCTTCATATACCTGTCATTTACAAAGAAATACTGTAGAGCACCTTTTTTCTTAGAAGACTCCGGCTTCCCAACAAATCCATGAATCTTGCAGAGTGTCGTGTCAACCTCAACAGATAGTAAATCCTGATTGACCCGTTTTCCAAACACATCCACAATACGCTGACGAAAATTGCTTGCCTTCAATGACATTATCTCAACTCCGTTGCTATGCAGGGTGAACGATAATTGCGGATAGACCAATACAATACGTTCGAAAGCAGTGATGATATTGTTCAATTCCGTCGTATTTGACTTCAGGAACTTCCGGCGGGCTGGAATATTGAAAAAGAGATTCTCTATTTCAAAATTACTTCCTACCCGACATGAGCAAGCCTCTTGGCCTGTGAACCGACTTCCAGCCATCGTTAGCAACGTTCCTATTTCCTCCCCTTGCTGTCGGGTTCTCAACTCTATTTGTGCAACGGCAGCGATGGAAGCCAATGCTTCTCCACGGAATCCCATTGTGTGCAAAGAGAACAGGTCCTCGGCCTTCTTAATCTTGGAAGTGGCATGCCGCTCAAAAGCCAGTCGGGCATCAGTCTCAGACATGCCCTTACCATCATCAATGACCTGAATGGATGTCCTGCCTGCGTCAACAACCAAAACATTGACAGTCGTAGCACCTGCATCAACGGCATTTTCCATCAACTCCTTCACGACGGAAGCTGGCCGCTGAATCACCTCGCCTGCAGCTATTTGGTTGGCGACGCTATCGGGCAAGAGTTGTATCACATCATTCATATTATACCTCCATTAAACTCAACAAGAGAAATACCAACAAGACAATAAGGAAAACACTTGCTCCGACGCTTAGCAACATTCGTTCATTACCGGCACTTCTTTTAATCCTTCTGAAGCGGACTAACCTCCCACGGGTTCCGCCTTCAACCTTTGAACCTATTTTCTCAGACTCAATTCGCCCCAGCTCATATTCAGCATTTTCCCTCAATCGCTCCAAACGCTCCCTTCTCTCATCCACGTAGATGAACTCATGGTGAAATTTCCTTGGTTTTGGTTGATTGAAAAAGTTCATACCTTATTATATATTACTTTAGAATTGTTTGATGAGGTGGTTCGGCAACAGGCTTTGGAGCAATTTCCGTATCATCCTGACGGCCTACTCGCCTAAAAATATCATACTTATCACGTGGTCGCATGTCAATATACCACCTAAAATTCCGAAGTTTCATCTTATCTGCCGGCAATTGCGTCATTGGATAGGCGACAGCGTTGAACTTACAAGTCCATATTTTTCTAAGTTGTCTTTCAGGCATCATATAGACGCGCATGGTGTCTGTCTCCAGATAATTGAGTGCCATCAGCGTACTGTCTTTTTCATCAATCGGATAATAAACCGTCATGACACTTCCGATAGCCTCCCCCCATTGGAGTTCTCCCCCCTCAAAAAAGGCATTCATCCGCTTGGAGTAGACTTGATTATAATGAATCTTGTCTTTCATTTCTTCTATCAGGGACGCATTCCCGAACACATAAGCTTCACGAATCGTAGAGTCATTCATAAAAACCTTGATAGAATCGCCCAACAACTGCCGACTGCCACTCCAAGCAATAGGACTTTGGTACATGGTCATGCACGAGTCTTTTGAATTGGCAACAAGAAAGCCGCAAATAGCCTGAATGTCTGTACGATAAGCCCGTACATTATTCACCCCATACAATTCGCGATACATTTCCGGAGTATTCATGTGAAATCCCTTCATGCTGATGGTGTCGGCATGAACGAATAGCGTGTCACCCTTTGAAAATTCCTTGGCCACGGGTCCAGGATTACCACCATAGGCTATTGCTGCCGAATCGGTATAATGCACAAAGTCACCCAGAAAAGCATGCTTGCTCTTGTGGTCTATGTAATGCACATTGCCCGTTCCCTCTCCTTCGTGCGTCTTGCTGTTGTAAATCAGATTATCGCCAGTGATGGTTCTCTGCTTCACTGCGTCAACTATCTTCACATTTCCATGTCCTTCGCTATGACCCGTCTGCGAGTTATAAACAACATTCTCCCCTATAATCGTACGATGCTCCTTGTTGTCAATGATTTTCACATTTCCATAGCCTTCAGTATGCCCAGTCTTGCTATTATAGATGACTTCGTCGCCTGTCATGATACGTTTGTTGATTTTATCCACAATCTTCACATTGCCGTGTCCTTCAGCATCGCCCGTAGTACTATTATAGGTAATATTGTCACCCTCGACATCCCGTTCAGGCGATTTAATGGTCGAGAATCCCCTTAGTTCCATGTTGTCGGTCTTACTATTATAAGTCCCGTCATTGGTATGCACCACCTCACCCTTTCTCGTACGAATGACGGACTTTCCAACGACATGCATCAGTCCAGTCTCCGTATTGCCATGAGCAGTAGGTGTGTTTATTCTGTACTTGGGTGTATGGATTACGACATTGCCATTGAAGTTGGCATCGTGCGAATCCGTATTGTAATCCCCACGATCAGCAATCACGGTATTTCCATTATAAACAACTGTTCCTCTTCCCCCAAAGAAACTTCCGATGCTTGATACCATATCATAATCGAGGCTATCGCAGCGCAAAGAGCGTCCGCCTTGTCTGACATTCACCTTTCCCCTTGCTTTCATCATTTGCGAGAATCCATCGTAGGATGCCCGAGAACAAGTCAGATGTGTTCCGTCGTTTCTCTTTAGATCCACATGTCCGAAAGCCTGAAAGCTGTTTTGCGTTTCATTCAGATAGGCACTATCGCAAAGCAGTGTCATACCTTTATATCTGAACTTCACGTGCCCTTTTGCTATCTGAACATCAGGCAATTCGAACTGGTTATGCCGTAGATTGTCAGCATGGTCGATATACACCTTGTTGCCTTTTTTTTGCTTTGTCTGGGCAGATGTCGAAAGCGAGACACATAGTCCAAACAGGCATAGAATCAAGTAAGTTGTGATTCTATGCCCGCAGTTATTTCTTTTTCTTCCGTTATTCAGGATCATCGATTCCAACCTTCATATTCAAAATTACAATTCCTGTAGCGAGGGTTCATTTTCACATACGTGTCCTTGACTTTCTTGACCACCCATTCATGAATGATTTCCTGTCGGCGCTTGGCCGTCACAATATCCTTCATTGCCTGGAAGTCCTCCGTTATCGTTGCCCTATGCTCGTCAATGCGGCTCTTGAGCTTTACAATGGCGCAAACAGTCTTACCCTTTGCATCCACCATCTCGAATGGTTTCGACATCTCATCTACTTTCAAGTTCTCAACCACACGTGCTATTTCTGTAGGAAGGTCCTTCATTGCGAAACGCGACGTACGGGCATTGGCTGACGAGTTGACCATCAGACCGTGATTGTTCCGAGTGTCCTTGTCATCAGATATATAAGCCGTTGCATTCTCAAAGGTGAACTTTCCATTCTTAATATCTGTGGAAATGGAGTCGAGACGTTGCTTTGCGGCATCGATAGATGCCATCGAGACATGGGGTTTGAGCAAAATGTGACGGCAATTGATTTTATCACCCCGACGGTCAATCAACTGGATGATGTGGTATCCAAACTCGCTCTCAACAACCTTTGAGAGTTTCTTAGGATCGGTCAGATTGAAAGCAGCAGAGGCAAATGCAGGATCAAGCATACCACGTCCCATGTAACCTAACTCACCTCCCTGACGAGCCGACCCTGGGTCCTCTGAATACAATCGTGCGAGCGTCTCAAACGAAGTCTCACCCTTTGTAACTCGGTCGGTATAGTCGCGGAGTTGGTTCTTGATTCTGTTGACTTCTTCCTGCTCCACCTTCGGCTTCTGTGTCAGAATCTGCACTTCAACCGTTGTGGGTATCATGGGGATACTGTCCTGTGGCATTTTGTTGAAATACTCACGCACTTCTGCCGGCGATACCTTGACATTGCTCACTAACTGTTCTTGCATTCTCTGAACCAACTGACGGTTCTTAAAATCGTCGTGCAGGTCTTGCCGAATTTGTGTAATGCTCTTTCGCTGATATTGTTCCAGCTTTTCCTTGGAACCAATCTGGGGCAAAGATATCCAATAATTAATCTGCTGATCAACACCTTGCGCAATCTCGCCTTCAGTCACCTTGATACTGTCGAGGGCTGCCTGATGGAGAAACAATTTTTGAACAGCGATCTGCTCAAGAATCTTACACTCTGGATCGCCCTTCCATTTCACACCCTCAGCCTCACCTTGAAGGCGCATCATTTCAACTTCTGACTTAAGAATAGGCTCATCGCCTACCACCCAAACCACCTCGTCAACCACACTGGCAGGATTGATTGCCTCGGACAAGAGCGTGTCTTGCTGTGCCATCGGCGACAGAGCTGAAACCATTCTGGATGGCAGCGCCGTCACAGACAGGGCCACGGCCGCCAGAAAAAGTGCTATGCTATACTTTTTAATTCTCATAAGATTCTTATTTTATCAATGCTTGTTGACCGTAGCCAACACATCACGATTGATCACTACATTATATTTCTTCCTCAGCTCAGCCACCCATTCCTTCTCCAATGCTTCCTGATAGTCGGAGGTGACCAGTCCGCGAACATCACTCATTTCCTTCGGAGCTTTCAGCTTCGTACCGAAAACGGCATCAATAGGATAATCCTTTGTGGGCTTAACTTCCACATTTTTCTTGAACACCTCGCGGTCAACCAACGAGTTGTCGCCTTCCTTGAAGATGCCTTTTTCCACGCGGATTCGAATGATGCTGTCGTTGTTGAAAGTTGTACGCAACTTGTCAGCCCACTGGTCAAACGGCAGGCCTTTGACGCTTTTCTTCACCGCATTCACGTCGGCTTTGTCCTTCACATGGTAAGCAATGCCCTTGAAACGGGGCTTATCCCATTTGTAATTCTTCTTATTCTTTTTGAAAAAGGCTTGCAAACCAGCCTCATCCTTGGCTGCTTTCGCCCAGACAGTGCGGTTGCTAATCTCAAACAACAGCAATCCGTCGTGATATTCACGGACCAAGTTCTTCAAGTCAGGGTCCTTGGCCTCCATCTCTGCAAGTTTCTGATCCAACAACTGTTCGGGCGTAATTCCTTCTCCAGCCTTGGAGGAAAGTTCTTGCAGCTTTTGGTCTATAATCTGTTCACGAAGGTTGCGAACTTCAATAAACTGATGGATGTCAGCCTTCAACGAATCGTATGGCTGAAGACTTTCCTTGCCTATCAATTTGATAATGTGATAGCCGAAAGGTGAGAGAACTGGACGGCTCACCTCACCAGGCTTCAACTGCAGCAAGGCATTCTCAAACTCTGCTACCGTCTGTCCTTTGGAAAGCAATGGCAGATTGCCACCATTGACAGCCGAAGCTTTGTCTCCGGAATATTTTCTTGCCATTTCGGAAAAGCTCGCCCCTTTCATGATCGCATTGTAAACAGAGTCGGCACGGTTCTTAATCGTCTCCTGCTCGGCACTCCCAGCCCGCTGGTTCAACGAGAGCAGAATATGCGCACATCGAAACAAGCCACCGTTACTGTCGATGCGCAGCTTTGTTTCTCTATAGATTTTTTGAGCCTCTGCCTCCACGTCCGAATCGTCAATCATCGCTGGACGGATTTGCTGATTGCGGTAAGTGAGAAACTCCTGCTTGAAAGATTTCAACGTATCGAGCTTGGCATCCAAGGCCGCCTGAACCTTCAACTTATAGTTGACAAACAAGTCAACGTATTCATCGACACTCTTCTTGTCAATCACTCCATCAGCATTATTCTTATTATAGGAATACTCAAATTCCGAACGACTGACAGGCTGGCCGTTGATGGTCATTATCGCCGGGTCGTTCTGTGCCCAACCCCATGTGCTGAACAGCATGAGAGCTGCAAATAGTGCCTTTAGTCTCATCATTAAGATTTCTCTTTATTATTCCCTTCTATAAGGGATTTTAATATTAATCGTATAGAATTTTTCCGCATTCTTCCGATACACCTCTTCCACCGATTATTCCGGACGGGAATAGTTGGGAGCCTCGCTTGTGATGGTGATATCGTGTGGATGACTCTCCATGACACCGGCATTGGTGATTCGGGTAAACTTGGCATTGTGCAACTGTTCAATCGATGCGGCGCCACAGTAGCCCATGCCTGAGCGTAAGCCACCTACGAGCTGGTAGATAACCTCCTGTACTGTGCCTTTGTAAGGAACACGGCCTGCGATTCCTTCTGGAACCAGTTTCTTGTTGTCGCTCACATCGCTCTGGAAATAGCGGTCGCGCGAGCCGTTCTTCTGCTCCATGGCCTCAAGCGAGCCCATACCCCGATAGCTCTTGAACTTACGACCGTTGAAAATGATGGTGTCGCCTGGCGATTCTTCAGTACCTGCAACAAGCGAGCCTATCATCACGCAGTTGCCACCGGCTGCCAATGCCTTCACAATGTCGCCCGAATAGCGCAGTCCGCCATCTGCTATCAATGGTACGTCCGTGCCTTTCAACGCTGAACATACGTCGTAGATGGCACTCAGCTGCGGAACGCCCACACCAGCAACGACACGGGTCGTACAGATTGAGCCAGGGCCGATGCCAACTTTCACAGCGTCAGCGCCGTTCTCAACCAAGAATTTGGCCGCTTCACCTGTTGCAATGTTGCCCACCACTACGTCGAGATTGGGGAAAGCCGACTTCACATCGTGCAATTTGCCAATCACACCTTGCGAATGTCCGTGTGCTGTATCGATAACAATAGCATCAACGCCCGCATCGACCAGCGCCTGTGCACGTTCCATGGTGTCGATAGTGACACCGACTCCAGCTGCTACGCGCAAACGGCCCTTCTCGTCCTTGCAGGCCATAGGTTTGTCCTTTGCCTTCGTAATGTCTTTATAGGTAATCAGACCTATCAAATGATTTTCATTATCGACAACCGGCAGCTTCTCGATTTTGTTTTCCTGAAGGATTTGAGCTGCGGCCGACAAGTCGGTCTGAGCATGAGTCGTGACAAGATTCTCCTTTGTCATCACTTCGTCGATTGTCTTGTCGAAGCGACGCTCGAAACGCAAGTCGCGGTTCGTTACGATACCTACAAGATGATTGCCCTCATCGACAACGGGAATACCGCCGATATGATATTCAGCCATCATTGCCAAGGCTTCCCTGACGGTGCGTCCCTTGCGGATCGTCACTGGATCGTAAATCATGCCATTCTCCGCACGTTTTACGATTGCCACCTGACGTGCCTGCTCTTCAATGGTCATATTCTTATGCATCACACCGATTCCACCTTCGCGAGCAATAGCAATGGCCATTGAGCTTTCGGTAACGGTATCCATGGCTGCTGTAACGAATGGGATATTCAGCTCGATGTTTCGCGAGAACTTGGTTTTCAACTCTACCCCCTTGGGCAGTACCTCTGAATAAGCTGGAATTAAAAGGACGTCATCGTAGGTCAATCCGTCCATGACAATTTTATCTGCAACAAATGATGACATAGTGTATTTAGAAATTTATTGCGTGCAAAATTAACAATAATAAATCACATCCGCCGCTATTTTACTGAATTTCTACACCTTAATTAAAGGTATTTAACTCCGTAGGTCTGTATTGCTCTGAAACAAGCGAATACTGACCGTCTGTTCACTTGTGATGATTGATCTGAACAACTAAAAAATGGGAGAAAGCCAATGCTCGACGACAGTCTTACAACATCCTGTAAACCAACACTATAACAACCGCCTTTCAAAAGATAACCTTTTACCGTGTGGAAGGTGACCTTTCGTGTCTCAATAGGTCACCAATGAGATTGCATTCGCTGACTTGACACAAAAAAACGACTGTTGCCCCATCGCCGTGCACCAGCCGTTTTTTATTTCAATTTAACGGAATTCCAATTTAGTTCGCCATCTCCGAAATGAATTTGATGCGCACCAGCCGTATCTCCTCTTCAGTATAGTCGTCCTCCAGTTCCCTGATGGCTTCGTCGAGGCTATCGGTCTTGCTGTTCATGAAATAGTCGTAGATGTCATCAATCTTATCCTCGTCATAGACATCTTCGAGGAAATAGTCGATGTTCAACTTTGTGCCACTATAGACAATCTCCTCGATTGCAGACAGCAACTCCTCAAATTCCATGCCTTCTGCTATCGCAATATCGTCAAGTGGCAACTTTCGGTCAATGCCTTGTATGATTTTCACCTTCTTCATGGACTTCTTGGCCACCGTTCGCACCCTCAACTCCTCTGGACGCTCGATGCCTTTTTCCTCGCAATACTTCTTAATGAGTTTACAAAACTCAGCTCCGTAGCGTTTTGCCTTGCCTGCGCCCACACCTTGGATGTTCAGCAGCTCCTGTTCGGTAATGGGGTACATCATCGACATTTGCTCTAACGACGGGTCTTGGAAAATTACATAAGGCGGAATGTCTTGTTTGCGCGCCATGTTCTTGCGCAAATCTTTCAGCATGGCAAAGAGTTCAGGGTCGAGAACGGCCGTTCCGCCTATGATATCCTCTTCTTCCTCCTCCGATTTGAACTCCGCATCCATGACAATCATGAATGACGTTGGTTTTTTCATGAACCGCTTTCCGGCTGAAGTCAGTTTCAGAATTCCGTAGTTTTCAACGTCCTTTTTCAGGAAGCCTTCCAGCAGAGCTTGTCTCACTACCGGATTCCATATCTTCGGATCCTCGTCTTCGCCCGAACCGAACTCTTCCAGTTCGTCGTGCTTGTGTTCTTTGAGGTCGTCGGTTCCGCGTCCTTTCACGAAATCGATGACATACTCCTGCCTGAAATTCTCCTTCAGCGCCTTCACAGCTTGCAAGACAATCAACAGAGGTTTCTCGCCCTCAATCTTTTTCTTCGGATGCAAGCAGTTGTCGCACATCTCGCAATTATCCTTCGGGTAGTCTTCACCAAAATAATGCAGGAGTAGTTTGCGGCGGCAGACGGAGGATTCGGCGTAAGCCTCTGTCTCCTGCAGAAGCTGACGGCCTATGTCCTGCTCGGCTACGGGCTTTCCCTCCATGAATTTCTCAAGTTTCAACAGGTCGTTCTTCGAGTAGAATACGATACAGATACCCTCCTCGCCGTCTCTTCCCGCACGACCAGTCTCCTGATAGTAACCCTCAAGACTCTTAGGAATGTCGTAATGGATGACGAAGCGCACGTCGGGCTTGTCGATTCCCATTCCAAAGGCTATCGTTGCCACGATAACATCGATTTCTTCCATGAGGAAATCATCCTGCGTCTTAGAGCGTGTCTCTGAGTCGAGTCCAGCATGGTAAGGCGCTGCCTTAATGTCGTTGGCCAACAGCACAGCCGCAAGTTCTTCGACCTTCTTTCGCGACAAACAGTAGATGATTCCACTCTTGCCGGAATGTTGCCTGATGAACTTGATAATCTGTTTGTTCGTGTCGTCCTCGTTCTTTTTCGCCCTTACCTCATAATAGAGATTTGGACGGTTAAAGGAGCTTTTGAATTCAGTACAATCCTCAATGTCCAGGCTTTTGATGATGTCCGTACGCACCTTGTCTGTGGCAGTAGCCGTCAATGCGATGATGGGGGCTTTTCCTATCTGATCGATGGCTATTCGTATCTTTCGGTATTCGGGACGGAAGTCGTGTCCCCATTCCGAAATACAATGGGCCTCGTCGATGGCATAGAAGCTAATCTTGACAGATTTGAAGAATTCCACACTCTCCTCCTTGTTCAACGATTCGGGAGCAACGTACAAGAGTTTGGTCTTGCCTGAAGTGATGTCGGCCTTCACTTTATCAATTTCCCCCCTTTTCAGTGAGGAATTCAGGTAATGAGCCACACCATCAATCTCGCTGATGCCATTGATGACATCTACTTGATTCTTCATCAGTGCTATCAAAGGTGAGATAACAATGGCTGTCCCATCCATGATGAGCGAAGGAAGTTGGTAACAAAGACTCTTTCCACCACCTGTCGGCATCAACACAAAGGTGTCATTACCTCCAAGCACGTTACGGATAATGGCCTCCTGTTCGCCCTTGAACTTGTCAAAGCCGAAATAATGCTTAAGTTTTTCTGTCAGATTAACCGTTTTCGTCATGTTAATAGTTTGTGTATTTCAGTCTTCTGTATGGTATTTTTAGGATTTATCCACTGCAACCGTCGGCCTTTCAGCCTACGGATGCTTGTGGTTTGAGAGTCAGGCAGTATCGAGTTTCTGAAGGTGAGCTTTGTCAAGCTGCTGCCGAGCATAATCGGCCGTCACCTCGTACTTCTTTATTCTGCGTGAAGGCATGTCAAACATGGTGTCTATCATTACCGCCTCGACGATGGAACGCAGTCCGCGAGCGCCAAGTTTGTATTCAACTGCCTTATCAACGATGTAATCCAGTGCCTCATCGGTGAAGGTAAGGGCGATTCCATCCATTTCGAAGAGCTTCACATATTGCTTGACAATGGAGTTCTTAGGTTCGACAAGTATCTTTCTCAAGGCCGCACGGTCCAACGGATTCAGATAGGTGAGCACTGGAAGACGACCGATGATTTCTGGTATCAGACCAAACGACTTCAAATCTTGAGGAAGCACGTATTTCATCAGGTCGTTCTTGTCTATTTTGGCCACGTTCTGCACCGAGTTATACCCGACAACGTGGGTGTTTAATCGCTGGGCGATCTTGCGCTCTATGCCATCGAAAGCCCCTCCACAAATAAACAAGATATTTTTGGTATCAACGTGGATGTAATCCTGGTCCGGATGTTTGCGGCCGCCCTTGGGGGGCACGTTGACCATTGTGCCTTCGAGCAGCTTCAACAAGCCTTGCTGAACGCCTTCTCCGCTAACGTCGCGCGTTATGCTGGGATTGTCGCTCTTTCGGGCTATCTTGTCTATCTCATCGATAAAGACGATGCCGCGTTCTGCAGCTTCCACATCGTAATCGGCCACCTGCAGGAGACGGGAGAGGATGCTTTCCACGTCTTCGCCTACATAACCGGCCTCCGTGAATACGGTTGCGTCAACAATGGTAAATGGAACTTGCAGCAATTTGGCAATGGTCCGGGCCAGAAGGGTCTTTCCCGTACCTGTGGAACCTACCATAATGATGTTGCTTTTCTCAATTTCCACTCCGTCATCTTGCTTCGGTTGCTGCAACCTCTTGTAGTGATTATAAACCGATACCGCGAGATAGCGTTTCGCCTCGTCCTGTCCGATGATGTATTCGTCGAGATACTCCTTGATTTCCTTGGGCTTCGGCACCTTCTTCAACTTGAAATTGCCGCTCGACTCAGGCTTTTTACCAGCCAGAATCCCCGCCTGCATCACAATATTGTAGGCCTGTTGGGCGCAGTCATCGCAGATATAACCATTCAAGCCTGTTATCAGGAGATTTACATCCTTTTCGCTCCTACCACAAAAGCTACATTTATTTTGAGGCATCGTCTTGCTTTCTTTTTAATACAGCATCGATCATTCCGTATGCTTTCGCCTCTTCGGCATCCATCCAATAGTTGCGGTCACTGTCTTTGTAAACCTTTTCGTACGTCTGGTGTGAATGATGGCTGATGATTGTATAAAGTTCTTTCTTGAATTTCAGGATTTCCTTTGCCTCGATTTCTATGTCGGAAGCCTGTCCCTGCACGCCACCTAACGGCTGATGAATCATCACCCGGCTGTGTGGGAGCGCTGAACGTTTGCCCTCCTGTCCTGAAACCAACAGTACAGCGGCCATAGAGGCGGCCATTCCCGTACAGATGGTTGCCACATCGCTGGAGATAAACTGCATGGTGTCGTAGATACCAAGACCTGCCGTCACACTTCCGCCAGGGGAATTGATGTAGATTGAGATGTCCTTCCCTGGGTCAACTGAGTCCAAGTACAAAAGTTGCGCCTGTAGAGTGTTGGCAGTATAGTCGTCAATCTGTGTACCAAGGAAGATGATACGGTCCATCATCAATCGCGAGAACACGTCCATCTGCGTCACGTTCAACTGGCGTTCCTCCAAAATATATGGGTTCAAGTATTGCTGCTGCACGCTCAGCACGTCGTCAAGCGCCATCCCATTCATCCCCAAATGCTTGGTAGCAAACTTTCTAAAGTCATTCATTAGTTTTCTTTCGTTAAATAATAATTAGATAAAACAGAAGCCTTCGCCTCCTTATTATATTTGTCTTGTTTACAAAGATTATGCCGTTCTGAACAATAGGCTTCTATGTATTATAACACAAAGATAATCAAAAAAAAGAGAAACTATCAACAAAATGGAAACTTTTTTTTCTCTTCGATGATGAGATTTCATAATTTACATCTCCGTACATCCTTGAAAAGAGGTTGAATTCTTACCCTTTGCATTTCGTTTCTCAAGAGAATGCGGGTAAAAATCCAACCTCTTCCTTATGTAATAGTAAAGAAATCTTTACTTATGCATTTTCTGTTGAAGCTGCGAGCTTATTGAACTCATCGAGAGTCACCTTCTTTTTCTTCAGCTTCACGACCTTCTTCAAGGTAGCAGATAGCTTACGGTCAAGCGCAGCCTCAACGAATTGGTCGATATTCTCGCGCTTTTTCAACACCTCGTCTGCGTAATTCTTCAGGTATTCGTCAGGAACATTGTTCATACCGTACTGGGCGAACTGTGCACGAGCCATCTGAATGGCGCTCTCACGTACGTCAGCATCCTCGACTTTCACACCGTTTGCCACTGCCAGCTGCTCCTTGATAAGATGCCATTTCAGCTCCTTGACGCTCATGTCGTAGTTCTTGTCAACAAACTCCTGTCCCTTGTCCTGATTATTGGCCAACATGATTCGCTTCAAGATGGCATCTGGGAACTGGAGTTTTCCCACTTTCTTCTCTGCGTAAGCACGGACATCCTGAACGAACTTATAGTCTGAGTCGCCCTCAAGCTGTCCTTTCAGGCCAGTAGCTATGGTTTCGCGGAATTGTTTCTCATCTTTGATGTCAGCCTCCTTACCATACACATTGTCCCAGAGTTCTTTATTGTTCTCTGCATTCACGAAACGCGAGATTTCTGTTATCTGATAAGAGAAGTCGCCAGTGTGGTTTGCCACCTCTGCACTGTCGATCTTCAGCAAAGACGCTACCTCCGCATCGTTGTCTGGGTATGCCTTGCGTGGGTTGAATGTGATAATATCGCCGAGTTTTGCTCCATCGAAGAGCTTCTTCTGATCTTCCACCTTGATGTACTGTGGCATCAAAACGGCAGCCTCAACAGTCACGCCACCCTCAAGTGTGTTGCCGTTTTCATCAAGCTCACGAAGGTCTCCCTTAAGCATGTCACGCTTGTCACCATCATATTCCTCCACCTTGTCGTAGTGGCCTGCGCGACTTGCGAACATCTCCACCTGCTGGTCGATGAGTTTGTCATCAACCTTGATTTCGTAATATTCAATTGTATCCTTCTCTGTCAACTCAACCTTGAACTCTGGTGCGACAGCGATATCAAACTTGAAAGTGTAAGGAGCGGGTTTCTCCAAGTCAACAGCTTCCTGCCCTTCAGCAGACATTGGCTGACCGAGCATCTGTATCTTGTTGTCGGTGATATATTTCTGAAGATTTTCGCCTAAGAGTTTGTTGATGGCATCCATCTTGACCTGTGGCCCAACCTGACGCTTAATCATTCCCATTGGCACCTGACCTGGTCTGAAACCTGGGATGTTGGCGCGTTTGCGATAATCTTTCAGTGTCTTCTCGACATCTTCCTTATAGTCTGCTTCTTCGACTGTCAAGGTCATAAGGCCATTGACTTTGTCTGGATTTTCAAATGAAATTTTCATCTCTGAAGTTTTATGTATGTTTGTTTTATATTTTGTCCATAATGTTCGGCTTCCACTTTCAGTGAAACTCCTTAACGACTTTGAGGCGCAAAGGTACTCATTTTTTGCATAACAACATAATAATAAGGAGAAAAAAAATATTTTTAAACAGAGCTTCCACTGCTTCTACCATTTACGAGCAAACGCAAAGTCCGAGTAAAATGCATATTTCTCCTATGGAAAAGCAAGTGTGATACCTCTTTAGAAACTCTGGATTTCCATATTGTTAAGAACCAATGGCAAAATTTCATCATGCCATAAGAAACAGGATAACAAAGGAAAACATCAAGAAGCATATGCGTTAAACATCCTTAATTTATAGAAGTCTTTTTTTTTTACTATTTATTTTTATTATATTTGTGCTCATAAATAGAAAGAGATAAATAATTTATCATGAGCCCTTTCCGGACTAAATTTTTTGTCAAACTCACACTATATTTTTTATCTTGTTATGAATAAAACGAACTTTTTTGCCGCATTGAAAGCTTTTGCGATTACGCTTTCCTATTTGTTGTTGATGTTTTTTTCAGCGAAGTTGGTAGAAACATCCCATATTCTACACATACTTGACAGCATTTTTCTGTTACTCCTTACATGGTATCTGCTAAAACGGTATCAATCAGAGACGGTAGCTTGCAGCACTATAGTACTCGGCATTTTAGTAGCACGGTATATTGGAGATATCAACTGGTTGCTGTTCGGCTTCAAAAGTAGTTGGAATATCTTATGGCTCGATTTAATTGACCTTATCGCCATTGTGGGTGGTTTGGTCTGCTATTTGAAAAACAAATGGTATGTATGGTGCCTTTCCGTGGCATTAGCTGTCGGATGCCAGATCGCTTTCTGTATGACGATACATTAAATCCGAATCGGTCATTTGACTGTGGTTTCACCATGAGATGACGAGGATGAGGCTTCTGGACCGATTGCATTCGTGTGTCGGCAACGTTCCTGCCATTCTCTATCGCCGTAGTCCGCTACGTCTTCAAAAGAATGACAAACAAGCGACCCGACTATCAAATAAAATCAGCACAGGCTCTAATGAGCGATTGGAGTAAAAAACAACTGTTCGACTCAAGCAATTCCATTATAACTTTATCTGAGTGGTCAAGCCTCTCAAATGAACACCCAAGGGAATTACCGATAGTCAATCACAAAACAAAAAGAGTCATATCAGTCTCTGATAGTGAAAGATGATATGACTCTTTTATTGTCTTTGCAAGAAGGACTGTCTAAATCCTTCTTTTATATTTGAGTTTTGATTTGCCGTTCTTTCCTCATGAAATTGGATTTGCTCAACCGAAAGCATCGATGAAGAGCGTAATCTTTATAGAAATTAGGCAAATATAACTCTCTTGGCTTTACGACAGCCCCTCGATGACACCGTTAACGACCTCGATGCGCTCTGCCTGCGGGCTCTTCGGTAATCCCGGCATACGCATAATATTTCCAGCTATGGCAACAATCATCTCCGCACCTGAGTTGATGACGAACTCACGGATGGTCATCTCAAAGTCCTTGGGCATACCGTAAGCCTTGGGGTCCTCAGAGAAGGAATACTGTGTCTTGGCAATGCAGACTGGATATTTGTCGAATCCCAATTGCTTGATGAGCGCCAACTGTTTCTTTGCCCTCGAAAGTATAATGACTTCCTTTGCGCCGTAGATGTTCTTCGCCACCTTGTTCACCTTGGTCTCAATGCTATCCGTCTCATAGTAGGCAAGTTTCAGTGGTTTTGAAGGATTCTTTTCAATCGTCTCAACCACCAGCCGGGCCAAATTCTCGGCACCCTTTCCACCATCGGTGAAGGCCGTATTCAGAGCGAAGCCTATGCCCAGTTCCTTGCAATGCTGCTCAACGATTTCCAGTTCTTCGTCGGTATCGGAGGCAAAGCGGTTCAGGCAGACTACCACCGACTGTCCGAAAGCTTGCATATTGGCAATATGCTTATCCATGTTGGCCAATCCCGCTCTTACTCCATTAACGTTGGGCTTGCTGATTTCCTTCTCATCAACCCCTCCATGCATCTTCAATGCCTGAGCAGTGGCCACGAGTACAGTCAATACTGGTGAGATTCCAGCCTTGCGACACTTGATATCGAGGAATTTCTCAGCACCCAAGTCAGCACCGAAACCTGCCTCTGTGATGCAATAGTCACCGTAAGTCATTGCCATTTTGGTGGCAATGATACTGCTGCAACCGTGTGCAATATTGGCGAACGGACCACCATGAATAAATGCTGGCGTGTTCTCAATTGTCTGAACGAGGTTTGGATTGAAGGCATCTTTCAGCAAAGCCACTATCGAGCCTGTAATCTTCAAGTCGCCTACACGCAGTGGTTTTCCCTCAAGAGTGATTCCAAGAATGATGTTATCTATGCGTTGATAAAGATCCTCCTCGTTCTGCGCCAGGCAAAGGATAGCCATAATCTCAGATGCGGGGGTAATATTGAATCCGTTCTCCATCACCACACCATCCGTACGGGAGCCAAGGCCAGTCACAACAGTGCGCAAATTGCGGTCATTGACGTCGAGCACTCTACGCCACCACACCTCTCGCATGCCAAATCCTTCGTCCTGATGCTGGTAGATGTAGTTATCAAGCAAAGCTGAAATCATGTTGTTGGCCGATGTGATGGCATGAAAGTCGCCAGTGAAGTGGAGATTGATTTTCTCCATTGGCAGCACCTGTGCATAACCGCCTCCAGCCGCACCGCCCTTCATTCCGAAACATGGACCAAGCGACGGCTCACGGAGTGCCGTAATGGCTTTTTTGCCGATGCGGTTCATGCCGAGAGCAAGTCCCACGCTGACAGTAGTCTTACCGATACCGGCCTTTGTCGGTGTGATGGCGGTGATAAGAATCAGTTTCGACTTTTTCACTTTCTCCTCATCAATCTGTCTGTAAGGAACTTTGGCGATGTGCTTGCCATAGAGTTCTAATTCACCAACTGGAATATTTACTTTTTTCGCTATGTCCTCAATGGGTTCCAACGTTGCCTCATGGGCGATCTCAAAATCCGATTTCATATTTATTTTACTGATTTTAAAATGTTATTTGATAATAGGTTCAAATATAATCATAAATTTTAGATGCGCAAACTTTTAAATGATAAAATGTCATAAAAAGGATATTTATGCTCATTTTGAAAATTGTGAGCAATCTCTTTCAGAACTGTCAAAAATCTTTACACACAGCCTTCCATATCTTGCGTATTTCAAAACCACTCCTCCCCTCGTTGCAAATAAGCGAAAAATGAGCGTGAATATAAACAAATGATAATCAGACAATTAAGAATTTACACATGATTCGCTAAGATAAAAACACAATTTCGTCCGTCTTTTTGTTGCCCATAGCTGACCTTTTGCGAGACCAAACGTCTGCTACCCTACCGCCAACGCTGTGCCTTTGGCTGATGAAAGGTCAGCTATCGCATGAGGGTTACCGTTGATCGTGGCTTGAAAACTCAAAAAACGTTTGCCGATGACAGAAACAAGAAGTTCTGTTTTTCCAGAACCGACGGATAGCCAACACTATTTTTGAGTAAACTTTTTTGACAAAATGATAAAAAGAAGAGTCCGGAAGGGGTAACGACCCCAATCTCTCAACGCTGCCGCTGGATGACATTCGATTTCCAAATCCACAATTCGGCCACCTGAAAGCGCACGAGCAGCTTGGTCGCATCTTCCATCTGCACCACTCCCTTCTCGCCAGGCTGCAACAAGAACACATCTCCTTCGTTCAATTGGCTTATAAGCGCAGAGTCTTTTCGCGATGCCTCTTCGACCCTCGGCAGCCTGTCCAACAGCGATGGTTCTTTGACACCGAAGCATTGCTCACTGACCTCGACCGTCTGCATGGCAGTCGATACGAAACCAGCATTCCGCTGGTTCAAAGATCTGACACGCTGGTTGCCTTTCTCCACATATTCGGTCGTGACAGGTTGCCGAACGGGTGTCTGTGGCTCTTTCCGCTCCTTGCAACCGCAAAGAAGTGTTGTCAACAAAAAACAATAAAACAATTTATTCTTACTGCCCATCGTCCTTTCCTTTAGCGAGTATTGCTTGTCTCCCGGACGGCAAAAGTAGTGATTTTTCAGAATAACGACAAGCATAATCCGAGAGAAATGAGATTCGGCGGGTGTGGATGACTTGTCGGAGACAAAAAAAGGATGATCGTTTGTCTAAAAATCACACCCAGAAAGCTCATTTTGACCCCTCAAAGGCACTTTTTGTTGATATAAATCAAAAAAAAGGAGTGATTTTCAATTCTTTACGTTCATTTTTCTTGTGTAATCGATGACTTGTATATATCTTTGCAAAAGATAAAGCGGATTAATAGAATTGTTTAAGTTAGTATAAGACAGTAGGTCTTGGTTGAATAGGTAAACAGAGATTGTTTTTAGAGATTAGGTTTTGGTTTAAAGGTAAATAGATTGATTATTTTCAGGAGAGACACCGAAGGCTGTCTGAAGACAGCCAAGAGGTGCACAACAAGCGAAGAAATTTGCAGTTGTGCACCTTTTACATTTCATCCCCTACCAGTCATGAGCGGATGTGCTGAGTTAAGCGACTGACTCATGTGCAAGACCACGTTATCAATGCCGGGCAATAGGATTTGGTGTAGAATGAGGACCATAATTCAGCCTTCTGCCATCTCCGTCGGACAGATACAACATTTCGGACGGATTTCCGTTAATCGCCAAATGGCAAGATAATTTTTCAACATATCAGTATTAATGGTTCTTCTCAGGGCGACGACCATCTGCGCCGCACGTCGCAACGAATCCATGCAGATAACCAGAAAGAACTTCGTCGATACGATTCCCATCCGATTTGAGGGACACCGTATCTTGCTTGATGTGCGCATTGGCAACAAGACTGCCACTTTTCTATTCGACACAGGTTGTTCCAACACGATACTTTTCGATGCACAGGAGCCCGGCATCGTTCCTGACGGATGGGGAGAAGCATTAGATTCCAACGGCAATCTGGGAAAAGTCTCATTCTGCAAGATACCCGAAATGCAAATCGGAAACACCGTAATCAGAAGAGCCAGCGCTGCCATCGCGCCCAACGACAGATTAGCTGCCATGGAAAGCCGTGTGGCTAAGGTGAAAGGAGGTATCGGAGCAGATTTGATAGCCGGCGGAAGGGCCATCAAGATTGACGTAAAGGCCAAGCATATCATACTGACGGACAAACCAAAAATATTAGCTGGCGAGAAAAGGCACACCACCACTTTCATAGAAGGTGTCAACTGTGCCTCTCTCGACGTAGAACCGTTTGGCGGCATCTCAACAGCCAATACCATTTTCGATACGGGCGTCACGAAATTTCACCAAGAACACGAATATAAACAACAGAAAAAAGCCTGCCATAGGTTTCGCAATCTATTGGCAGGCATAAGTTATTTGCAAAAAAAATAATTCAATCTAACATAAGCTATACTATTCACAGGTCTCCACTTAGGAGCTTCTGCGCATGCTCTACACTCTCTTGTGTCGGCTCTGGAATATCTTTCAGCTCGTAAGACATATTGAGATTTTCCCATTTATAAACCCCTAATGTGTGATAAGGCAACACCTCTATCCGCTCAACGTTCGTGAGTGTTGCGATAAAATCGCGCAACTGGTAGAGATACTCCTCCTTATCGGTGATGGTGGGAACCAGCACATGGCGAATCCAGACGGGCTTTTTGATTTCCGAAAGATAACGGATGCAGTCGAGAATGTTCTCATTGGAATATCCGGTCAATTTCTTATGCTCGGCTGAATCAATATGCTTGATGTCGAACAGGAGCAAGTCGGTGTAGCGCATGAGTTCCTGAAACTTTACAAAGAATGAACCAGTACGGCGGAATGGCTGTGCCGATGTGTCGAGACAGGTGTGAATGCCCTGTGCTTTGGCTTTGCGAAAGAAATCGATGAGGAAATCAATCTGCAGCAAAGCCTCACCGCCACTGACCGTAATGCCGCCGTTCTTTCCCCAGTAGCTGCGATATCGCACCGCCTGCACAAGGAGTTCGTCGGGCGTCATGAGCTTATCGGTCTCTGGATTCCATGTGTCTGGATTATGACAATAGCGACAACGCATGGCGCAACCCTTCAGAAAGACAATGAAACGGATGCCCGGTCCATCGACAGAACCAAAGGACTCTGTAGAATGAACGCGCGCCCTCGTATCAGCATCCACCCTTTCCAGTTCGCCAGTCTGATAGAAAACCTTGGGCTCTGACTGATTCGTCTCGTTATCGTTCGATATCATCATATATTGTTTCGGTGTAAGTTTGTCCTTGCTATCTTCATTGTGAGGGACCACAATCGTCAGCAGCAATCGACGGTCATGATGACGTCAATGGTCGATAGCCTCGCTTCGACAATAAAAACAATCTCCCTCATCCCCTCCTATTTGGAGGGGTTGGGAGAGGATATTACATTCTGTTGTGCGACTGACGTGCGATAACGTCCTCCTGTTGCTCACGGGTCAGGTCGATAAATTTAACCGCATATCCACTCACGCGGATGGTGAAGTTGGCATATTCTTCCTTCTCTGGATGCTCCATGCAGTCGATGAGCTTCTCGACACCGAACACATTAACGTTCAGATGGTGAGCCCCACGACCGAAGTAGCCGTCCATGACACCAACAAGCGTGTTGGCCTGTTCCTCCTCGTTGTGCCCTAATGTGCTCGGAGCAATCGTCTGGGTATTGGAAATGCCATCGAGCGCATACTCGTAAGGCAACTTCGCAACAGAGTTGAGTGAGGCCAGAAGTCCGTTCTTCTCAGCTCCGTATGAAGGATTGGCACCTGGAGCAAGCGGAGCACCTGCCGGACGACCGTCAGGCATGCTACTGGTATATTTACCGTAAACCACATTCGACGTAATGGTCAGGATACTTGTGGTCGGCTCTGAATCACGGTAGGTGTGGTGTTTCTTAATCATGCCCACAAATGTCTTGAGCAACCATACAGCGATGTTGTCCGCACGATCGTCGTCGTTACCATAACGTGGGAACTCGCCTTCGGTCTTGAATTCAAGTGGGAAACCCGTCTCATCGCGAATGATGTTCACCTTCGCATACTTGATGGCTGAAATGGAGTCAACCACATGGCTGAAGCCAGCAATACCAGTTGCGAAAGTACGGCGGACATTGGTATCAATGAGGGCCAATTCTGCAGCTTCGTAGAAATATTTGTCGTGCATGTAGTGGATGAGGTTCAGGGTGTTAACGTAAATTCCCGCAAGCCACTCCATCATATCCATAAACTTCGGCATGAATTCCTCGTATGTCACAACGTCGCCCTCAATAGGACGGAGAGCCGGACCGCACTGTTCGCGAGTCTTGGCATCGACACCGCCGCTGATGGCATAGGTCAAACACTTTGCGAGGTTGGCACGCGCACCGAAGAACTGCATCTCCTTACCTGTCTGTGTTGCTGAAACACAACAGCAGATGGAGTAATCGTCGCCCCATACTGGACGCATCACCTCGTCGTTCTCATACTGAATGGAACTTGTCTTAACCGAAATCTTGGCAGCATATTTCTTGAATCCCTCAGGAAGGGCTGGCGAATAGAGCACCGTCAGGTTAGGTTCTGGCGATGGACCCATGTTTTCCAAGGTGTGGAGAAAACGGAAGTCGTTCTTTGTGACCATCGATCGCCCGTCCATGCCCAGACCTGCCATCTCCAAAGTTGCCCAAACTGGGTCGCCAGAGAAGAGTTGGTTGTAAGAAGGAATACGAGCGAACTTCACCATGCGGAATTTCATAACCAAATGGTCGATCAATTCCTGTGCCTCTTCCTCGGTCAATGTACCTTCTTGCATATCACGTGTGATGTAGATATCAAGGAAAGTGGATACGCGACCCACTGACATGGCTGCGCCGTTTTGAGTCTTGATGGCTGAAAGATAGCCGAAGTAGAGCCATTGTACGGCCTCACGAGCGTTATTTGCTGGCTGCGAGATGTCATAACCGTATATCTTGGCCATCTCCTTCATTTCGTTCAATGCCTTGATCTGCATTGAAATCTCCTCACGCAGACGGATGGTGTAATCGGTCATTGTCCCGTCACCGCAGTTCTTAAGGTCTTTCTTTTTCTCCTCAATAAGGAAGTCGATACCATAAAGAGCCACACGACGATAGTCGCCCACGATACGACCACGGCCGTATGTGTCAGGCAAACCAGTGAGAATGTGGTTGTGGCGTACGAGCTTCATCTCATCTGTGTAAGCATCGAACACACCGTCGTTGTGTGTCTTGCAATATTTCGTAAAGATTTCGTGCAACTTCTCTGATGGCTGGTAGCCATAAGTGGTGCATGCCTGCTCAGCCATCTTGATGCCACCGTAAGGCATGAAAGCACGCTTGAGAGGCTTGTCGGTCTGCAGTCCTACAACTTTCTCCAAGTCCTTGATGCTCTCATCGATGTAACCAGCACCGTATGCTGTCATACTTGAAACCACTTCGGTTTCCATATCAAGGACACCACCCTTAGCACGCTCTTCTTTCTGAAGTTCTTTCAGTTTGTCCCAGAGTTGCTTGGTAGCCTTAGTTGGACCTGCAAGGAAATCCTCATTGCCCTCGTAGGAGGTATAGTTATTCTGAATAAACTCTCGCATGTTCACCTCATCAACCCATTTAGTGCCGGTGAAGCTTCTCCATTCTTTTCTCATACTATATTTGTTGGTTTAAGTAAATTACTGTCGCATGGGCAGCATTGATTATTTAGCGAATTGTTTCTAACTTTTGACAGTGCAAAATTAGTATGTTTGCGGAATTGCCACAATACTTAAAGTTTGGTATTTTTCGATACACAGCTCTTTTTATGTGTGCAGAAAAAGATGAATTCAAAAAGCGCAATACCCACATTTAAGTATCAAGCCTATGTAATACAACAGAGAATGCAATCCACAGTTAGCAAAACGCATAACAAAACCGCATCTACATACCTATTTTTTGGTATCTTTTGTATCGTGCGTATTTACCCAATGGCAACCAAACGTTCTCACACCCCCTTTCCCATGTTTCATTTTTAAGGATTTATGCACTATTCTGCCCAACTAGTCCAATTTTATTACTATCTTTGTAGCATTATATGATATTGACATTATTTTACGAGAGCGAACTTATTGTTTTTTAATCAACATTTTGAATGCTGACATTTACTACTGAAAATATATTCCTTCTTGGTTCGTTGCTTGTTTTAATCAGCATCCTAATTAGCAAAACAGGTTATCGGTTTGGCATTCCGACGCTGCTACTCTTTCTTTTCACAGGTATGGCATTCGGCAGTGAAGGATTGGGGCTTAACTTTGACAGTCCGAAAGATGCACAGTTCATAGGCATGATAGCCCTGAGCATCATTCTGTTTTCAGGCGGAATGGACACAAAATACAAAGAAATAAAACCGATTATTGGGCCCGGCATAATCCTTTCAACTCTTGGTGTGGTGCTGACAACTGTCCTTACTGGTTCTTTTATTTTTGGTTTATCACAATGAGGAGGAATAGATGTAAAGCTTTCGCTCATGGTTTCCATGCTGTTGGCTGCAACTATGTCATCCACGGACTCAGCATCTGTCTTTAACCTCTTACGCTCCCAGCGAATGGGACTCAAGCATAGGCTACGACCCATTTTGGAACTGGAGAGTGGAAGTAATGACCCCATGGCCTATATGCTCACCTTAGTTTTGATGGACGTAGTACTTTCCGGAACGCATTTTTCTATCCAAGGGCTTGCTGTCAACCTACTTGAACAATTTTTGTTAGGGGGAGCAATCGGTTATTGTGCAGGACACATAACTGTTTGGTTAATCAATCATATTAACTTGCCCAATACAGCTCTCTACCCTGTGCTTCTCCTATGTATGGTTTTTATTTCGTTCACGCTTACGGATGTCGTGCACGGCAACGGCTATCTTGCTGTTTACATTGCGGGACTCGTAGTGGGAAACAGTCGTTTATCCTACCGTCGCGAAATGGCAACTTTTCTTGACGGACTCACATGGCTACTTCAGATTGTACTCTTTCTGACACTTGGACTGCTCGTCAACCCATCGGAAATGGCCGGGGTGAGCTTAATGGCACTCGCAATTGGCTTGTTTATTATGTTCGTTTCCCGCCCTATAAGCGTGATAATTTGTCTTTTACCTTATCCAAAGATTCCTTGGCGTGCCAAAACCTTTCTGTCTTGGGTTGGGCTTCGTGGTGCCGTACCGATTATTTTTGCCACTTATCCTCTTATCAACAACATAGAAGGTGCCGACATCATCTTTAATATAGTGTTCTTCATCACCCTCATCTCGCTTCTCGTACAGGGAACAACCATTTCCTTTATTGCACGCAAGCTCAATTTGGATTTGCCAGAGGAGAAAACCGGCAATGAGTTCGGTGTGGAAATACCAGAAGAATTAGGTTCTCAGCTAAAGGAAGTCATCCTTACGAATGAGATGCTTGAAAATGGTAACTTGCTTTCAGAGATGAATATTCCTAAAAATACGCTCGTAATGATGGTGAAGCGTGGCAAGTCAATCATCGTACCCAATGGAAAACTTAAAATGGAGAAGGGCGATATTCTTCTCTGTCTCTCCGGAGGGAGATAAAGCTGTTGATATGGGCACAAAATAGCAACGTGAGGGAGAAAGCGACAAGCTAATAACACGTATTTGAACAGATTCAATTTAGTGGATAATCCATATACGAATTCGAGGTAAGAAAATCTTAAAAAATCAAGTCTTCTCGCTAAGTTCTTATGGTTTACTTGAGGTTACAAAAGACAAGGTTATTAATTTTTAGGGTTGTCATGTTCCGATTCCACATCGCTCATAGAGATATCACAAACAAGAAGAAAAATGGGTAGGAGGTAAATGTTATTCATAAAAGGCATTTACCGCCTACCCAATTCAAGCACCTATTGCTCACATCACTTTCCTGTCAAGCAAAAGGCATGATTGCTATCATTTCACAATAATCTTCTTTGCTGTTCCATCGGCATATTTGACAATGTTGATACCCTTGACAAGTCCATTATTTCGTTGTCCGTTGAGATTATAATACCCAACAACAGGCGCATTACCTTTATTTAACTTAGAGGCGTCAATTCCATCTGACTCTGTATTGACGAGCTTAATTACAAGCCGCTCGTTCATATCGCCTTGTGCATTTCGCACAATTCCTGATGGGATAACAACAAAGTATTCAATCTTTTCATTGAAATTGTAATAGTTCACACCACCATCACCATCATTATTCCAAACATTTACCGATTTTTTATCTGAGTTCAGCGTTACCACCCAACTGCCATCAGTAGGCAAGCTGTTCGGGTAGAACAACGCTTTCTTTCTTAGAGCGACATCGGGATTTTCATTAACAACAGTCACAGGTTCGTTGAACTCAATCTTGAAAGTCATGGGCTTATAGCCGCTCACTTTGGTTCCGTCGGCTGGATCGAAGCTGACAGGCTGCAGAATGCTATGGTCGCTCTCTACGATTGTAAAGAAGTCGTTCCAATGCTCGTCCTTGAATGCCTGCACACAGCCCTTAGGCACATAGAGTTTCGCACCATCTGCAATCTGATAGAACGGGCTATAATAATCCTCACTGTAATCAACGATTTCCGGAACCTTTGAGCCGAGATAAACAACCTTTGCCAATTTGCTGTCGAAACCAAAGGCAAGATTATCAATGATGGTCACAGAAGAGGGCAAAGTGGCAGAAACAAGTTCGCTACACTTTGCGAAAACTCCCTTTGAAAGCATGGTTACATTCTCAGGAATGACAATATCCGTAAGTTTTGTTTCTGCAAATGCCTGCTCGCCCATAAAGGTAAGCGATGTGGGAAGGGTGATTTTCGAAATCGCCGTACCGAAGAAAGCAAAGTCGTTGATGGCGATTAACGAGCTTGGAAGTGTGACATCCTGCACCTCGCTACCCCAACAAGCACCTCCACTAATACCAATGGTTCCGTCTTGAACCACAAGATTGGTGAGACCTTTCATCAAGACAAGATAGAGTACATTCTGTTTCTTGCCATAGAGCGCATTGTTATCTTTCACATAGAAAAACTCTGAATTAGGATCGACCGTGATAGAATTTATCGATGTCATAGAAACAAAGCTATCACCGAGTTTCTCGACACTGGCTGGTATATTCAAAGAGGTGATGCCTGTACACCTAAGAAAAGCCTCCGCACCAATACTCTTGAGTTTGTCGGGAAGAGTCAGACTCTTGATATTGGCACATTCAAGAAAAGCTGCCTCACCAATGGAAACGAGATTCTTTGGCAAAGTCAAATTAGTCAATGCCGTACATCTGCTGAAAGCCGCACCTCCTATTTCCTCCAATGTATTCGGCAGAACGAGTTCCGTCACCAAGGCATCATGGTAGAAAGCACCTTTTCCAATAGTCTTCAAACCTTCATTGAATTTGATGGTCTTGAGTTTCGAGCAACTAAGAAAGGCATTCTCGCCGATTTCCGTAACAGACGCCGGTATCTCCAGCTCTTCCATCTTTGCTGACGAGTAAGCTGACCTTCCAATCGTTTTGAGGTTGGCAGGCAATGTCACCTTATTGATTTCAGCAAACTGAAAGGCTTTGTCTTTAATGGCCAAGATAGTGGATGGCATCTCAACCGACTGTACCTTTGTCCACGAAAAAGACTCTGCTCCAATGGCCGTAACCGTATAGGTCTTACCATTGTGCTGAACTTGTTCAGGCACAGTCACATTCACGTCCTTACCGCTGTACTTGTTTGTCTCAACTGTGCTTTCACCCGTCACCGCATAGGTGATTTGGTTCACTTCAAATGTTTCCTGCGCCGTTGCAAAAAGCGACAGTAACATGAATCCTAAAAGTAGAATTTTCCTCATAATATAGAATGTTTAAAAAAAATAAAATAATATTCGGTTAACTCAAATAATTATTCAATCCATCCAAAAACTAATATGATGCAATTTTATAATTTGCAAAAAATTTCAACATATTTATTATGTAACAAAACGTTTATTTTGACATATGCGACCTTTAGAATGGATTTAATGACAGTTTGTCATCCACAAAATTAAGTTATAACAAATGTTTACTGAAAGAAAAAATATCAAAAGCACTCCTCTTTTTATTTTTTTAATAAAACAATACCACTCACATAACGAAATTTTCATTTTAAATCATTTTTTTATATAATTAAACAGCCCCAATCCTCCTATACGACCGTATCATGGCATGACAAGGAATACAAATAGGATGTAAGAGGATCACCTTGCGACGAAAAAAAACGGCAGAAAAGATGCCGACAAGCCAATGATGACTATCAGGAAGCCATCGTCTCATCATCTGATAGCGAACACGCGGTCTGATGGATGATTGGGGTAAGAAAGACGAAATAGCGATGCAATGCCACCAATCGCAATTCAAAAGGTCATCTATTACCTTGCGAAAGGTCAGCTATCTGCCAGCAAAAGGTCAGCTTTTGAATATTAAAACTTATCTTACTGAAAATCAGGCAATTAAAAACGGCTCAGCAAAAACATGTATCGGAATGTATGCTCAGATACCATTCACCCATGGGAGCTGTACGAATTTTGACTGGTTGTCTGCAAGGAGGGGTGCCGTCTTTTTAGGGATATCGTGGATTACAGCATGGACAGACCGCAGAAAAGATGCTGACAAGCGAATGAAAGCAGTCAGGAAGACATATCCTCATCAGCCAATAGTGAAAGTGAAGCCTAATGGCTGATTTGGATTAAATCGAAGAACGATTGCGAATATCGCACGCAAAGGAGTGAGTTTGTTGGATTTTTTTCGTACTTTTGCCACACTGCCCGCTGAGTTCGCTATTCTAATCGCAACACAAAGGCATGTGAATTTCACACCACTGCGCATTCAACAACAAAAAGTCGAGGAATCAAGGTTTAATCACTACTATCAGAAAGTGCTATGTCAATCAACCGAGCAATAGAAAGAAACACAATAGAGTTGTTGCGCTGCGTGCTGATATTATTCATAGTTCTCATTCATACGAATCTGGTAGCTGACCTGCACTGTGAGAATTCCTTATACGGCCGCATCTATGCCTATCTCTCCGAAATATTATGGCTCTCCAATTCGCTGTTCTTTGCCATATCGGGCTACTTGTTTTTCGCCAATACCGACTTCACATACGAAAGCTACAGGAGCAAGATTGGGCGGAGAGTCAACAGTCTTATAATACCCTACTTTCTGTGGAACACCCTTGTCTGGTTTCTATATGTGGCTGGGAGCTATTTCGTTCCCTCACTCTCGAACAACGAGATAAAGCCAATCGGCGAGACGGGGCTTGCCGATGTTTTCAACATCTACTTTTCAACCTACGGAGAAGGACTGTCGTCAACTCCTATAGATGGGCCATTGTGGTTCCTGCGCAATCTGATTGTTCTTGTATTCTGCACCCCCATCTACTATTTCGTCCTCCGCAGCCATAAATATAGTGTCGTACTGTTGGCCTTAGCCTGCCTTATCCCACTACCAACCGCAGTTTACACCTCGGTAATATTCTTTGGATTAGGCTGCTATCTGGGAATTTGGAAGATTGACATACTCCGGTTTTGCGATAAACTTTATGAAGGATTGTTGGTTTTTGTCACCATCATCATAGTGGAACGGTTGGTTGAAATTCCTTCAAGTCTTGAGTTTCTTTCAGCGTTTATCAAACATTGTGCAGGCTTTGTGGTCATGATAGCCTTGGCGAGCAAATACGTCAAGAAAAGGCAATACAAAGCCGACAACCTACTGAACAAGTCCTTATTCTTCATCTTTGCCTTGCACGGAATCATCGCCCGACTACTGACAAAGCTCACTGCCGTGTGGATTACCGATTCGCAAGATGGATGGTTGGGCCTGGCTCATTTGACCAATGCCACCATAAGTGTGATGATTTGTATTGTCGTTTACAAAATTACCTACAGCATCTCGCCATCAATCTGCAAACGACTTGGCAGTAGAAATTAGGAATAGCCGTAGATATTCCGTGATCATAATTCACCCGTTGAGATGAAAAATCGCCGCAATGGGCTTGTCATTCGATCGTAGCGTTTGCTTCCTGTTCCCGCTTACGCTCGTCAATCAGCTGGAAATCTTTCTTCTGTAGCACGAAATCAGTACCGAGATACTTTTCCTTCACCACCTTGTTGGCAGCCAGTTCCTCTGGTGTTCCCTTGAAGAGGATTTGCCCCTCGAAGAGCAGATAGGCACGGTCGGTGATGTTGAGGGTCTCATGTACGTTATGGTCGGTAATGAGAATGCCGATGTTGCGGAACTTCAATCGCCATACAATGTGCTGGATGTCCTCAACGGCAATCGGATCGACACCGGCAAACGGTTCGTCGAGCATGATGAACTTCGGGTCGATAGCCAGACAACGCGCTATCTCACAGCGGCGACGCTCACCTCCAGAGAGACGGTCGCCGAGATTCTTGCGCACTTTCTCAAGGCGAAACTCACGAATGAGGCCTTCCATCTTCTCTATCCGTTGCTCTTTCGTCTGTTTTGTCATCTCCAACACACTCATGATGTTGTCCTCTACACTCATCTTCCTGAAGACACTGGCTTCCTGTGGCAAATAACCGATACCTGCCTGGGCACGCTTGTAAACAGGATACTTGGTGATTTCTTCATCGTCGATGAACACATGGCCGTCGTTAGGCACGATAAGCCCCGTGGTCATGTAGAAAGAGGTGGTCTTTCCAGCTCCATTCGGTCCGAGCAGGGCCACAATCTCACCCTGCCGCACGTTGATGCTCACACCATTGGCAACAGTACGCTTTCCGTATCTCTTCACAAGGCCTTCGGTACGCAGCATGCTGTTCTTTTCTTCCGAAGGACTGACCATAATATTCTCTGTTTCGGACATCATTTTCTGAGGAGTTAATATATCAAAGAAAGAGATGGGAATCAGGCGACGAACGCTGCTGTTGATCATTCTCCTTCTATCCAATTATCAAACTATTGAACTTCAATGCTGCAAAAGTAGTAAAATAAACCCTAATTACATTGATATAAGCTAAAACTTATTGAAGATATTGCAGTTTTTAGTGGATTTTGGTTACTTTTGCATCTGAAAATATAAAGAAACAAACATGCTTATAATTAATTGGCTGACCACCTTCGGCAAGTATCTGCTGCTCATGAAACGTACATTCAGCAGACCCGAACGCATGCGCATGTTCTTCAAACAATATGTCAAAGAGATGTCTCAGCTCGGTGTCGATTCCATTGGCATTGTCCTCCTTATATCGTTTTTCATCGGAGCTGTTATCTGCATCCAAATCAAACTCAACGTGCAAAGCCCGTGGATGCCACACTGGGTGTCGGGATATGTGACGCGAGAAATCATGTTGCTTGAGTTCTCATCGAGTATCATGTGTCTGATTCTTGCCGGAAAGGTCGGGTCGAACATTGCTTCCGAACTGGGAACAATGCGTGTCACACAACAGATTGACGCACTGGAGATAATGGGTATCAACTCGGCGAGCTATCTTATATTGCCGAAGATTGCCGGTCTCATTACCATCATGCCTTTTTTGGTTATTTTCTCGGCGGCGACGGGTGTGACGGGCGCCTACGCCACAGCCTATTTAGGACATATTATCACTCCAGGCGACCTCACATCGGGCATTCAGCACTCGTTCAACCCGTGGTTCATGTACATGAGTATCATCAAAGGAGTCTTCTTTGCCTTCATCATTGCCAGCGTGTCGTCATACTTTGGTTATTCGGTGAAAGGCGGATCGGTCGCCGTGGGTGTAGCATCGACCGATGCCGTGGTGAGCTCAAGCGTTCTGATTCTCTTCAGCGACGTATTCCTGACACAGTTACTGAGCTAAAAACGATGTTCAGCAATAGCTGAATGGAAAACAAAAGCACATGAAGAAGACAGGAACGGGAACAGAATTTCAAAACAACAACACAACACATCCCACCGTTGACGACTGGGACACTTCTCCTTCGGGAGGAATGGAGGAAGATAACAATGATTACAGTTAAACATCTCTATAAATCATTCGGAGAAAAAGAAGTGCTCCGCGACATCAACACCGTTTTCGAAGATGGGAAAATCAATTTCATCATCGGACAAAGTGGTGCTGGAAAGACAGTGCTCATGCAAAATCTCGTGGGACTCCTCGAACCGACAAGTGGCGAAGTGCTCTACGATAGCCGCAACTTTGTCAACATGTCGAAGAAAGATAAAATTCTGATGCGTCGTGAGATGGGAATGATTTTTCAGGGATCGGCACTCTTCGACTCACTCACCGTACTTGAAAACGTACAGTTTCCTCTTGATATGTTCTCTAATATGACGCTGCGCGACAGACAACGGAAGGCTATGGAGTGCATTGAGCGCGTGAATCTTAACGGAGCGGAGCACAAGTATCCAGGAGAGATTTCTGGAGGTATGCAGAAACGCGTGGCCATAGCAAGGGCGGTGGTGATGAATCCAAAGTACCTCTTTTGCGATGAGCCCAACTCCGGACTCGATCCCAAGACCTCACTCATCATCGATGAGCTGCTTTCAGGCATTACAAAGGATTTCAACATCACGACAATCATCAATACGCACGACATGAACTCTGTGATGGGAATAGGCGAGAACATTCTCTTTATCGCCGACGGACGAAAGGAATGGCAGGGCAATAAGGACACCATCATCTCATCGCACAATAAGAAACTCAACGACCTTGTGTTTGCTTCCGACTTGTTCAAGAAGGTAAAGGAAGTCGAAATGGAAGACAAATAGACATCATAGCCAACAAAGCCCCCAGCAACGGCAAAACCGCGAAGGGGAAAAAGACTGATCAATAGATACGAAAAAGCCGCTCATTTATATCAAATGGGCGGCCTTATTATTACTATCTCATTATCCATAAGCCCTTTTTCTTGAGCATAGGGACAACGATTTGCTCTGTCGTGCTGTCGCCAAAGTGTAGCAGCAGAAACACGCTTGCCGTACTATCCTTCTCAAAAAACTCGGCATGGTTGATGGATACAGAGTCTATGCCCTTGTGTTCTTCCTTCTGTTGCACACAAAATTGCTCAAAATTCTTCAACAACTGTCTGCGATAATCGTCTGGAATCATATCGGGCATATCCGTTCCGTCAAGGAACTGGTCGCCCTTTCCCCTTATCAGGTTCTCATAATAGAGCTTTGCAGCATGCGCTGCTATCATTCCGTCGTCGGTTTTCTCAGACTTCCCACACGAAGCAGCCATCAGAATGATGCCGAGCAACAAGCGATGAGAGATTTTTCTTACCGTCATTCCTGTACGTTCTTACTTCTGACGGATAAATACATTGATGGGACAGCCTGTCAAATCCCAGTTCTCGCGAATCTTATTCTCAAGAAAACGACGGTATTGCTCCTTCACGTACTGCGGAAGATTAGCATAGAACACGAAAGAAGGTATCTGTGTGTTCGGCAATTGCGAGCAATACTTTATCTTGATGTACTTTCCTTTCACCGATTGGGGAGGTGTGGCCTCAATAATTGGGAGCATCACCTCGTTGAGTTTGGTCGTTCCTATGTGTATTTTACGGTTCAAGTACACCTGTTTGGCCACCTCAAGCACCTTGAAAATGCGCTGTTTGGTGAGTGCAGATGCAAAGATGATGGGGAAATCGACGAATGGTGCCATACGCTTTCTTATCGCTTCCTCGAAAGTTGAGATAACTTTCTGGTCTTTATCCTTTACGAGATCCCACTTGTTGACCACAACTACCAGACTCTTGTTGTTGCGTTGAACGAGCTGGAAGATATTCATGTCCTGCGCCTCGATGCCACGTGTAGCATCAATCATCAAAATACACACGTCCGAGTTCTCAATGCTGCGGATGGAACGCATCACAGAATAGAACTCCAAATCTTCCGTTACCTTGTTTTTTCGACGAATACCAGCAGTATCAACCAGATAGAAATCGAAGCCGAACTTTGAATAACGGGTATAGATACTGTCACGAGTGGTGCCCGCAATCTCTGTGACGATGTTCCTGTCCTCACCTATAAAGGCATTGATGAGACTCGACTTGCCAGCATTAGGACGGCCAACAACAGCGAAACGGGGTATTTCGTCCTCAATATTCTCTTCAGGCAGATCCTGAAGTTTCGATAAAATAAGGTCGAGCAGTTCGCCAGTACCACTTCCTGTCTGTGCGCTGATGCAGACCGGGTCACCCAAGCCGAGGCTATAGAACTCCGCCGACATGTAATATTCTCCGCTATTGTCAACCTTGTTTGCGACAAGGATGACGGGAAGTTTGGTACGACGGAGTATTTGAGCAACATCCTGATCCCAATCCGTAACTCCCGTCTCGTTGTCAACGAGGAACAGCACGAAGTCGGCTTCCTCTGTTGCCACGATAACTTGCTTGCGGATGGCATCCTCAAAGATATCATCGGAATTGACGACCCATCCCCCTGTATCAACGATTGAAAATTCGCGTCCGTTCCATTGACATTTGCCATACTGACGGTCACGAGTGGTGCCTGCGGTATCACTCACGATGGCGCGGCGGCTCTGGGTTAATCGGTTGAAAAGTGTTGATTTGCCCACATTCGGACGACCAACAATTGCTACTAAATTTGCCATTTTTATAAAGGTCTTTCCCTCATTTCCTTCACAGAAGAGGGGTAAGGTGAGGTCACGCACCTTCTTTCATATTGCCGGGAATGACCATCTCCCAGCCCTCGCTTTGTGCGAGAGTGTGCCCTACTAAACAGTTAGGGCTGGTTGTTTGTTTGTTCGAATGGGCATCAGTCTGTCACGAGCCCCATAGAGTCGTGGTTCTGACAGCTCACCCCTTGCTTTCGGATGGTCCGCAGAGATGATTTCACTCTGGATTATATCCGAAATTATTCAATTCTTTCTGAGAGTTGCGCCAGTCTTTATCGACCTTTACAAAGGTCTCAAGGTAGATTTTCTTGTCAAAGAAGCGCTCAAGGCTTTTGCGTGCCTCGGTGGAAACCTTCTTCAGGGCCATTCCCTGATGGCCGATGATAATGCCTTTCTGACTGTCGCGCTCCACGTATATGACGGCATTGATGTTGATTTGCTTTGTCTCTTCTTTGAAACGCTCCACGACCACCTCAACGGAATAGGGGATTTCCTTATCGTAATAACGCAAGATTTTCTCACGAATTATCTCCGTTACGAAAAATTTCGCAGGCTTGTCGGTCAGCTGATTCTTATCGAAATAGGCCGGACTTTCGGGCAATAGTTCCTGAATGCGCTTCATGAGCACATCGGTGCCAAACTTGTTCTTAGCCGATATTGGCAGAATCTCAGCTTTGGGTAGTAGAGAGTGCCACCGCTCCACGAGTTCGACCAGCTTTTTTTGGTCGCTCTCGTCAATTTTATTGATAAGCAGTATGACAGGGATGTCCATTTTGCCCACTTTCTCCAAGAAATCGATGTTCTTCTCTGGATTCTCGACCACATCCGTCACATAGAGTAGTATATCGGCGTCGGCCAATGCTGACTCAGAGAAATGCAACATCATCTCCTGCATCTTGTAGTTAGGCTTCAACACACCAGGCGTGTCTGAAAAGACAATCTGCATGTCGTCGGTATTGACTATGCCCATGATGCGGTGTCGGGTGGTCTGCGCCTTGAAAGTGGCGATACTTATTTTCTCGCCGACGAGTTGGTTCATCAGCGTACTTTTTCCGACGTTCGGATTTCCCACAATGTTTACAAATCCAGCTTTATGCATTTCTTCAGAATAAAAGTTCCTTAATCTAAAAAACGCACCTGTCTTTATTCGAAAAGAAAGATGCGTTGATAAGTTTATACTACTTAGAGTTTATTTCTTTGCCACTGCAGAAGCTCCGTCGTATGCCCATTTGATGTATGATGCGCCGTGTACGAATCCTGCTCCGAATGCGGTAAAGATCATATTATCACCTTTCTTCAACTTTGATTCGAAGTCCCAAATGGCAAGAGGTATCGTCGCCGCACTGGTGTTGCCGTAATGCTCGATGTTGATGAGCACCTTCTCAAGCGGCAGATTGGCACGTTTTGCCACAGCCTCGATGATGCGAAGGTTGGCTTCGTGGGGCACGACCCAATTGACGTCGGCTTCCGACAAGTTGTTTATCTTCATGATTTGCGCCACATCGCTACTCATATTCGTAACCGCATAGCGGAAAACGGTGCGTCCTTCCTGATAGAGGTAGTGCAAATGATGATCAACCGTGAAGTGAGAGGGGGGGCAGACTGAACCGCCGGCTTTCATGTGGAGGAACGGAAGGCCGTCACCGTCAGTGCGGAGGAAGGAGTTCTGCACTCCAATATTCTGCTCTGTGGTAGTCTCTACCAGCACTGCGGCAGCACCATCGCCGAAGAGCACGCATGTCTGACGGTCGGTATAGTCAACCACCGACGACATTTTGTCAGCTGCTATGACAATAATCTTCTTATAACGCCCGCTCTGAATCATCGTCGAAGCCACATCGAGTGTGTAAAGGAAGCCACAACATGCAGCGGAGAAGTCGAATCCGAACGCATTTTGCAGTCCCAACTTACCGATAACGATTGATGCGGTAGAAGGAAATTTGTAGTCAGGAGTAGTCGTAGTGACGATAAGCGCATCGATACTGTTGGGATCAACGCCTGTTTTCTGCAGAAGTTGCTTGGCAGCCTTGCGGGCCATATAGCTCGTTCCGAGTCCCTCTTCGGTCAGAATGCGTCGCTCTTTGATGCCCACACGGGCCATAATCCATTCATCGCTGGTATCAACCATGCGTGACAATTCCTCGTTACCAAGAACATAGTCGGGCACATAGCCACCTATACCAGTGATAATTGCGTTTATCTTCTCCATTATTATTACTCTACAGTCTCCTTAACAATAGCAACCTTGCCACGATAGTATCCACAAGTTGGACAAACTGTGTGATAAACGTAGTAAGCACCGCAGTTAGGACATACTGCAAGTGTAGGAGCTACTGCCTTATCGTGAGTTCTTCTCTTGAGTGTACGAGTCTTTGACTGTCTTCTTTTAGGATGTGCCATAATTCTTTTAAACTTTTAATATTTTATTCTTTTAATTTTAATAGAGCTGCCCAGCGCGGATCTATAGGTTTCTCCTCTCCCTCACCGCTTCGGGCGGCAGAGTGCTCTTCGAGAGCCCGTGTCATAGCAGAGTTGCATTTTCCAGGTGCATGCACATGCCTGATAGGGATTGCGAGTGCTATAAATTCGTAGATGAGCCATGAGACATCGAGTATTCCTTCGTTCTCGGCCACAGTCACACAGTCGTCATCTTCTGAGTATTCATTTCCGAACTTAGCCCCAAGATGCTCAGTGGTCTCGATGGGTTGCTCCATAGGGTCGAGACAGAGATTGCACGGCACGACAACCGTTCCTTTCTCTCTGAACTCCAACGTGAAGAAGTCGTCGCTGGTGCGGACGATATCAAGCGATACATGCACAGCACCTTCACTTACCTCAGGAGCATCAACAGCCTTAAAGTAAGCATCATCCAGGTCAAACTCAAAGCTATTCAAGCCTTCATTCAGACCTTTCAAATCGATTTTAAGGGTTTCCAAGTCCATAATCGGGTTGCAAAGTTACGAATATTTTCTGATAATTAGCAAATTATAGATAGAAAATAGAAAAAAAGGATGATTCTTGCTATTTCATTTTCTTTGGGAGACATGGAAACCAACTGTTTGTACACGACTGTTCATTGCATCATACGGGACGTTCCAAGGCATGAATTATAGTCAGTGGGATGAGGAAAACGCATGAGCGAAGACTCGGCGATAGCGAACCATACCAAGAGTTATAACCGAATGACAATCAACAAATTATAAACCTAAAAACAATAGGTGAGCTTTCGCAATGCGGAAGCTCACCTATCGGGGAGCAAAAGCTGACCTTTCGTTTGGTGAAAGCTTAGCTTTTGAATTATCGAGGATGATTGCCCGTTTACAAATTGGAAACCGCCCGATTTCCGAAGCCTAATTCGACGGAGATTATTGCTGTTTCGAAAGTTCTATCCTGAAGGTCGTCCCCTTTCCTATCGCTGACGACTTCACGAATATGCGTCCACGATGATACTCCTCCACTATGCGTTTGGCGAGGCTTAGCCCCAATCCCCAACCGCGTTTCTTGGTGGTGAAGCCGGGACGGAACACGTTTCCGATATCTTTCTTCTTGATTCCCTTACCCGTATCGCTCACCTCTATAATAGCCTTGTTGTCGGTCTCCTCCACATGAAGAGTGATTTGTCCCGACTCGCCGCCCATTGCATCGACAGCATTCTTGCAAAGGTTCTCAATTACCCACTCGAAGAGCGACGCATTCATTTTCACAATGACGTCGTTGTCGGGAAATTCCTTCTGCATCACCACCTTTTTCGACGTGCGCCGGTCCATGTAGTCAATCACATGGTCGAGCACTTCGTTCAAGCTGGCTGGGACAGGCTCTGGAAGTGAGCCTATTTTGGAAAAACGGTCGGCGATGAGTTGCAAACGCCTGACGTCCTTGTCCATCTCTGGCAGCAACTTGTCGTCAGGATACGACTCTTTCAATATCGTCGTCCAGGCCATCAACGAGGAGATGGGCGTACCCAACTGGTGGGCCGTTTCCTTCGACAGCCCCACCCAGACTTTATTCTGCTCGGCACGCTTGGAGGTCAACAGAGCAAAAATGGCTACCACGACAAACAACATGACCACACCCAACTGAACATAAGGATAGAGTGCCAGACGCCGAAGCATCAGCGAGTCGTCATAACAGACATCAATGTAATCGTTTCCATTGGCTGACAACGGAATACGAATGCTCTGTCCACTGGCTTGCAGCCGTTTGGCCATAGCTGTAACCTGACGGATGCTGTCTTCATAGTTCTTGCCTCTGATGCGTACATTGCGGAAATCCGTCACAGAGTTGCTGCTGTCAATGACGACCACGGGAATCGTATTATTCCCGTTCAGCACCTTCAGCACTAACGCCAAGTCTGTGTTGTCATCAGCCTGACTTAGCACCCGCATGGCCTCGGCCCAGACTTCCATGCGAGTGCGCTCCTGTTGAGCCAAATCTTTCGTGAGAATATTTGATGCCACCAAGGAGGCAACAGCAATCAAGATTGCTGCCACTACGAGGAATATCTTTACCTGCCGTATTCTATCAGTCCACTGCATAACGTCATAATAACGCTCCGAGGGGCGTAATATTGCTCATTCATGATAAATAGGCTGCCAATTCCGACGGTCATCAACATCCCATAACGCATCGAAACGCTCCTTCTCTATCAGCATTGCATAGCTTACATCATCTAAATTATGCACGAGCATCGAATGACAGATTTAGACAGAATCTCAGACACTAACCTATTATTATATCCAAAGATGGTATTTTTTTATAGTGTTAATATTAGTTAATTACGGGGGGGGGTGAATTATTATAAAAGATTTATAGATACCTTTGCACTAAATTAAGGAAAGAGGGAACGACTATACTGACAGATTGCTTTTCCAATCCGAGCAAGGGTGCACCTATGCACTCTGCATTACCACATAACACAGCCATTTCTCCCATAAAGCAGCATTAATTATATCAAACAAAAATTATATCAAACAAACAATGATGTCAAGAAAACATTTTTACACATTATTAATTACGTGCATCGCACTGCTGGCCTCCGTCACAGCCAAGGCTGGTAACAGGGAATGGACAGTAAATCCGAACAATTCGAAAGAATTGTTGTACACGTACAGGACAAAAAATTATACCTATGGTAATTATACCGTCTACGGCGAAATTACATTTTCATTTGTCAACGAGCGTGTGAATCGTGAAGCTAACGACAACTGGAAAGATTTTCACATGCGCATAGGAACCGTTGAAGAGAATGGCAAAACATATCAAACGTCTGGATATGTTAAAGTTGTAGGAACTGATGCCAATGGAAATCGGTATAATTTATCAAATTATTGTCACTTTCATTATTACAACTCAAATATTAATGAAGATAAGAATGACTTGGTAGAATTTAATGATTTTGTAGTTCAAGGCGGTGGCTGGTGGGATATGGATGTGCAAAGCAGTATTAAATTATTCTTCCAGGACTACACTGGTAAAGTTCTCGAAACGGTTCGCATCCCTCGCCCCATCGATAATACAGTTAAATGCTACAGTACCACCGAAGGCTCACTGCTCGCAGATCAAAAACTATTAGTGCGTCACTATCGCACCAACCTTTTGAATCGCTATAATAGTTTTAATCAGCACATGAACAAAGGCGTGATGTATGTGAAGAACAATGGCGACGGTACATATCTTTTCGACCCTGTATGGGAAGAATTCAAAACCACTGATGCTTACAACAATCAATATGCGAGAAACACATACAAACAAAACGCTTTAGGGTGGACAGGACAAGTTGGTAGCGACAAGGTTGTAGTAGCTCCCAAAGGCGCAGATGGAAAATATCGTCTTTCCATAAATGCACTCATACCTATTGCTACAGTAGAAGAACAAAAGGACGGTTTAGCCTATTCACTGTTCCAAGCCATTGTACGTGCACCAAAAGGTGCTAAGGTCCGAATGAGTGTCAAGGCTTGGGACCATGTAGATCGAGTGTACAAATTCGCTGAAACAGATGGTGCTGTTGTAGCAGGTGTTGGTATTGACGACAATCCCGATCTTACAAAAAATACTGCATACGGCACGGTTAATAAACATGGTCGCGTAGACTATCTAAAACGTGAGGCTAATGGTGGTTGGTTGAAATTGGAATTTCCAGTTAGACTGAAACAGGTTGAAAACAAACCAGGACAAGAAATGGAATCGAGAGGCTACATGATTCTCACTTCTGACCAAGAATTTGAGGTGAGCGACATTTTTATGCTGTGGCGTCCCAACCAGCCTGGATACTACCAAACATCTGCGAATTACAACCCCAATAAAATGGTTGATTACGATATGAATACATCCTACATTGACCTGACAGCAGAAAAAAAGTTCAGCCTCTTTGACCGAGGAGACAATCTCAATCGTGTGGTAAAGGTTAATGCAAACACTACCTTTGCACTTAAAGGGCACGAACACCCATGCAACGTCTTAGTAGAAGGTAAAAATATGCCTCTGCTTTATCTTACTGACCGTGGCGTGCTGACAAACGACAACGGCTCATTCAAAGCAAACACTGGCGTATGGTTGAACAAAGACAAGAAACAATACATGGAGAGCGGCTATACCTTTGGTGTAAACGAAGCGTTCACGGCTGATAAGGTTTGGTTCGACCGCAACTTTGCCCGTGGAAAAGATGCTAACGGCAATTATCATAGCATGTCTACCATCTGCCTACCTTTCGCAATGAACGCAACAGAGCTGTCCAAGTTCAACATATCAAAGGCTTACAAGTTCGTGAACGCCAATGACAACACGGCTACATTCGAGGAGGTAACGTCAACTGAAGCTGACAAACCTTATCTGATAGAACCGAGCGAAGCTATCACCACAGCCAATGAAAAGCCTATTGAGTTTTTCAACAAGCAAATCCCTGCCAGCAATATTGCTACAGGTGACTTCATCGGAACCTACCAATATCGCAACTTACAAGCCAAAGACGGAGAATTCACGAACTACATCTTTGGTTTCAATACACAGAAATTCAATTACGTGAAGTCTACAGGTGCTTCGTTTAAGCCTTTCCGTGCCTACCTACGCTCCAAGCAACCAGCTGGCAGCAGGGCGAAGAGTATCGAATTCAAGATTTGGGATGAATCGGTGACGGGTATTGAGCAAATCGATACTAAGGATAACACACCATCACATGCACCCATCTACACCATCGACGGACGCATGGTTAGCCCAACGGGAAATCTCCAAGACTTACCAAAAGGCATCTACATTCAGAACGGAAAGAAAATCATTAAATAAGCAAACAAATGAAGAAGAAATATCAACAGCCCCTCATCGATATATTGATCATAAATCCCAAAGATCTCTTGAAGACAGTGAACGCATCTGGAGAAGACGATGCTGCAGGCGCCAAACAATTTGACTTTGATGATAGCGTCGAGGATGACGACAAGTATGCGTGGTCTGAAGATGATTTTAAATAAAAACAACAAATGTTGGTAAGGCAGCAAGATGAAGAAAAGAAAATATTATTGCTGCCCGGTAAAACTCAAAATCACATATTAATCTTGCTCGAAGCCCTTTATAATAGGACTTCGAGCTTTCTTTTTCAAAAAGCAAGTCCCCTTAACCCAAAAGCAAATCGGTCATTAGAGATTTTTTCGTGCAAAAAGAAAACGAAATCTACTAATGACCGATTTAGGTTAAAGGGCCCTCTCTAAATAAAACTATCGGGGGAGACTACTCGAAGGGCTGCGCTACACACCCGAAGCAGCGGTAGTCGCCAATCATATACACGTCATTAACTGAAGGTAGTGTCCTTAAAAGTGTGTAAGCTCCTTTTTTTCTTATCTTTGTATTTGTAAACTATAAAAAAGAAAAAAATGAAACTTACACATTCGCAAATTTCGGAAATTCTTT
>QWCH01001153.1_pt1 | contig 42794 bp, 30 predicted proteins | sample 1972671 | NCBI WGS metagenome assembly QWCH01 (sample SAMN09866713, study PRJNA288562) | Human gut metagenome isolate term3_stool, whole genome shotgun sequencing... | isolation source: gut | host: Homo sapiens | place: USA: California
TGATAAAGCTTAACTCCCGGAGAATCGAATATTTGAAAACAAAACGGACGGCGTTCCAAATATCCCAAGGAAATTCAGGTGCTTTTTTGCCCTAAAGACGGTCCTCTTTCCAATTACGACCGTCCAAATCGCCATTATGACCGTGCTAATCTTCGCGAGGTGCCGAGTGCACTACACATTAGCACGGTCGCAATGGCAAAGAGGACGGTCGCAATTGCTGGAAACGCTCGAAAAAGAGGAAAAAGTCCCTTTTTGAGGTCAAAAAAGCGGATTAACATTTGTTTTGTTTCGGAGGTCTTTTGGAACAGAAAAATCCGTTTTATACAATAAGTCCCCCGGGATAGTTGAAAGTTAAGAGTTGAAAATTGAAAGTTATAAGAGGAAATATTTGATAAGAAAAGATTTACTTGCAAGAAAAGCTGAACCTCTCCAAACAATCATTCATAGAAGAAATCAAAGAGGAGCAGGAGGTAGGGGAGGTAGTCTTTTAGTTCTTTGCGTAATACATTTAGCGCCTTACTGATATGGAACTCGACGCTTTTCACGGAAAGATTGGTTTCCTGAGCAATTGTTTGGTAGTTTTTTCCTTCGTAGCGGCTCATGATGAAGATCCGGCTGGATTTTTCCGGTAACTTGGCCAAGGCTTGGTTAATAAGATCTTGTATTTCATTGCTAAGTAATGTTTCCGGTTCGCATGCTTCCAAACTGGAGATACGCATCTGTAACTCCCATTCTTTGTTGGATAATAAATTTTCTGCAATATTATTCCAGGTGCGTTCGCGTTGAAGATAGTCCAGGCATTTGTTTTTTAGAGTGACTAATATATATAAAGGAATATCTTTGACATCTTGTAACCGGTTCCGGTTTTCCCAATAATATATCAGGCTTTCGGTAACCAAGTCTTCTGCTGCTTCACGATTATATGTATAAGAATAGGCAAACCGAATATAGCGTTCACGGTGAGTGATAAAAATGTTATTGAATAATTTTATGTCTGTATTCTCATCCATGATATACTGTTAGAATGGGTATAGTCCTAAGAGAACTATGAACTTCAAATGTATGAATTTATTCTCAAATAGCTTAAATAAGCTATCAGAAATTGATTATTTAGCGACAATGAAGCACTTTAGACGGTAAAGAAACAAAAAATTATTGTTATTTCAATTTTATAAGTATTTTACCTCTATATTGACGACTGAAATAATCAGCTGATTATCATTCAGATATGAAAATGCGGCCATAGTCCTCTTAGAACTATGGCTTTTTTTTATTATGGCTGTATAAGCTGTTTTTCAACCGCTTTACGATTTGCGGATTACTTTTTCGGGTACCCTACCGGATTGTTCATAATCGGTAATTGACTTTCAGTTAATTTTAGGATTTGTTTTAATGCCGCTTGGTCCATAGAGGCACGCGGGACAGTTGCTAACCCGGTGGCTGCACAGAAGATGTTGATATTCTGGCAAACTGTGCCTGCATCGACTGCTGCCATCAGTTTTACCTGATCTGTTACGCTGCCGAAACGGGAAAGGTCGGATACCAGAACCAGGCTGACCGGGGCTGATTTGACAAAATCTTGTCCGCCTGCGACCGCTGCACGGTGATCGCCTGCCGCAACAGGTTGAAGGCTGTTATCTTTGGCATCATACAAGTAAGCACCCTCTTTCATGATAACATAGACATCGATATCCTGTTTGTTCAGGGCAGAAGGAGCCGTACGCTTGCCGTCCGGACGGTTGATGCCGTTTGCCGCCCATAATAAATCGGATAAATCCTGTAGGCTGAGTTCTTTAACTGCAAATTCGCGGTCGGAGTGACGATCGGATAATGCTTTCATGACAGATGTTCCCCGGGTTTTGTCCGGCGTGTTTAATTTAACTGCTTTCATATTTTGTGCATACATGGTGACAAGCAGCAGTGATGCTGCAATTGTGAATAATAATTTTCTCATAAACTTGTTCTTTTTATTAATGGTTTCTACAAAAATAAGTGAAATTCGCAAGAATCGAACACCAAAATACATCTTTTACAATTCTTTAAAGCGTAAAAGTACGAGTGGTTCGTAGATAAAGTTACATTTGCAACTGTTTTTAATTTGTTTAAATCGATAATATCTAAATTCTCAAGTTTAATGAAAGAAAAACTACTCTACTTTGTGTTGATACTATTTGTGTCTACATCTGTGTTTGCGCAAAACAATAGTGGATCAACCGCCTCTTTTACGATTAAAGGGCAAGTAGTCGACTCTTTATCAAACGAGTCCGTTCCTTATGCCACATTGAGGATTGCGTTAGCTTCCGCTCCGCAAAATCCTGTAAAATTGTTGGCTTGTGATGATGATGGTAAGTTCAATGCAACGATGAACAAACCGGGTAAATATGTTATGACGATGGAGTCGTTAGGCAAACTCCCTGCCCAAAAAGCGTTTACATTGTCGGAAAATAAGAAAGTCCTTGATTTTGGGAAACTGTTCATGCATGACAACACGCAGCAACTGAACGAGGTTACCGTAACAGCCCAAAAGCCGTTGGTCAAGGTCGAAGTAGACAAACTGACTTATAGCCTGGAAGACGACCCGGAGGCAAAGACCAGCAATGCGCTGGAAATGTTCCGTAAGGTCCCGATGGTCACTGTCGACGGTGAGGATAAAATCCAGCTGAAAGGTTCTTCCAATTATAAAATCTATATGAATGGCAAGCCTTCAAACTTGTTGAGTGGAGAAAACGCATCCGACGTATTGAAGAGTATGCCGGCAAGTTCAATCAAGAACATCGAAGTCATTACTGATCCCGGATCTAAATATGATGCGGAAGGTGTCGGCGGTATCATCAATATCATTACGACAAAGAACGCACTGCAAGGATATACGGGTACGGTTCGTGCCAATGCCAGTACGATGGGCAGCTTCGGTGGTGGCGCATACGTTTCATTGAAAGCAGGTAAAGTAGGGATTACTGCTAATTATGGTTATAACAATCGTAATTCACCTTGGAATGATTCTTATAGCGAACGCTTCACCGATTCCGATATCCTGGCCGAAGGCAAGTCTACCCTGTTGTCGGAAAATGGACGTAGTAAGAATAAAGGTCCGTTCCAGTATGGGTATTTGGAAGGCAGTTATGAAATCGACACGTTGAATTTGTTGAGTGTCGGCGTTAATCTATTTCGAGGGAAATCGAAAAACTATTCGGAATTGGACGCTAAATTAAATGAGTTCTCATATGATGACACCTTCCAAGATCCCCGTATATATAATTTTTATCGTAACAGTAAATCGGAAGGGACTTTCGGTTCTACGGATGTAAATATCGATTTCCAGCATTCCACCAGTAAGAAAGATGAATTGTTGACGCTTTCTTATCGTTTCAGCCAATCTCCGAACGACAATGAAAGTCATACGGAATTATCGGATGTCTACAATTACTATTTGAGCGGGGAATATCCGAAATGGAATATTAATGATGCTTCTACTGTAGAGCATACCGGACAGGTAGACTATACGACTCCTCTTTTCAAGAACCATACATTGGAGGCAGGGGTGAAATATATCAACCGTCAGAATAAGAGTAACACGCTGGAGCAAATATACAATGATTCGACAAAGATTTGGGAAGACCATTCGCGGGATAATAGTCAGTTTAAGCATATACAACATATCTATTCTGCTTATGTAGGCTATCTGGTTCGTTTGAATAAATTTGGTTTTAAGGCTGGTGTACGTGCTGAAGGTACAAGCCTGAAAGCTTCTTTTGCCCGTCAACCGAAGCTTGATTTCAGTACTGATTATTTTGATGTTGTCCCGAATGCAACGCTTACTTACCAGTTGGATATGTCGTCTCAAATTCGTTTGGGCTATAATATGCGTATTCAGCGCCCGGGTATCTGGTATTTGAATCCGTATATTAATGATGCAAATCCGCAGAATATTTCGCAGGGTAATCCGAATCTGGATTCGGAAAAGAGTAATAATGTGAACCTGAATTTCAGTAAATTTACGCAGAAGTTCAGTATTAATGCCAGTGTGAGCTATACGTTTGTGAATAATGCGATCGAACGGCATACATTTACGGCTGATTTCCCAAGTAGTGATCCACGTTCGCAGTACAACGGTGCACTCTGGAATACTTATGATAATATTGGAAAGAAGCAGCAAGTCGGTTTATTCCTTTATGGCAACTGGTCACCTACGACCTGGTTCCGGCTTTATATGAACGGAGGATTGGATTACACGGATTTGAAAGCGAATTCGCTTGGTCTGTCGAATGATGGTTTCAGCGGACGTGTTTTTGCAGGTTCACAGTTCACCTTGCCGAAGGATTTCCGTATTAATTTGAATGGTGGTTACTTCAGTCCTTGGGTTCAGTTGCAGAGCGAGATGTCTCCTTTCTATTTTGCAGGTTTGAATATCAGTAAAGATTTCTTGAAGAAAAAGCTTTCTGTTTCACTTGGCGCACAAAACCCGTTCTGGAAAACCATGAAGATGGAAACGACTACGAAGGGAGAAGGTTTCCACGATGTTTCTACAACTTGGCGTCACTCCCGCGAGTTCCGCTTTAGCGTTTCCTACCGTTTCGGTACGATGAAAGGCCAGATCAAAAAAGTTCGCCGCGGTATCAGCAATGATGATTCGAAGGGTGGAAGTGAAGGTAATTCAGGTGGCGGAGAACAAGCTATGTAATTACAAAACATTATCTATATATAAGAACCAGCGGGGTGTCCTCGCTGGTTTTTTTATTTAAAATTGCGGTTTCGGACAAATATACCCATCTAATTAGACAAATAGTGCCGGTATCAATACACGTAAACATTTACTTTTGAGCCATAAATTAAGAATTTTATAGACATGAAACACACGATCTTTAGTCTGATACTTCTTTTTATCAGTACTTCTGTATTTGCAGCTCGTAAGGAAATCCTGCTGAATGAGAACTGGATGTTCCGGTTTTCCCATCAGGTACAGTTTAAAAGCGAAGAACGGGTAAACTTGCCGCATACCTGGAACAGTGGGGATGCCCTTTCCGGAAAACAGGATTACTATCGCGGGATGGGTAACTATACGAAAACGCTTTTTGTAAAACCGGAATGGAAAGGCAAACGTCTTTTCCTGCGTTTCGAAGGGGTCAATACGGTTGCCAACGTCTTTATTAATGATGTCCATATCGGTGAACATCGTGGCGGATATGGCGCATTTGTCTTTGAAATCACGGATAAGGTAAAGTATGATGCCGACAACCGGATTCTTGTAAAGGTGAATAACGCGCTGCAGCAGGATATTATGCCGTTGGTCGGCGACTTTAACTTTTATGGGGGTATCTACCGGGATGTAAATCTGATTATTACCGATCCGGTAAATATCTCATTGACAGACTATGCTTCTCCCGGTGTCTATCTGATCCAGAATAAAGTGACAAAGGAACAGGCCGATGTACGAGCCAAAGTGCTCGTGTCCAACGGTAGCGCAACAGCTCAGCCTGTGCAGGTCGATGTGAAAATCTGGGAAGGTGATAAAATGGTTCAGCAACAGGATATAAAGGTGACTGTGGATGCCAACGACTGGACGACGACGGGTATGGATCTGACCATCCGGAATCCCCGTTTGTGGAATGGCCGTCAGGATCCGTTTATCTATAAAGCTGAAATATCTCTCTTGTCCGGTGGAAAGGTAATCGACCGGATTGTCCAGCCATTGGGTTTGCGTTTCTATCACGTGGATGCGGAAAAAGGTTTCTTCCTGAATGGCGAACATCTGAAACTGAAGGGCGTATGCCGCCATCAGGATCGCGCGGAAAGAGGAAATGCTCTTTATAAGATGCATCACGATGAAGACGCAGCTATCATGGCTGAGATGGGAACGAATGCCGTCCGTCTGGCCCACTATCCGCAAGCTACTTATTTTTATGATTTGATGGATAAATACGGTATCGTGACCTGGGCGGAGATACCGCAGATCGGACCGGGCGGATACCAGGACCAGGGCTATATCAACCAACCTTCTTTCCGCGAAAACGGCAAGGAGCAGCTGAAGGAATTGATCCGGCAGCATTATAACCATCCGTCTATCTGCTTCTGGGGATTATTCAATGAACTGAAAACAATCGGCGATAACCCGACTGAATATATCGAAGAACTGAATGAACTGGCACATAAGGAAGATCCGACCCGCCTGACTACATCGGCCAGCTTCCTTTCTTATGATGATGCGATCAGTAAAGTGACCGACGTGATTGCCTGGAACCAGTATTTCGGCTGGTATGGCGGTTCACCGTCCGACATGGGAAAATGGTTGGATGCCAACCATAAGGCGCATCCGGAATATAAAATAGCGATCAGTGAATATGGTGCGGGTGCAAGCATCTATCACCAGCAGGACTCTGTAAAGAGGGGCATTGCAGCCGGTTGGTGGCATCCGGAAAACTACCAGACTTATTATCATATCGGAAACTGGAAGGCTTTGGCCGAACGTCCGTTTGTCTGGGGATCTTTCATCTGGAACCTGTTTGATTTTGGTGCGGCCCATCGTACGGAAGGCGATCGTCCCGGAATCAATGATAAGGGATTAGTCACTTTCGACCGTAAAGTGAAAAAGGATGCTTTCTATTTCTATAAAGCGAACTGGAATAAGGAGGACGCGTTTGTCTATATTACCAACCGCCGCCATCGCGACCGCTCTCTGGCTGTAACGGATATTATGATTTTCTCCAATCAGCCGGAAGTCGAGTTGTTTGTAAACGGAAAAAGTATCGGCAAACAAAAACCGGATGATTATGCAACATTCGAATGGAAAGGCGTCAACCTGCAGGAAGGCGAAAACACCATAGAAGCGCGTTCAACACAAAAGAAGAACAGCGTAAGCGATCAAGTAACCTGGACCGTAAAATAATAATAGTTAGAATTTGGGAAGAGGATGCTTTTGGCATCCTCTTTTTTTTGCCCTCCTAATAAGGAATCAGGTCGTTCAGTATCTTTTCTTTATACCATGGATCGTCCGCTTCTTTCAAAAGGGGAACCATCAGCCGGCTTAATTCTGCTACGGTTTCTTTATTTTCCTGCCAGGGAAGGTTGTGCATCTGATACGGATCTTTTTCGTCATCAAACAACAGGACTTCTTTTAGTTCTTTCGTTTGACGGTCAATCGTGAGAGACATCGTGTACCGGTGTGTCTTGATCCCTCTGGCAACCGGGAAATAAGAAATGACTTTTCCGTCAGCATCTTTATCTCCATCTACATTTTTAATATACAAGGCACCTTCTCGCAATGGAACGGACAGGTCTTCCCCTGTAAAACGTCCTGCGTAGTTCCGCCCTTCCACCTCTGCCGGAATTTGTTTTGCCAGGCCGCAAAGCCCGAGGATAGTCGGCATAATATCGGGAGAGGACAGCAGGAGTTCGCTTTCGATCCGAGGCGTAACTTTCCCCTGAAAACGAACTATGAACGGAACATTCATGCTTTCTGCATAAGGAGAATTTTTCGGATCGTCCGTATTCTGGCTACACATCGTTTCTCCGTGATCGGAAGAGAAGATGACAATCGTATTTTCATCCAATCCCTGCTTTTTGAGTTCTTCCAATATGCGTCCGAAAGCACGGTCCACACCTGTAACCGAAGCGAAATAATAACGGACGGAGGGTGCCTTTTTCATTTCCCGGTTGGCGTTCGGCCGGATCAGCAGACTGTCTAAAGGCTGGTCTTTATACAAGTTATAGTCTTCTTCCATGCAATCTTCCAATGACGCATACGGACTATGGGGAGGATTGAAGCTGACCATCATAAAGAACGGCTTTTTAGGGTCCCTGACATTTCCTTCATTCCGGAGGTATGCGATCGCTTTGTCCGCCTCGTGCTGGGGCGACCATTCGTTGATCTCATGCTTTACGCCCTCGGTATCCCAATAGTGCGGGTGTTTATGTACATCGTATGTCCCGTACGAATACCAATAGTCGAAGCCGTGTCGCCGTTCTGCCGGTGTATAAGCATCCCATGCCGGGACGCGGTCTTCTACAAATTTTCCGGGACGTTCCGGGTCATTAGGTGTCGGACAGTCAACATGCAGTTTACCGATATAGGCGCAACTATACCCCGCTTGGCTAAACACATCGCCGATGCAGGTTGCATCTTCGCGCAAGGAACTGATCGGCCGGTTGGAATTGCAGTTTAACGGCACACCGCTATGCTCCGGGTACATACCCGTCAACAAGATTCCCCGGTGAGGGCTGCTGAGCGGGCAATTACTCATTGCCGAAGTGAGCACGACCGCTTCTCTGGCGAACCTGTTCAGGTTGGGTGTGTGCACCGGGTCTCCCTCAAAATTCACCGCTTCCCTGAATCCCGTCTCCCGCCAGAACCCCATCGCATGGTTACGCATCTGGTCGGGGAAGATGTAGATGACGTTGGGAGCTGTTGATACTCCTGTCGATGCTGGAGAGTTGCATCCTGTAAGAAATAGTCCCAGTAGGTAGCAGGAATAGATATTTGTTTTCATGTGTTTATCAAAGAAGATATTCATAAGCGCTAATGATGATTTGTTTGGATAATTTGCCGGGAAGATATGAAATAAAAAAGGACGGACATGTTTTGTCCGTCCTTTTATTACTAAAATATGGTTTTTTACCAACCTGGATTTTGATTCGTTTTTAAAGCGTCATTCTTACTTGTTTCGGAATAAGGAATCGGCCATAAATAATCACGTTCTCTAATAACCCGGTCGTAGTATTTTTTACCAGTGCAGCCTTTTACGGGGCCTGCAACTGTTTCCAATAATCCCCAACGGCGCAGGTCGCTGAAACTATGTCCTTCTGCTGCTAACTCGACTTCACGTTCGTGCTTGATACGCTTGAATACTTCGTCTTTTGAATTTGCTTGCAGATAAGATGGACCACTATTAATGCCCGGCATTCCGACACGAGCACGAATCTGATTAATCAGTTCGACAGCCTTAGGCTGGTTATCCATCTCATTGTAGCATTCTGCTAACATCAATAATACATCTGCATAACGGATAAGCGGGAAATTGATAGGAGTATCTGCTCTATTGTTAATAGCACCATCCATATCATATTCGGCTACAAATTTTCTCCACAAGTAACATTCATAGTTACCGTTTGCACGAATAAATCCATTTGCTTCCTGTGCCATACCTGCGTTAGCAATTACATACTCACTATCTTTTTTCTTGTTTGAATACCAGCCTTTATATTCAGAGAACGGAAGAATGATTGTAACTTCCATACGTGGGTCACGTTTTCCATACATCTCCATTACTTTTTCTCTGTCTTTCGGGTAAGCAATAACTTTTGTTTTGTCATCGGAAAGTGTTGTCCGGAATGTAGCATCTTTGATTTTGTCGTCAGTAGTGAAGCCAGGGATTACTTCTTCCCAGTCAAAAGGACGCCCGTCAGCCCATTCGTAAGAATCAACAAAGTCTGTAGATGCCATGACGTTATTCCAGCAACTTCCGTAAGAAGAGCGGCTGCCCATATAGAATGTCATAGGCATACCATAATCGGTTCCGACACCTCCCATGTTTTGGATTGCAAAAATCATTTCAGAGCTTTCGTCTCCTCCGGGTTTGAAAAGGTTCTCGTAGCTTGAATACAGCGCGTATTGGCCACTGCCGATTACATTTTCGAAGCATGTTGCAGCTTCTGTATATTTTTTTGCATATAAAAGGACTTTACCTTTTAATGCCATTGCTGCACCGGATGTGGCGCGTCCTTTATAAGATGCATCCCAATTAGCAGGTAAAGAAGAGATCGCTGTATCCAGATCTTTTAGAATGAATTCACGAGTGTCTTCAGCAGAACTTCTTGGCTTCATCATATTTGAGAAGTCTTCTGCGACAATTGTTGTTTCGTCGTACAAAGGCACTCCACCGTAGATGTCAAGTAGGCTGAAATAGAATAATGCGCGCATAAAACGGGCTTCACCTGCATATTGCGTTTTCAGTTCTTCGCTGATCTCACAATTTCCTATATTTTGCAAAATGATATTGGCACGGCTGATACCTTCATAGGTGTGTTTCCATTTATTGGTCACTTGTCCGTTGTCTGTGGCATAAGTCCCACGTGCAATTTGTGGAAATGAAGGATTGTCGTATCCCATACCGACAGAGCCTAAGCAATCGAAACCAAATTGGATACCGAAGACATTCTCTCTCTGCATGACATTATAGACAGCCATCATTGCCTGGTCTGCGTGATCTTGTGTCTTAAAGAATGTGCCAGAACTTAATTGGTCTGTCGGGTACCGATCCAGATCATAGCATCCACTCAGCAGTAAGAGTGATGCTGCACATGATAAAAATAATTTATACTTGTTCATAATTCTTGTTCATTTAAAAGGTTACATTAATACCTAATACCGCTTCTTTCATTGACGGATATTTCATACCACTGATTTCAGGGTCAAAACCTCTGTAATTAGTGAAGGTGAAGAAGTTCTCCAAACTACCATAGATACGAATACGTTCAATCTGGATTTTACTCATCCATGCTTTAGGTAATGAATATCCCAATTGTATGTTCCGGATTTTCAAATAGGCTTTGTTTTCCAAATAGAAATCACTCTTCTGTGTATTGACTGTTGCCGATTGATTGAATAACAAACGTGGATAAGTAGCATCCGTACGACCTTCGTACCATCTTCCATCTGCAACTTCCTTATTGATCTGGTAACCGTAGCGTACGATAGGAGCATTGTAGTTATCCCCCATCCAGTATTCTTTTACACCGGCGACACCTTGAAATAATACCGATAAGTCGATGCCTTTGTATTCGGCAGTCAGATTCAAGCCGAACTGGAATTTAGGGTTAGGTCCGTCGCTGACAATTTTTTTATCTTCATTATCGATGATACCGTTACCGTCAAGGTCTTTGTAGAGTAAATCACCTTTTTGCGGTGTTCCGAATGCTGCGAATGGATTCACTTTTTTACCATCTACGACAGGAGCATTATCTATCATGTCCTGAACAATTTTCATGTCTTCATCTGTCTGAAGGATACGGTCTACACACAATAAATATTGTGAATTGATCGAATGTCCTTCCCAAATTAAATTGGCACCGTCCAAAGTCCAGTCACCTGGCTTGGATCCCTTGAATTTGTTGACTTTGTTTTTGACATAAGTGAAGTTGCCGTTAACACCATAAGAGAAATCTCCTACTTTATCCTGCCAGCCCAAAGTCATTTCAAAACCTTGATTTGTAACTGTTGCGCTATTTTGTTTAGGAATGCTTGCCGTTCCATGAACATCGGGTGAAGGCAGATTGATCAAAATATCTGTTGTCCGTTTGTTGAAATAATCTAATGTACCGGTCAGTCGGTTGTTCATGACGCCGAAGTCAAGGCCGATGTTTGCCATATGGGTGGATTCCCAAGTTAAATTCGGGTTGGCTATGGCCGCTTGTGCCAGACCCAAAACCAGAGCATTATTTAATACATAGTTGAATGCACCGTCATCATTCTTGTTGGCATAAGTAGCAATCGCATCATAGTTACCTACTGCATTATTCCCTAATGAACCGTAAGATGCGCGAACCTTAAAATTGCTTAAACCTTTGCTTACCCAATCTTCCATGAATGCTTCCTGATCCATACGCCAAGCGGCAGAGAAAGATGGGAAATAACCCCAGCGATTGTTTGATAAGAAACGGGAAGAGGCATCTGCACGCAGATTTAATTCAAGTAAATACTTATTGTCCCAATCTAAATTCACACGGCCGAAGAAAGAACGCATAGCCCATTCCGTACTGGAACCGCTGGCCGTTGCATCGCCAATGGCAGCGTTGATAACATTTAGGCTCAAGTCGATCATATCATATTTTGTAGCAGAGAAATTGCGGCTACGATACATTTCTTGGCTACCACCGACCATTGCATTTAAGCCCAGCCGATCATTCAATAAGCGTTTTTCATAGCGCAAAACAACGTCACCGAAGAAACGTTCAACTTTACCGTCGTAATTCATGATATTCGTTTTACCCCGGTTTGTCCAGCCAATCGTTTCATCACGGAAATTCCATTGATCAATAAATATTGGTTTTTTTTCGCGCTGTTCATCAACAAATTCATAGGAGTAAGAAGCTGTTGCGGAGAAACCTTCAAAAGGCTTGATTGTTCCGACAAAGCGTGAGCGCATATTGGTTTTACGGATATTACCGGCTACACGATTCAGACGTGCCAACGGGTTATTGTTTGCGGCTTGTGAATCGTCTTCTCCATTATTCATTGCTCCATATCGCCCGTCTGGTGCCCGGAATACCATACCGGGAGTCGTTGCAGAGGCGAAGGTGAATACATCGTCAACAGCGGTATCTTTTTTATCATTTGCCGTATATTTGGCAGCTGGATCCATATTTGAAACATATCCACTGACTTGTGCTCCCAAATTTAACCAGGGTCTGATGTCTGCCGAAACATTTACGCGTCCGTTGTATTTCTCAAAACCGGTATTTTCCATAACACCCGGATTATTTGAGTAGCCAAATGAAGAATAGAATCGGATTTTTTCACTACCTCCACTCATGGATATGACATGATTTGTGGCAGTGGCTGGGCGGAACGTTTCTTCGATCCAGTTGGTATTCGGGTATTTTAGCGGATCGTTACCGTTACGCCATTCGTCAATGACTGGTTGACTGAAGGGAGCTTTCTGATTTGCATTTAGATAACCTTCATTTACCAACTCCATGTAATCAGCATAATTAGAGACAGGAGTTACTGTGTTACGGATTGATTCGAAAGATACATATCCGTTATATTCGAGCTTTATAGAGCCTGCTTTACCTTGCTTTGTCGTAATTAAGATAACACCGTTGGCGGCACGAGAACCGTAAATAGAAGCAGATGCCGCATCTTTCAATACAGACATAGATTCAATATCCTGAGGATTGACAGTGTTAATACCTGCTTCAACTCCATCAATGATTATTAAAGGAGAAGAGTCATTTAAAGTACCTTGACCACGAACTTTGATTGAAGCATTATCATTACCCGGCTGGTTACTAGAGGAAGCAACTTGTACGCCGGCAGCCAAACCTGCTAAAGCATGAGATACGTTGGTGATAGGGCGGCTTTCTGCTAATTCACTGACATTAATAGATGATACAGATCCGGAAAGGTTCACCTTTTTCTGCGTACCATAACCTACAACTACCACTTCTTCCAAAGCCTGTGAGTCTTCGACCAGCTTAATGTTGAATGAGGACTGATTGTTTACGGGGATTTCCTGATCCTTGTAACCAATATAAGAAACAACAAGAATCGAATTGGAAGATACTTCCAATGTGAAATTACCGTCCATATCGGTAATCGTACCATTAGTTGTCCCTTTTTCTACTACATTGGCACCGGCGATGGGACCCAGTGCATCTTCAATTACACCCTTAATACTGTGTTTTGCTTGTTGCGGAGAAGCAACGATCGGAGTAGGTTCTACAGAACCTAATGTACCGATAGATGGATTTGCAGATGCCATCCCGATAGATGCCAGAAACATTGAAGCTCCTAAGAACATCGCTCTCGATACATAAAAGCGTTTAAAATCTTTTGTCATAATAACACCAGATTGATTAATAAATTGATAATAATTCACGTTTCTCTGAATTGGCACTTTGTGTTTTTCATAAATTGTGTCTTTCACAAAAGTGTTTTTTGTTCATAGTCCTTCAGGAACTACGATCAGAACACTGCAAATGTAGATGTTAATAATGTGCAGGAATGTATAAATTTATCCATTTGATATGCACTTATTATCCAGTATTGAGTTTTTAGCATAAATATAAACAGTTGTATTACACTGCTTTATGTGTATATTATTTTATACAACATACTATGGCGTTTAAAATAAAAAAGCTTCGTTTAGATTTCAAACAAAAAAAGCTTGGAGAGACAGTTGAAGAATTATGATTTACTTTTCTAAATCTTTCTAAGTAAAATAAACTTTCTCTTATTCTCTTTTTTATAAAAGAGGATTTATATTTTTTAATTGATGCGCATTCATTCGATCTTTATATATTTCAAATGGTAGACTGACTCCGTAGAAACTTTCTATGAATTGACAAATCGCTATTATATTCGTGGTACGACACTCAAAATGATAGGTAAAAAATACAACTCGCGTAAGTAATGATCTTTTCTGCGGTACTAATATGGATTATCGGCAATAGTAGTCTCATTTTGATAGTTAGCAGGTAGACTATAAAAACTATCTATTAGTCCTTTTTGGGAGCTGATGATTTTTTCTGAATAGCCGTAGTTCCTGAAGGACTCTGATTCGGAATGCACTTTTGTGAAAAACACTTTTAATGAAAAACGCAAAGTGATAAATAGTGAAAGTGAATTATTAATTTATTAAATCAATCTGGTGTTATTATGACAAAAGATTTTAAACGCTTTTATGTATCGAAGGCGGTGTTTTTAGGAGCATCCATGTTCTTGGCTTCTATTGGAATGGCATCTGCTAATCCGGCACTCGATGCATCAGGTTCTGTAGAACCTGCACCTGTTGTCGCTTCGCCACAACAGGCAAAATACACTATTAAAGGTGTGGTTGAAGATGCACTTGGTCCTATCGCTGGTGCCAATGTAGTAGAAAAAGGGACTACTAATGGTACGATTACCGATATGGATGGTAATTTTACGTTAGAAGTTGCTTCTAATGCTATTTTAGTTGTTTCCTATATCGGATATCAAAATCAAGAGGTGCCGGTTAATGGAAAGAAAGATTTTAAGATCAGCCTGAAAGAGGATTCTCAGGCATTGGAAGAGGTTGTGGTTGTCGGTTATGGAACGCAGAAGAAAGTAAACCTGACCGGTTCTGTCTCTTCTGTTGACTTTGAAGAACAAGCCTTGTCTCGTCCTATTACGAATGTGTCCAATGCATTGGCCGGTATCAGTGCCGGTGTGCAGGTTATGCAGAATTCCGGTCAGCCGGGTAGTGACGGTTCTACGATCCGTATTCGTGGTATCGGAACTTTGAACAACCAGGAACCTTTAGTTTTGATCGACGGTGTGGAAGGTTCGATGGACTTGGTTAACCCGCAGGATATTGAGAATATCTCTGTATTGAAAGATGCTGCCGCATCTTCTATTTACGGTTCCCGTGCTGCCAATGGTGTAATCTTGATTACAACAAAAAAGGGAAAAGCCGGAAAGTTGTCAGTGGCTTATACGGGTCGTGTTTCTTATGCGCAACCGACTAATTTGATCGATCAGATTACGGATTATGCCGATTATATGACATGGCTTAATGAATCATTCGAGAATATCGGTCAGCCAAATCACTTCTCACAGAGTACAATTGATCTTTGGCGTGAAAAATCAAAAGATCCGAATGGTTTGAATGAAAATGGCGTACCTAATTATGTCGCTTATCCGAATACGGACTGGCAGGACTATCTGTTCGGACATGGTTTGATTAACGACCATAATGTGTCCGTAAACGGTGGTTCCGATAAAATCCGTGTTTTGATGTCTGCCGGTTATCTGGATAACCCCGGACTTGTTGAAAATACAGGTATTCAAAAATACTCTTTACGTGCAAATATTGAAGCCGATATTACGAAATGGTTGAAAGTCGGAACTCGTACATTTGCTTCCCAGGAAGATAAAGACGCGGGAAACTTTGATAATGCGAACAACTATTTGCGCCAGACGACACCGGGACTTTATCCGGAATGGAACGGTTCATACGGATATCCGGAAGCTCCTGAAGAAAGTGCAACGGCTAACAGTATCGGTGCATTCTTGAACGGACAGGACGGAAAGAAACAGAAGACGAACTTTAATACGACTTTGTATTCTACAATCACTCCGTTAAAGGGCTTGTCATGGGATTTCAGCTTGAACTACAAACGTTACTGGGAAGATAACCAAACTTGGACAAATCCTTTGGAGAAAGTGCGGTTTAGCGATGGTAAGGTTATGTCACCGGCTACGGAACCTTCTGAAATGACTACTTATTTCTATAACCGTTCGGATTATAGTTATACGTTGCAAAATATCATACGTTATAATACGACAATCAACAAAGATCATGATTTAGGCGGTTTGGTCGGTTATGAAGAATATTATTATAAACGTGAATCCCGCAGTGCAACGAAAAAAGGATTGATCGATTCAAGTATCCATACACCCGGGTCGGCTACCGAAATGGTTAGCATCGGAGGTGGAGCTTTTGACCGTGCCCGTCGTTCTTTCTTTGCGCGTGTGAACTATGCTTACAAATCTAAGTATTTGTTTGAGGCTAATATTCGCCATGACGGAGACGCTCGTTACCATGCCGATTATCGTTGGGGTAATTTCCCGTCATTCTCAGGTGCTTGGCGTGTTTCGGAAGAAGCGTTTATGGAAAATACCAAAAACTGGTTGGATAATTTGAAACTGCGTGTTTCTTACGGTTCTGTAGGTAATAACGGTGGAGACGATGCTACTCTTATCAGCGAATATGAATATCAGTCGACTTATGGAAGTTCCATGTATCCGTTAGGAGGAAAGCTTACTTCCGGTCTGGCTTCGACTTCAATTGCCAACTCATTACTGTCTTGGGAGACTTCTACCATGACCAACGTCGGTATCGACTTGAACGCTTTGAATAATCGCTTGTCTTTCACGATGGATGCATTTGTGAAGAACACGACCGGTATTTTGTTCAAGCCGTCTATCTATCTGACTGCCGGAGATAAATCGGCACCTCGTAAGAATATTGCAGAAATGCGTACGAAGGGTGTTGAATTTACATTGGGCTGGAAAGACCAGATTGAAGATTTCAGCTATTCGGTTAGTGGTAACTTCTCTTATACGCCGAATAAGATCCGTGCATATAAAGGGGAATTTAAGAGCTATTACGACGAAGATGGAAATTGGGTAAGTAACATCGGTGATGTGGCTTCCAGTACTTCGGCTGTAGACCCGATCGTACAGGGTTATAGTGCAAAAGAATTTTACCTGCGCAATCCGTATAAAGGTTCCGGTAAGGGATATGCTGCCGACGGAGTGAATGGTGGTCCTGTTGACGGTATGATCCGGACTGAATCTGATATGGAGTGGTTGAAATCTATGATCGATGCCGGATATACATTTATGCCGAATAAAACTGTGGGTAAAGATAAAATCTGGTACGGTGATTATGTTTATGCCGATGCCAACGGAGACGGAATTTATGGCGGTTCTGACGATAAAGAATTCCAGGGATTCTCGAAGGACCCGAGATACAACTTCGGTTTGCAGTTCTCGGCCATGTGGAAAGGTTTTGACTTCTCTATGAACTGGGCAGGTGCAGCCGGCTTCAAATTGTATTGGGGATCTGCAACCGGATATAACTCTCCGACGACACGTGTCGGTGTTGCTTTGGGAACGGATATTGCTAATAACCACTATTTCTTTGATCCTGAAAATACTTCTGATGCGCGTACAAACATTAACGCGAAATACGGACGTTTGGTAAACGGAGAAAACGGTTTCCAAAATACAGAGGCTACTTCTTTGTATTTGTTCAATGCAAATTATCTGAAACTTAAAAATTTGACTTTCGGATATACATTGCCGGCTCCTGTTGCCAAGAAGATTTTTACAGACAACCTGCGTGTATATGTCTCTATTGAAAATGTATTCAATATTACAAAATATCCGGGACAAGATCCGGAATTAGGTGCAACACCTGCATATACTTCATTGAGACAATTTGCATTTGGTGCTAATATTTCATTTTAAAGGAGGATAGATAGTTATGAAATTAGTTAAGAATATTTTGTTATTGTGTGCATCTGTTTCGGTTCTGACTGGATGCCGTGGAGATTTGATGGATTTATCTCCTTATGATTCTATTGCTTCCGGTAATATGTGGACAACTGAAAACCTTGCGGATATGGGGGTTGTCGGTATCTATAGCATGTTACAGTACAGCAATGTGGCTGCCGACCTGTATAAGTTTGACTGTTATGGGGTTTCTGCCGATTGCCGTGATAGAGATTATGCGCTGACAATCGGTTCGGTGACAACCGGAGACGGTCAGTTCTCAGGATACTGGAGAACCAATTATGAAGGTGTCAGCCGTACAAACGACGCGATCAAGAACTTGCCGAATGCTCCGTTGAGCGAAGCAAAACTGGCTCGTCTGATGGCGGAAGCTAAGTTTATGCGTGGCTTTTTCTATTATAGATTGAATTCAATGTTTAAAGGTGTTCCTTTATATTTGGAGCCGGCAGAATTGGATGAACTGGTAAAAGGCCGTGATACGGAAGAAGCTGTATGGAACCAAGTTATTACAGACTTGACCGATGCGATCAACACAAGTGAACTGCCTGATAAATATGCTAAAGGAGATGCTTCATATGGTCGTGCCACTAAAGGCGCTGCTTATGCATTGCGCGGGAAAGCTTATATGTGGATGAATGAATGGGCAAAGGCCGAAGCTGATTTCCGTAAAGTCGGAGAACTGGGTTATGGTCTGTTCCAGGGCGATTACAAGCAAATGTTCAAAGAAGCGAATGAGCAAAGCGACGAGATGATTTTCTCTATGCAATGTGTCGGAGAGTCCGGCTATGGAAATGATTTCTCTTTCCGTTATGGTACTCGTAGTTCGTTTGGCTCTTGCTGGAATACTTATCTTGTCAATACTGATTTTGTCGAATCGTATGAATGTGCGGATGGCAAACCTTTCAACTGGAATGATTTCATCCCGGGATACAATGAAATGGATCCGGCTAAACGTGCTGTTTATTTCTTGCGTGATGGTTTGACAGAAGATGAAATAGCCAAGATGGCAGATGATGGTGCTGATATGTCTAAGTATTTGCCGACAGGTAATGAAGCCCGTATCCTGAGTGTTTATGCAAGCCGTGATCCGCGTTTGACAGCTACCGTTATTACTCCGTATTCTCAATATTTCGGTGCTAACGGAGCAACAGACTACACTTATACATTGCGTTGGCCGTACAGAGGATATGATACGGCAGATCCATTTGACTTGAAGACAGATACAAATAACCGCTTCTACTATTTGTTCCGTAAATTTGTAGCTGAAGGAGCAAATGAGATTCCTAACCGTACTTATTCTCCGATCGATATTCCAATTATCCGCTATGCAGATGTTGCGCTTTCTTTGGCTGAATGTTTGAACGAACAGGGAAAAACGGATGAAGCTGTGGAATGGGTTAATAAAGTACGTGCACGTGCAGGCGCCGCTCTTTTGAATAGTAACACCTATACACAGGTTACAGGCCAGGATAACATGCGTGAACGTATCCGCAACGAGCGTCGTTGGGAGTTTGCCGGCGAAGGTGTGAACTTCTTCGACGAAATGCGCTGGAAAACATTGCACGAAAGCAAATACTTCAGCGGTGCAGGTCTGAAGCAAATCTGGGGTACAATCCAGTACACTTATACTTGGGGAGGCGATAACTTGTATAAATGGGCTATTCCTAAATCTGAAATTCAGATGAATGAAAATCTGAAACAAAATGATGGTTGGATAGATTAACCGGATAGGTATTAGAATTTCAACATATGTATTTGTAAGGCTTTGGTTGAGGTCGTGAGACTGGAACCAAAGCCTTTTTTCTTATTGAGGGAACTCCTTAAATTTCTGTATTTGGACAATTTGTGCACATGAAATGGATGAATGTGTTCGTCTCTCATTACTGGTACACATAATTTTGTGATATTGAAAAATAATACCTATGAGAACACAACGATTATTTATGCTTATGTGCCTGTTGCTTTGGGCAACCACACATCTTCATGCTTACGAAGAACGCAATTTATTACAGAAGGAGGCAGACCTTGAAAAGGTGAAGTCTGCTTTGGTGATGGATCAGAAATGGGTTTCCTATCCTGATTATTCCGACCGGGCTGGTTGGGATCAGTTTTTAGGCGATTATAAAGATGATTATATAAGGAAAGGAGAAGCTTTTCTGAATTATGAATGGAAGGTGGTGAAAGCAACCGATTATCTGGAATTCGGACGAAGTGGCGACCGTGACATTATGCAGAATCCGTTCAATAAGAACAATTCGGCGATTGGCGCATTGTTTATGGCGGAGATGGCAGAAGGAAAAGGACGTTTTATCGATCAGATTATCAACGGCGTTTTTGCTTCTTGCGAAATGACTACTTGGGCATTGTCCGCTCATTTGGGTTTGCAGGAGATCGGCGGTTGTTTTCCTAACTATAAAGAACATGTAATAGACCTTGGTTCCGGAAACTTAGCTTCCCAATTGTCATGGATCTATTATTTCCTCAAACCTTCCTTTGACAAGGTGAATCCTCTGATTTCGGATAGACTGCGGCATGAATTGCAGGTCCGTATATTGGATACGTATATGAATGAAGATCATTTTTGGTGGATGGCTTTCCACTTGAAACCGGGTGGCTTGGTGAACAATTGGAATCCCTGGTGCAACTTCAATGTGCTGCAATGTTTTTTCCTGCTTGAAAATGACCGGGACAAACTGGCCAAGGCTGTTTACCGGACAATGACATCCGTAGACCATTTTATCAACTATACGCATGAAGACGGTGCTTGTGAAGAAGGACCGTCCTATTGGGGGCATGCTGCCGGGAAAATGTATGATTACCTGCAGATGCTTTATGATGGGACCGGTGGTAAAATATCTGTATTCGATCAGCCTATTGTAAAGAATATGGGTGAATATATAGCCCGTTCCTATGTCGGCAACGGTTGGGTTGTGAATTTTGCGGATGCTTCGGCTAAAGGTGGCGGTGATGCCGATCTTATTTTCCGTTATGGGAAAGCGACCGGAAGTTCGGTTATGATGAGTTATGCCGCTTATCTCAAGAGTTTGTCCGCTAAAAAGGCTATTCCGGGTGGAGACCCTTTCCGGCTTTTTCAGACTCTGTTGTATCGTAAAGAGATGGATGGGGTGGATGCCGGTTATAAAGTTCCGGTCTACTCTTGGTATCCGGAGACCGAGTTTTGCTATATGACAAACAAAAAAGGCTTTTTCGTGGCAACGAAAGGCGGATATAATAACGAAAGCCATAACCATAATGATGCAGGAACCTTCTCCCTTTACTTGAATACTACGCCAATTATCATAGACGCCGGTGTGGGAACATATACGCGCCAGACATTCAGTCCCGAACGTTATACGATTTGGACGATGCAGAGTAATTATCATAATCTGCCGATGATCAATGGAGTTCCCCAACAGTTTGGTTCTCAATATAAAGCAGAAGACGTCCGTTTCGATCCGAAACGGATGTCATTCTCTGCTGATCTTGCGGCTGCTTATCCGGAAGACGCCCATGTCTCGAGATGGGTGCGTTCTTATAAGCTCGACCAGAATGCCTTGAAGATTGGAGATTCGTTTACGTTGAAGAAGGCGGAAAAGCCCAATCAGGTTAATTTCCTGACTTGGGGGAAAGTGGATATCTCTGTTCCGGGAGCCGTGACGATCGAAGTGAATAATGAAAAGGTACGTCTGGCATATGACAAAAATACATTTGAGCCGGCTATTGAAACTGTAAAATTGGTAGATCCCCGTCTGTCGAATGTCTGGGGTGAAGAAATCTACCGGGTGTCGTTGAATGCTAAAAAGCAGCCGCTTTCCGGTTCTTATACTTATACGATAACAACAATAAAATAATAGAATCATGATGAAAAATTTGATTGCATTTGCTTTTTCGGCATTCCTGCTATCTTGCGGGGGTGCCCCTAAAACAGAAGAAAAGAGCTTTATCGACGAGAATATCGATTTTGCCCGTGCTCAAATAGGCAAGGAGATAGACGTGATCGAGGCGAGTGGGAAATGTTTGAATCCTGTGACTCTGAAGTCGGACAGTTCCGTTTATTATTGCGGGTATGCCGATTGGCGGAGTGGTTTCTTTCCCGGATCAGTCTGGTATTTGTATGAATTGACCGGTGACGACAGCCTGCTGCCTTTGGCTGCCAAATATACGGATGCGATCGAGGAAGCGAAGAATCTGACTTGGCATCATGATATCGGGTTTATTATAAATTGCAGTTTCGGAAACGGTCTGCGTCTGGCGGGAACTCCTGCTTATAAGGATGTGATGGTACAGGCAGCAAAATCTTTGTCTACCCGTTTTCGTCCGGCTGCCGGAATTATCCAGTCTTGGGACGTGGTACGCGGATGGCAGTCCGAGCGCGGTTGGGAATGTCCGGTTATCATCGATAATATGATGAACCTGGAATTGATGTTCGAGGCAACCCGTCTTTCCGGCGACTCTTCTTTCTACAAAATCGCCGTGTCTCATGCCGACCGTACCCTGCAGGAACATTTCCGTCCGGATGGCAGTTGCTACCATGTAATCGATTATAGCATTAAGGATGGAGCGGTTCGCCATCGCCAGACGGCACAGGGATACGCCGACGAATCTATCTGGAGCCGCGGACAGGCTTGGGCGATTTATGGTTATACGGTATGCTATCGTGAAACCAAAGACCGCAAATACCTGGATCAGGCTTTGAAGACATTCAATATGATGAAGAATCTGAAAAACTTGCCGGAAGACCTGATCCCTTATTGGGATATGGATGCTCCGAACATTCCGAACGAACCCCGCGATGCTTCGACTGCTTCTTGTATCGCTTCCGCCCTTTATGAAATCAGTACGATGGATGTGCCCGATGCTGCCGGCTATAAAGCGTATGCCGACAAGCTTATGGCATCTCTTTCTTCTCCTGCTTACCGGGCTGCCTTAGGAACAAACGGAAACTTTCTGCTGATGCATTCTGTAGGTAGTATCCCTCACAATTCCGAAATCGACGTTCCGCTGAACTATGCCGATTACTATTACCTGGAAGCCTTGAAACGAAAACGGGACATTGAAAAGGGTAATTTATAAATAATATCCGTAACTTTGCCTATACTTGGATTTACGGGATATTACTTAATAGAAATAGTATGAAAATAGGAAAATTGATTTTTGCATTGGCATTTTTTATGTTGTTTGCCGATGCTTCGATGGCTGCAAAGTGGAAAGCCAAACATGTAGTGCTGATCGGTCTGGATGGCTGGGGCGCTTATAGTGTGAATAAGGCTGATATGCCGAATGTGAAAAAACTGATGGCCGACGGGTCTTATACATTGAAAAAACGTTCTGTATTGCCCTCATCCAGTGCGGTAAACTGGGCTTCCATGTATATGGGCGCAGGGCCTGAACTGCACGGTTATACGGAATGGGGGTCGCAAACTCCGGAATTGCCTTCCCGTGTTCTGGACGAAGACGGTATCTTCCCGACTGTGTTCGGCTTGCTTCGCCGGTCAGATCCGAAAGCTGAAATCGGTTGTATCTGTGAATGGGCTGGAATCCGCTATGTGTGCGATACGCTGGCGCTGAACTATGACAAGCACGTCACGGAGAAACCGCAAAGTCCGGCTACTACAAAATATGCAGTCGAATATATCAAGCAATCCCGTCCGAACCTGGTGAATATCGTGTTCGACGAGCCGGATCATACCGGACATTCTGCCGGACACGACACGCCGGAATACTATGCGAAACTGAAGGAATTGGACGGCTATATCGGACAGATCGTCGAAGCTGTCAAAGAAGCAGGCATGCTGGATGAAACCATCTTTATCGTTACTGCCGATCATGGCGGTATCAAAAAAGGACATGGTGGCAAGACGATGGAAGAAATGGAAACAGCCTTTATTATTTCCGGTAAGGGAATTAAGAAAGGCTATGAATTCCAGGAAAGCATGATGCAGTTCGACTGTGCGTCCACTATCGCCTATATCTTCGGCCTGAAGCAACCGCAGGTTTGGATCGGCCGTCCGATGATTCAGGTGTTCAAGTAGGAGATTCTGTCTTCTTCCGGTATTCTGCCGGGGTTATCTCGAACTGGGCTTTGAAACAGCGCGTAAAATAGCGCGGAGAACCGAAGCCCAATTGATCGGAAATATCAGCAATTTGTAAATCCGGGCTGTTGACCAACATGGTGGCAGCCCGTTTTAGTTTGCAGTTGAGGACAAAATCGTTAGGAGTCATGCCTGTCAACGCTTTGAACTTGGCATACAAGGAGCTTCGGCTGAGTCCTAATTCACGTGCCATCATGTTCATGTCGAAGTCGATATTATCCAGATTCTTTTCAATAATCGAATTGACTGTATCCAGGAACTTCTGGTCTATCGGGTTGCTTGCTAACGATTGTGCATCGAAGTCTTTCTGCTGGCTGAATTTCTTCTGCAGGATGATGCGGTTGCGCACCAGGTTGTTACAGCGTGCTTGCAGGACTTTTGCATTGAACGGTTTGTTGATGTAGTCGTCGGCACCCCGTTGCAGGCCTTCTATGCTTTGCTCGGCCGAGGTGAGGGCTGTGAGCAGGACAACCGGAATGTGGCATACGTCGAAATCGTTTTTTATCTTCATGCACATTTCCGTACCCGACATCTCCGGCATCATGACATCACTGACAATGATATCCGGTCTTTCTTCACGCGCCTTTTCCAGTCCTTCTTTCCCGTTGCGGGCCAATATGACACGATAGGTTGGCGAGAACAGGGAATTGAGGATTTGAAGTAATTCCTCGTTGTCTTCCACCAACAGGATGCTGCGGGGCGAGTCGTCTCCCTCTATTATCAGCATATCTTTCTGATCGGTGTCGGTGAACTCTTCCATATGGTCTGTGAACGCGACTGTATCGGGAACGAGGCTGTCTTGCTGGTCTTCCAGTTTTTCCTGTGCCCGTTCCGTGTCGGTGAACTGAGCGGAACCTTTTAACAGGCGGACAATGAAAATACTGCCGTAGCCGGGAGTACTTTCGACTTGTATCGTCCCGTGATGCAGTTCGATAATATTCTTGGTCAAGGCAAGTCCAATGCCCGTACTGGGCGTTTTGGTAATATTCGATATGCCGTTTTCCGCCTGGTAGAAACGGTCGAATATTTTGTCGATATCCTCTTTGTTGATCCCGACGCCGTTGTCGATTACTTTGATGATAACTTCTTTTTCCTTGTTTTCCAGGATCATTTCGATGGTTGCATTCGGTTTTGTGTATTTGAATGCGTTGGACAGCAGGTTATAGAAAACTTTCTGCATCTGCTTCGGATCGAACCAGCAGGGTATGTCGTCTTCCGGAGCTGTAAACTTATAGGTGATGGAACGGCTGGATGCATATTCATAAAAAGAAAGATAGATTTCTTTCAGGAAAGGTACGATGTTCTGTTCGTAAACTTTCAGTTTCATGTGTCCTTGCTCCAGTTTGCGGAAATCCAGTAGTTCGCTGATCAGGTTCCGCATATGATAGGTGTTCCGATATACTTTCAGCAGTTTGTTGTACACGGAAGGAGATAAAGAGCTGCTTTGCAACAACAGTTCTATCTGCGAGATGATCAGTGTCAAAGGTGTCCGGAATTCGTGCGAGATGTTGGAGAAGAACTGCAATTTCGCTTGATTCAGCTCTTCGATCGCCTCTTTTTCTTTCCGTTCCATTTCCAGGGATGTTTGCAACATGAACTGTGATTTTTTGAAGCGGTAGAAACTATACAATATGCTTGCTATCAAAACTAAATAGAGGAAATAGGCAAGTTTGGAAGCATACCAGGGGGAATGGATATGGATATCCATTTTGATGGTGCGGGGATATTCCTGATTGGGATCGTACTGTATTTCCCGGACGATCAATGTGTATTTTCCCGGATTTAAGTTCGTATAGGAAATATTGTTGTCCTTGCTCGGAACCCATTTTTTGTCGAACCCCTCCAGCATATATTCGTAAGCGGCCTTTTTCAATGTGTTTACATAGTTGTTGGATGTAAACGTAAGGATCAGGTTATTCTGATTATGTGCCAATTCTATTTCCCGGGTATAAGGCAGAGCCGTGTTCAACACTTTATTGTGGTCATTTGCAATAACCGGTTCGTTGTTGATATACAGATCTGAAAAGAACAGTTGGTAATCTTTGGTCGAATTGAATAGCTGCTGTTCAAAGAATGTTGCCATGCCGTTACTGCTGCCGACAAATATTTCTCCGTTTCTACAAACCAGAATACCACAACCTGTATTTATCCCGGACAGAGGCAGAGCTGTTCCCAGCTCGACAACCTTAAACAGGTTCTGGTCCGGATCGAAGAATGTAATTCCTTTGTCTCCGGTTATCACCAGTTGGTCTATCGTTGACAAGGCAAGCTCATAACAATAGTTGCTGGCGATAAAGCTGTTTTCTGTCGTATATCCGATGAATTGGTTCTTATTCTCGTCATAATAGAACAGTCCGGACCCACGTGTTCCGAGGAAGATTCTCCCTTGCTTATCTTCGATTATTTGTGAAATGGGAAATGCCCCCAACCCGTTTTCTCCTGAACGGAATTGAATCTGATCCGTTTCGTCTTTCAGGTTGATTTTCCAGACGCCTTTGCCGTATGCCAACCATAAATAGCCTTTGGAATCGACCCAAAAGCAGGTGTTCCCGTAATATTTGCCACTATTGAACAGCGGTGCAACCTTTTCTGTATCCAGGTTCATTTTAAAAATGCCTTTCGGCCCTGTGCATATCAGTTCATCGTTGTAGATACACATATTGTTGATACGGTCACCGGCAATTACGGCATAGGAAGGATCTTCGAAATAGGGATTTTTGAATTTCTTATTCTTGATATCATAAATAGAAAGCCCTCCGGTGTGGGTTCCGATATACAGTTTATTGCGTTCCGGACTGTAGGCGATTGCTTTCAGATTGTTATGGGCAATGGAGTTGCGGTTTTCGTCGGCCATGAAGTAGGTAAACGTCTTTGTTTTCCGGTCGAAAAAGTGCAGGCCGCCGCCTTCGGTGCATATCCAGACATTATCGTCTTTATCTTCTACCATTTTACCGACAAAAGGATAGTTCAAGCAATCGTTTCTGGCATTATTGGCTGTATAGACCGTAAAGAGGTCGGTTTCCGGATTGAAATAATTGACTCCGCCGTAATATGTCCCCAGCCAGATCGTCCCTTGTCTGTCTTTATAGATAGGGAATACCGACGAATGTGTCATGCTGCCGGGTAGGGGATTACGGGCGTAAACTTCGAACTTGCCACTGATCGGGTTGTATTTGTTGAGTCCTGTGAATGTCCCGATCCAGATATTACCGAAATTGTCTTCGGTAAAATCCCGTACTTGGTTGCTCGAGATATTGTTAGGATTCGACGGATCATAACGGTAACGGGTGAAATTTCCATACACGTCTTTTTTATACATCCCGTTCATGCGGATGGAAATCCAGAGGTTGTAGCGAGAGTCTTCATACAGGCAATAAATGTCTTCTCCCGGTATCACGCTGGTAAGAGGTTCGCCTTCTTTCTTTACATACAGTCCGTCTGTCGTCCCTATCCAGTACTGGCCGTTGGAATCTTCTTTCATACAGGTTAGATGTTGGCTGCTGAATTCCAGTTTCATGGCGAAATCCAGTTTCTCCGTTTCCGGATTCCAGGTGAAAATTGAATCTGAAACGCCTACCCAGATGGCACCTTGGATAGAAGTTATACAGTTTACGTTTGATTCTTGCAGGCAGGAGAATTTTTGTGTCCGGATGTCATAGCGGATTAAAGCATTATCGGAATCGAAAAAGACATTCCCGTCTTTGTCTCCGGCAATGAAATGGGTCTGGTTTCCGATCGGGTTCGTATTCTCGCGGTAGTATTCGGACGGCTTATATACAATTGTTTGGACTCCATTGTATATGCTGATGCCTTCTTCGGTTCCAAACCACATCCTGCCTAACTGGTCTTGGTAGATCGCCATTACGGATAGTTGTGACAGACCTTCCTGCATACCTATGTGTTTGAAATAAATCGGGTATATGCCGGAACAGAATCCCAGGAGCATGATGAGTGATATGATGATTCTTCTCATAGTATATAACATTAGCAGCATTGCATTCAAGGTGCTAAGGTAAATATATTTTTCTAATCGTTAAAGGATGTTGCGCAAAATGTTTTGTCTTTACTATTCATTTTCCACCCCCGGAATCAGATTTATTCTGCTTTCCGTATGGAACTTCCGGCTCGCATAGATATTGTGGGGAGAGATTACGTAGCGTATAAGTCAGGCGTGACGGTTCACGGCGGTTATCCCATAATACAAGGACCGTTATGGCTTGATTGTTGAAATGGTAGAAGAGTGAATAATAAGGCATAACAACGATATAGCGGACGTGAGGATATTCTGTGCCTTGTCCGGACAAAGGAAATAGGGACGCTTGCTTGGCTGCCTCTTTGAAACAGTCTTTTAGCTTTTTACTGTATCGCTTATTCCCGTTACGCTGATCGTAAAACTTGAAAATATCTTTTATATCCAAGCGGGCTTTTTCCGTCCAACTTATGCTTCGTCTGTAGCTAACCATTTGTCGAAAAATTTATCCATTTCTTCTTCGCTGTAAATCTCTCCATTCCGCATCTGTTCCAATGCTTTATCTATGTTTCCTTTCAACTCAGGGGAGAAATGGAGTACAGTTTCCCGCTCATTAAGCAGCTGTTCGATGTCATCGAGCAGGCTTTCATCTGAAATGGCGTTCAGGCGTTCAATCAGGTTTTGCTTTTTAAGTTCGATATATGTCATAATCTTTTGGTTTTTAATTAGGTGTGCAAGGTAGCTAAAAGTATTCGATTGGACAACTAAAAAAGCATTATCTTTGCAGGCATGAAAAAGCAAGCCTTTCTTTTTTATCCGTTCCTGTTCGGCCTCCTGTTGCTGCTGTTTGCAGGCGGGCTGGTTTATGGTGCCGTGTCGATCCCGCTTGAAAGTGTGGTGAAGATATTGTTAGGAGAAGGGACGGAGCGGCTTGCGTGGCAGAATATCGTGTTGCAGAGCCGTTTGCCGCAGGCGGTAACGGCATTGTTGGCGGGTGCTTCGCTGGCGGTCAGCGGCTTGCTGTTGCAGACTTTGTTCCGGAATCCGCTGGCCGGTCCTTCCATATTGGGTATCAGTGACGGGGCTAATTTGGGAGTCGCTGCGATTATGCTCTATTTCGGAGGTTCGTTGAGCATGGTCTCGGATTTGCCGATCAGCGGTTATTTAGCTGTTATCTTGGCGGCATTTGGCGGGGCGGCTTGTATTTTAGGCTTGATTATCTATTTCTCGGCAAAGGTGAAGAATAACGTCATGCTGCTGATTATCGGCATTATGATCGGTTATTTAGCTTCTTCCCTGATTTCGGTGTTGAATTATTATGCGTCGACGGATAAGGTGCATGCCTTTGTCATGTGGGGATTGGGAAACTTCTCGGGCGTGTCTTTGCAGCAATTGCCTTATTTTACGGGTTTTACCTTTGTCGGTTTGCTGTTGGCGATTCTGTTGATAAAACCGCTGAATGCATTGCTTTTGGGCGAGATGTACGCGGCCAATTTAGGAATCAAGATCAAACGTACGCGTATCTTGATCCTGCTGTGTACCGGATTGTTAACGGCTACGACGACAGCTTTTTGCGGCCCGATCTCCTTTATCGGCTTGGCGGTTCCTCATGTCGCACGTCTGATGTTGGGATCGTCCAATCATAAGATGCTGGTTCCCGTTACACTATTGACCGGTTCTTGCATTGCTTTGCTTTGTAATTTGCTGATGGTGTTACCGGGAACGAACAATATTCTTCCGTTGAACGCCGTAACCCCGATGTTAGGTGCGCCCGTGATTATTTATGTGATTGTGAACCGGAAGAACATACAATACTTTGACTGACGACAGGATGGAAACATTTGCAATAGAAACAAAAGGACTGAGTATCGGCTACCTGTTGAAAGGCGGTAAGCGGAAGGTCGTACATGATGATTTGAACCTGCAACTTGTTCCGGGAGAAGTCACCTGCCTGTTAGGGCTGAACGGAGCCGGAAAGTCGACTTTGCTCCGTACACTCTGCGGTTTCCAGCCTCCGCTTGGCGGGGAAATCCGGTTGATGGGCAGGCCGCTATCCGATTATTCGCAAGCGAACTTTTCCCTGACAGTCGGTGTTGTATTGACAGAAAAGACAAATGCGGGGGGAATTACCGTGTATGAACTTGTCTCGTTAGGGCGTCATCCTTATACCGGTTTCTTCGGACAGTTGAAGAAGCAGGATCGTGAAATCATAGAACAGTCACTCGATGCCGCCGGTATCGCTCATAAAGCGCATAACTACGTCTCGGAACTGAGTGACGGAGAGCGGCAGAAAGCTATGATCGCCAAAGCTTTGGCGCAGCAGTGCCCGATTATTCTGCTGGACGAGCCGACTGCCTTTCTGGATGTGACCAGCCGCATCGAAACGATGGTCTTGCTGCATCGCCTGGCTGTCGAACAGGAAAAAGCAATTTTGCTTTCCACACACGACCTGGACTTAGCTATCCAGATGGGCGATTGCCTTTGGTTGCAGGAGAAAGGGCGTCCGATGGCTTGCGGAACACCTGAAGATTTGATTATGAGCGGGGCTTTTGAATCCTTTTTCGGAAAAGAAGGTATCGTGTTCGACCCGGCAACCGGAAAGCTGAATACCGAAGCGCCAACCTTGCCGATAGGTGTGGAGGGTGATTTCTTAGCTTCCTATTGGGTCGGGAATGCTCTGATCCGAAATGGATTTCGTCCTTCTCCGGTGAAAGAAGGACAGCTGAATGTCGATTGCCGGAGTCCGCATGAGCTGATTGTCACATTTCCGGATGGTGCGGCAAAGGTGCTTTCGACAGTTGCCGGTTTAGTAGAGGCGGTAAAAAGTCCATGGGCATGGAAAAAGAGTTTCCCGGGCATGGAAATAAATTTTCCCGGGCATGGAAGTTTATTTCCATCGGGAAGAAACAAAGGTTTAATTTAGATTTGAAGATATAAATATGGCAAACGAAATAACATGGCGGCTGGAGAATGAGAAGATCAGCCGATTATTGTTACATTACGCGATACCGGCAGTGATCGGTACAATGGTCAATGCGCTTTATAACATTGTAGACCGTATTTTCATCGGCCAGGGAGTTGGTCCGTTGGCAATGGCGGGGCTTACATTGACATTCCCTATTTTGTTATTCCTTCAGGCATTCGGGATGCTGGTTGGTGCCGGTGCCGCAACACGTGTGTCCATTCATTTGGGGCGGAAAGCGAATGATATGGCGGAGAAAGTGTTGGGGAATGCTTTTACGCTTACTTTTCTTATCACAATCGTAACCGTAGTGCCTTGCATGATCTGGATGGAAGACCTTTTGCTCGCATTCGGTGGGAGCGAGCAGACGATTCCGTATGCGAAAGACTATTTGAATATCGTCGTTCCCGGTACGATCCTGACTTCGCTCAGCTTTGGCTTTAACGCTGTGATGCGCGCTTCCGGCTATCCGAAGAAAGCGATGTTTACCATGTTGATCGGGGCGGTGGCTAACGTCATTCTCGATCCGATCTTTATCTTCTGGCTGGATATGGGAATCAAGGGGGCAGCTGTTGCAACAATTATCTCGATGTTGCTTTGTACGCTCTTTGTGATGAACCATTTTGTACAGAAAGACAGTATCGTGCGTTTCCATAGGGGAACGTTTCGTCTGGAACGCCATGTGGTGTGGAATATCCTGACGATCGGTGTTTCGCCGTTTGCCATGCAGCTGGCGGGCAGTCTGGTTGTCGTAATCCAGAATTATGCCTTGAAACAGCACGGAGGAGATTTGGCATTGGGGGCGAACGGCATTATTTCCAGTGTCGGGATGCTTTTAGTCATGTTGGTTATCGGGATTGCACAAGGGATGCAGCCGATTGTCGGTTATAATTTCGGGGCAAAGAAATACGATCGGGTGCAGGAGACGCTGCGCTTAGTCATCATCGCGGCCACTATCATTATGGGGATCGGCTGTTTCTGTAGCGTGGCATTTCCGAAGCTGATAGCCCGTGCCTTTACGAACGATCCGGCCTTGCTGGATGTGACGGCAAACGGTTTGCGGATCAGTTTGCTGGTGTTCATTGTGGTCGGTTCGCAGATATCGATCAGCCAGTTTTTCCAGAGTATCGGGATTGCCTGGAAAGCTATGTTTTTGAGTCTGAGCCGTCAGGTCCTGTTCCTGATACCGGCCATGTTGCTGTTCTCCCGTTTCTGGGGCTTGGATGGCGTTTGGTATGCGGCTCCCTTTTCCGATTTCATTGCGGCGGTCACGGCTTGGCTGTTTCTGTGGTATCATGTTAAAAACATGAAAAGTAAGGGCTTGGGTTGAACTTTTTGTTATCTTGGTTGTCTACTATATAAAAGTAGATTGATTAGGTTATAACTAAAAGAATAAGAAGTATGAAAAGAGTATTATTATTACTGTCAATCCTGCTCTTTAGCGCGGGAACCATGATGGCCCAGCAGGATAAAGCTGCCGATAAGGCTGCCAAGAAAGCGGAAAAAGAAGCTAAGAAAGCTGCTGAAGCAGCAGAACAGATGGCCTTGTTCGAACAGGGCGTGCAAGCACTGAAAGAAAAAGATTTTGTGTTGGAAGCCGAACGTGTCGAATTTAAACGCGGACGATTTGTTTATGTAACCCCGAGTACGAACTTCGTTTCCATGAAGGGAGACAGGGCTACGATTCAGTTGTCATTCAATACTGCCGCTGCCGGTCCTAACGGTATCGGAGGCATTACGGTGGACGGTAGCGCCTCGAATGTCGAAATGAAGACCGATAAGAAAGGAAATGTCACACTCAACATGATGGTGCAAGGTGTCGCCGTTTCTGCAAATGTGACTATCCGCATGGTGAAAGGAACGAATAAATGTACGGCGACTGTCAGTCCGAACTTCAACAGCAACCGTATCTCGTTTACCGGTTACCTCTATCCTTCGGATCAGTCCAATGTCTTTAAGGGACGTTCGATCTAAGTTTTTTCGTACGCAAAACCAGTCCCTGTTCCATAAATATAGAGTAGGCATCCTTTTGGAAAGCGGTCAGCATCTCTTTCCAAAAGGATGCCTATTCTTTTTGAAGGAATGTACAGCATTTTGTATCTTTGTTCTCGTAAATTATTCTTTATATATTTAGTTATGCAATTAGCAATAGATCAGAAAGACATTGATAAGTTCCTGATGGTAGGCGATAAAGTGCTTATCAAACCGAAGAATCCGCAAAGCCAGACGAAGTCGGGCCTGTATTTGCCGCCTACCGTTCAGCAGGAAAAGATACAGAGCGGATATATCATCAAAGTCGGTCCCGGTTTTCCGCTTCCTTCGCAGAGCGAGGAGCACGAAGTCTGGGAAAAGAAGAAGGACGGGGAAGTGCATTACCTGCCTTTGCAGGCACACGAGGGCGACCTGGCTGTGTTTCTACAGAATACGGCTTATGAAATCAATTTTAACGAGGAAAAGTTCCTGATTGTTCCGCATTCGGCTATCCTGATGCTGATCCGTGATGAAGGTTTGTTCGAATAAGTCCTTTTTGTTTGGCAAAATACTATGATTTTCGGTTTTTAAATGTATTTTTGCAACCAAATCAACAAAACAATCTATCAATAGTAGCGATTATAATGAATAAAATTGTAAGTAAAGAGCATTTCTCTGCCAACGTGGTGAAACTGGAGGTAGAGGCTCCTCTGATCGCCCGCTCCCGTAAGGCAGGCCACTTTGTTATCGTGAAGGTAGGGGAAAAGGGAGAACGCATTCCCCTCACTATCGCCGGAGCTGATACGACAAAAGGAACGATCACACTCGTGATTCAGGCTGTAGGCGGTTCGTCAAAGAAGATCTGTGAACTGAATGTCGGTGATTATATTACCGATCTGGTAGGTCCGTTGGGACAGGCTACCCATATCGAGAAAGTCGGGACAGTCGTTTGTGCCGGTGGCGGTGTGGGAGTGGCACCTTTGTTGCCCATTGTCGAGGCTTTTCATAAGGCGGGAAACCGCGTGATCGTGGTGTTGGCTGCCCGTACGAAAGACTTGGTTATCCTGGAAGAACAGATGCGTGCTAATTCGGATGAAGTGATTGTGATGACAGACGATGGTTCTTACGGCACGAAAGGATTGGTAACAAATGGGGTCGAGAGTGTCATCAACCGGGAAAAAGTGGATCTGTGTGTGACGATCGGCCCGGCTATTATGATGAAGTTTGTCTCTGCCCTGACGAAGAAATATGAAATACCGACGGTCGCTTCCCTGAATACGATCATGGTAGACGGAACCGGAATGTGCGGCGCCTGCCGTATCACAGTCGGTGGAAAGACCAAGTTCGTTTGTGTGGACGGTCCCGAGTTCGACGCCCACCAGGTGGACTTCGACGAGATGCTGATGCGCCTCGGTGCTTATAAAGATATTGAAAAGAAATAACAAAACCACGGTAAACAAATGACAACAGAAGAACTGATCGCCGCCCGTCGTGCCGAACCCTGGAGGGAAGTACTGCGGAAAAGCAAAAAGAATAAAGAACGCACGGATATTCCCCGTGTGGAGATGAATGAACTGGATGCGGAATACCGCAGCCATACCCGCCTGGAAGAGGTGAACCTCGGTTTGACGGCTGAACAGGCCGTGCAGGAAGCGCAGCGTTGCCTGGACTGTCCGAATCCGACTTGTATGCAAGGATGTCCGGTAAGTATCAATATCCCGACTTTTGTCAAGAACATTGAACGGGGCGAGTTCTTAGAAGCGGCCAAAGTGCTGAAAGAAACCAGTGCCCTGCCTGCCGTTTGCGGCCGCGTATGCCCGCAGGAAAAGCAGTGCGAAAGCAAATGTATCCATCTGAAGATGGGGAAACCGGCTGTCGCTATCGGGTATCTGGAACGCTTTGCGGCTGATTACGAGCGTGAAAGCGGTAACATCTCCGTGCCTGAAGTGGCGGAAAAGAATGGTATTAAGATTGCGGTTGTCGGCTCTGGCCCTGCCGGTCTTTCCTTTGCCGGCGATATGGCGAAACGCGGGTATGATGTGACGGTTTTCGAAGCGTTGCATGAGATCGGGGGCGTACTGAAATATGGTATTCCCGAATTCCGCTTGCCGAACAAGATTGTGGATGTCGAGATAGACGGCTTGCGTAAGATGGGTGTGCAGTTCCTGACAAACTGTATTGTCGGCAAGACGATCAGCTACGAAGACTTGCATGCCGATGGTTTCAAAGGTATCTTTGCCGCCAGTGGAGCCGGACTGCCTAACTTTATGGATATACCGGGCGAGAACCTGGTCGGCGTCATGTCGTCCAACGAATATCTGACACGTGTCAACCTGATGGATGCAGCCAACCCGGAAAGCGATACGCCTGTATTGCAGGGTAAGAAGGTGGTGGTTATCGGTGGTGGCAACACGGCGATGGACTCTGTCCGTACGGCCCGCCGTCTGGGTGCCGAGCGTGCCATGATCGTGTACCGTCGTAGCGAAGAAGAAATGCCTGCCCGCCTGGAAGAGGTAAAACATGCCAAAGAGGAGGGCGTAGAGTTTATGACTTTGCATAACCCGGTTGAATATATCGGCGACGAACGCGGCCGTGTCAAACAGATGCGCCTGCAGAAGATGGAACTGGGCGAACCGGATGCTTCCGGACGCCGTCGTCCTGTGCCTGTAGAGGGAGCGATCGAAACGATCGATGTGGACGAAGTGATTGTCAGTGTCGGCGTTTCTCCGAACCCGCTTATCCCGCGTGCTTTCCAAGGGTTGGAAGTGAGCCGCAAGGGTACGATTGTGGTAAACGAAGAAAGCATGCGTTCGACGCTGCCCGATGTATATGCCGGCGGCGATATTGTTCGTGGCGGCGCAACCGTAATCCTGGCAATGGGAGACGGTCGCAAGGCGGCTGCGGCGATGGATGCGGCTTTGAGAGGATAAAAAGCCTATAGTGCCTGTGTCTTGGCGGGCTTGCCCCGCCATCTCATCCTAATCATTGGAAACCATTTAGTATGAGGTTGCGGGTCAAGCCCGCAATGACACGCTAAGGCGCTGGTGGTTCTTTTTTATATCCTCCTTTTCTTTATGCTTTTTACCAACGTTTCTCCCTTGAAATAGATGATTAATGAACTGACAATGATCAGCATACCGGTGACAGTGCTGAACGTCGGATATTCATCGGCCAGCATGATCCAACTCAGGACAGCTCCCAGTATGGGATTGATAAGGCGGCACATATTGAGGTCCGATACTTTGCTTTTCGCATCTTGCAACGCCATGAACCAGAAACTGAAGGCAAAGACGGAAATAAAGACCAATACGCCGAGACTGATGTAGAACCCTGCCGGTTTGCCGATGAAAGGATGGAAGCCTTCAACAGACACTCCGACAATGTAAATAAGCAATCCTCCGAAGAACATCTGAACCGCATTCAGAAATATCGGATTTACCTTCCCCTTATCTTCAGAAACAGATATGGCCGAATAGCCTTGCAAAATGATATTGAGCAGCAGGAGAACGACGCCGGCAATGCCTTTTGTGTCCAGCGGCTTGCCGTCGCTTCCCATCCCGATAATCAGGAACAGGCCGATTAAACTGACCAGCAGGCTACAGGTCTTATAGATATTCAGTTTGTCATTGCGGGCGATGAGGTGGGCAAGCAGGACATTGATGAGCGGTGTCATCCCCATGATTATGGAAGAGATGGCTCCGCTGACGAAGTCCACGCCTATGTAAAAGGCTGTATATCCTAAAAACATATTGATCAGAATCAGGTTGAGGAATAGCCTGCTGTTTTGTTTGATCTCCCGCCACATCCCTTTATGCCAAGTGTAGGCAAATAGTATGATGCCGACAAGCGTAAACCGTATTCCGGCAAAATTCATCGGAGTAAAATCATAACTGAGTCCTTGCTTGATGAATGGCGTTACAATAGCCCACAGAACGGAAGCGATGATTGCATAAAGGAGTCCCTTCTTCATAATGAGTATCGTTTATTTCGATGTTAGTTTTTTGTTATAGTAAAAAGCCCCGCTATTCCTGAGAATAACGAGGCCTTTTGGAAGCGAGCGGAAGACGGGACTCGAACCCGCGACCCTAACCTTGGCAAGGTTATGCTCTACCAACTGAGCTACTTCCGCAAAATGTAATCTGTTGAGACGCACGGCCGTGCGTCTGTACCGTACTCGAAGCGGGACTTGAACCCGCACAGCCGCAATGGCCAAAGGATTTTAAGTCCTTCGTGTCTACCGATTCCACCATTCGAGCATCCCTTTCTCTTAAGAGATGAGCGGAAGACGGGACTCGAACCCGCGACCCTAACCTTGGCAAGGTTATGCTCTACCAACTGAGCTACTTCCGCGTTGTTGCATTGTTTTCGTTTGCGAGTGCAAAGGTAGATGATTTTTTTGTTTCTGCAAATATTTGGATGAAAAAGTTGTGCCCAACCTCGTATTTTTAGTTCAAATTCATCACTACCCATTCTTGACCGCTCGCAGATCTGGGAGTTACCGAATACCTTCTTAATGGGTATTTGGAAGGCCCTTCGACAGGAGCACCACTTCCATAAGCTATTGTATATTTTGTTCCACATTCAGGGCAGATTGCATTACCGGCATCGTCAGCCTCTACAATGATATTCCTTTTTGCTTCATGTGGGCAACAAAGATCATATGCATAGTATGTTTCTCCATTAGTGTCGGTTCCGCATATAATCAACACACCTGAATATCCAGTCATTTCTCCGGCGGTACGCGGTGCTGTAATAGATTTATGATGATATAAACCTACCAAGTCTTTGTCTTGATATCGCAAGTCAATTTCTAAATAGACTCTTGCATAAGGAATGTCCGATTCCTCAAATTTAGAACACGAAAGAGCCAATAATACAAGTAAGCAGGATAAAAATCGTTTCATCGTTTATTCGGATAACAGCTGTTGTTCAGCTTCGTTTACTCTATTAAACGCGAAACCGTCCACAATATTTTGCATCAGGGCGGAAATCTGATCATTGCACAGATTACCGATACTCCCTTCGTGCGTATGGCAGACTTCCTTAACAGGGGTAAACTTTCCGGCTTCGATGTTCAGGCCGACCTGCTTGTAGGCATCCCGGAAAGGCACGCCTTCGAGTACGAGGCGGTTGACCTCTTCTACGCTGAAAAGAAGTGCGTATTTGTCGTCGTCCAGGATATGCTCGTTCACTTTCACCTCCCGCATCATGTGCGTAACCATACGGAGGCAGTCCTTCAGTTCGTCGAAGGCGGGAAGGAATACTTCCTTTATGATCTGCAGGTCGCGGAAGTAACCCGACGGAAGATTGTTGCTGATCAGCGTGATCTGTTGGGGTAATCCCTGCAGTTTGTTGCATTTGGCACGTGTCAACTCAAATACGTCCGGATTCTTTTTATGCGGCATGATGCTGGAACCTGTCGTAAACTGGTCCGGCAACTTGATAAAGCCGAAGTTCTGGCTATTGAACATGCAAGCATCAAAAGCCAATTTGGATAGTGTGGCGGCAATGCCCGCCATAGCGAAAGCTACGGTGCGTTCCATCTTGCCACGTCCCATCTGTGCATACACGACGTTGTAGTCGAGCGAGTCGAAGCCAAGCAAGTCTGTTGTCATCTGGCGCTTCAGCGGGAAAGAAGATCCGTATCCGGCGGCAGAGCCGAGCGGGTTACGGTTGCAAACCTTATAGGCCGCCTGCATCAGTTGCAGGTCGTCGGCGAGGCTTTCGGCATAAGCGCCGAACCAAAGTCCGAACGATGACGGCATGGCGATCTGTAAATGCGTATATCCGGGAAGCAGTACCTCTTTATACCGGTTACTCTGCGAGATCAACACCTCGAACAGGCCGGATACGAGTTCCACTATTTCCTGTATCTGCGCACGGGTGAAGAGTTTCAGGTCCAGCAACACCTGGTCGTTACGCGACCGGCCGCTGTGTATCTTTTTCCCCGTATCACCCAAGCGGCGTGTCAGCATCAGTTCCACTTGCGAGTGGACATCTTCCACACCCTCTTCAATGACAAACCGGCCGCTGTCGGCAACGGCATAAATATTCTTCAGTTCGGCAAGCAGGACGGTCAGTTCCTCCCGGGTAAGTAGTCCGATGCTTTCCAACATGGTGATATGAGCCATCGAGCCAAGCACATCGTACTTAGCCAGATAGAGATCCATCTCCCGGTCTTTACCTACCGTAAAGGTATCCACTTCCTGGTCTACCTGAACATTTTTTTCCCAAAGTTTCTGAGCCATTAAAAATACAATTAATAAGGCAGGGATGCCAACAACGTCGATATCTTATCGACTGCATCCTGCAACGGTTTTGATACCATTGGCTTGATAAACGGATTCAGATCGGCGCGGACGGTCATTTTCATCCGGGTGTCATTCTCTTCCATCTGTTTCAGCTGTATCCAGAGGAACAGGGGGACGGGAGAATTCGTCGTCGTGAACTTGATCGTCTTGTTCGGTTCGCGTTCTACGATCTGGAAGGTTATCTTACCTACGGGTGCGACGTTGAAACTGCAAGAGTCTTTGTCGAACTCGAAATCTTTAATCTTATCTTGAGGTATGCGGTCCTGCACCTTTTCCAGGTTGGAGAGGTCGGACAGCATATTAAAAATACGATCCTCATTAAAGGGGATCGCTTTTACTTCACTAACAAATTCAGTCATTCTGTTTCAATTATACTCCCGGATTCCAGTTAGCCGGGTCTTTGCGCCATTCCTGAAGGATCGCGATTTCGGACTCGTCGATGTAATCCGTACGCAAAGCCTCTTCTAAGACTGCGTCGTAGTTACTCAGCGTTGTCAAAGTTACTTTTGCATCTCTGAAAGCTTCTACTGCAACAGGGAAACCATACGTGAAGATCGCAACCATACCGGCTACATCGCAACCGAAATTACGAACGGCCTGTACTGCTTTCAAACTGCTGCCGCCTGTAGAAACCAAATCTTCAACAATCACAACCTTTGAACCCGGTTTCAGTTCACCTTCGATCAGGTTTTCCAACCCATGATCTTTAGGAGTGGAGCGGATATATACGAACGGCAGGCCCAACAGGTCGGCTACCAATGCTCCCTGAGCGATAGCTCCGGTTGCAACACCGGCGATAGCATCGGCATTTTCGTATTTTTCGCTGATTGTCCGAGCCAGTTCCAACTTGATGAAACTTCTGATTTCCGGATAGGAAAGCGTTTTTCTGTTGTCATTGTAGATTGGTGATTTCCAACCGGATGCCCATGTGAAAGGATTGGCCGGCTGCAGTTTAACCGCCTTAATCTTTAATAATCTCTCTGCTACTAATCTTTCCAGTGTTTTCATACAACCTAATAAATATAATATGTTTATATCAGTCCGCAAAGGTAGATAAAGGGAATGAGATAACCTTGTAGTTCTTGAAAAAAATAAGCCATACATATTGTATAACAGGTTTCCGGCAAATTCGTGTTTCTCAGGCGATGGTTATCCCTAAAAAACTGATCCGGATACCGGGAACTGCTTGTATTGCAGCGGCACAGGCAAGGAATGTCGAGCCGGTTGTGATCACGTCGTCCACCAATAGGGCATGCCTGTTTTTCAATGCTTCGGAGTCGTTCAGCCGGAAGATGTTTTCTACGTTTTTCTGCCGTTCGTACACTTGCTTGCGTGTCTGGCTTTCCGTCTTTTTGATGCGGGAAACAGAGGTGGTGTCGACCGGTATTCCGGTGACGGATTGAATGCCCCGTGCAATCCATTCCGACTGATTATATCCCCTTTGTTTCAGCCTTTCCGGATGAAGAGGTACGGGGAGCAGGACATCGATCGTGTCAAACAGCCCGGCTTTCTGATAAGCGATTGCAGCCATGCGGCCCAATTGATATCCTAACTCCTTATTTCCGTGATATTTCAGGGAGTGTATCAGCTTTTGCCCGTATCCTCCATGCTCGAAACGGAGCAGGGCGGTGGCGGCGACAAAAGGGACTTTCCCTTCGAACAACCGGCAGGCTGCGTTTGTCTTTAGGTCCGTGAAATGCGTATAAGGCAAATTGTTCGAGCAATGCAGGCAGATATGTTCTTCCCCTTTTATCAAAGGTGTCTGGCAGAGCAGGCACAGGCGCGGGAAGAAAAGGTTCAGGAGGTCATTCAAAAGTGTCTTCATCATAGTCATTCCCGTTGAAAAGCTGCTTCAGGCAACGGCTTGTGTCCCGTCCCTCGAATCCGCGTCCGGCGGCGAAACGGAGTAGTTTGATGTAAGTCTCCCGTTCGTCTTTGCCCCGGGTTGTTTTCTTCTTGCTTTTCAAGAGGGAGAACAGGATATCCTGATATTCCTGTTCGTCTATGCCGGCTAATGCTTCCGTGCGGATATCCGCCGGAATACCTTTCCTTTGGAGTTCATAGCTGATTTTGATACGTCCCCATTTGTTGAAGCGCAGTTTGTCATTTACGAAATAACGGGCAAAGCGGCTTTCGTCGATGAAACGTTCTTTCAGCAGGCGGGCGATGATGCGGTCGCTTTCTTCCCCGGTCAACCCCGCTGCTTTGATTTTCTTTTCCACATCCTGGATGCAACGTTCGGCGGCAGAACAATAGGCGGCTGCCCGGTGAAGCATTTCAGGTTCGCTGAGTTGCTTCATTTCCGTGCTTTTACGATCCGGTCTTTGCCGGACAAATCCTGGATCAGTTCGATATCTTTATAACCTTCTTCCTCAAGCATTTCGACGACCATCGAGCCGTAGGCGGCATTGATTTCGAAATAGAGCCGTCCGTTCCTTCTCAGTTTTTTCTTTCCGAAATGGGCAATGTGCCAATAGTACAGCAGCGGGTCGTTGTCCGGCACGAAGAGGGCGATATGCGGTTCGTAGTCGAGCACGTTCCTTTCCATATCTATCTTTTCTTCTTCCTTAATATAAGGAGGATTGCTGACGATGACATCCAGTATGAACGGGATGTCCATTTCCGCTTTTTCGGGGTTCAGGATATCTGTCTGGATAAAAGTAATCGTAGCGTTGTTGCGTTTGGCGTTCCTGCGAGCCGTGTCCAATGCTTCTGTCGAGATATCTGTTGCGATAATGCTGGCTTGCTTCAGGTGTTTGCGCAGCGTGACGGCGATACAGCCGCTACCTGTACCGATATCCAATATTTTTATCTTTTTCCCTTCGTTGTCGATGATGACCTGTTCGACCAGCTCTTCCGTTTCCGGCCGTGGTATCAGGACAGACGGGTTCACTTCGAATTGCAGGCTGTAGAAATCGGCTGTGCCTAATATATATTGTATAGGCTCCATTTCCTTCAGCCGTTCGACGATCTCGTGAATCCGGTTCTTTTCGGCTTCGGGCAGTATCTTATCTTTACAGAATAGAAAATGATGCGGCTGGATATTACTCACCCGCTCCATGATCAGACGGACCAGGCTACTGATCTCGGAAGGTGGATACAAGTCCTTCAAAGATTCTTTTATATATGCGAGGGTTTCAGTCATATAATTCTATTTTTCTGCAAAAATACGGATTTAATCTGGACTAACAAAGATCTGTTACTTTTGGCTTGACCCAAAAGTAACCAAAAAGTCAAGGCCGAACCTGCTTCGCTACTCCGTTCCCTTCGTTCGCTGTCGCGTCGTAAGGGTCGTTCGCGAACGACCCCTACAGCAGACGCTCCTGCCGCTCACTGCGGTCTCTGCGCTTAACGCTCACCAGCTTAGGCCGGAAGTAGAGCCTAATGGCTCTGTTGAGGATTATGATACCGTCTGTTCCTTTGCGATCCCGCATCAAGTGTGGGAATGGAAATTACAATAACCCTCTTTTCGTCCGTTTTTCTATTTCGTCCGAAATCTTGATCGATTTTGGATTGACTCTTTTCACGGTTTAAGCTCCCCTTTCTGACAATCGGGAAAACGAGGTGCGCAGTCCGTTCCGGAAAGCGTGCAATTTGATTTCCGAAAACCGGAAACGCCGTCAAAGTGATAAAGCTTAACTCCCGGAGAATCGAATATTTGCGAACGAAGACGGACGGCGTTCCAAATATCTAAAGGAAATTTTGGGGGCTTGTTGCCGTGAGGTGCGCAGAA
>QWCH01002009.1_pt1 | contig 42653 bp, 45 predicted proteins | sample 1972671 | NCBI WGS metagenome assembly QWCH01 (sample SAMN09866713, study PRJNA288562) | Human gut metagenome isolate term3_stool, whole genome shotgun sequencing... | isolation source: gut | host: Homo sapiens | place: USA: California
GTTATATGATGTAAATAAATTAAATTACAATAAAGACGGTTCCACATCCGTACGGGGCGGTCATGAAGACGGCGGTGTGCATCTGAACAGGCTTTTCGCCACTTACCAGTTCGGCAAAAAGCAGGATACGGAAAAACTTCCGATGGGACCTACGAAAAATCTGATCGGTATCGGCCAGTTCCCTGTCAAGATGGGAGTAACGGGCTATACGTATGACGGTGAATTCAAGGGTGCTTTTATCCAGCTCGGAGATTACATGAAAGGCGGGCGTCTGACGCTTGCATACGGCCGGGCTACGAATATCAATTATGACTACACCGGTCCGATGATGCACGGTGTGGAAGTTATGCCTATCGCTAAAAATCGTTTGATGCATGAGCTTTCCACCAACAAAATCGTTGCCGGTGCGGTGGCCAAAAATCCTGCATTGAAAGATTTATTGAATCAGGCTAAAGGATTGATCAACAGCAGTAAAAATCTTCCTGAACTGGATAAAAACCTGAAAAAGATTGTCGGTCTGATTTCTGCGCAAAATCCTGCACTGGGACAGGCAGTGGGTGCTAAATTAGGCAACATGGATTTGAATAAACTTGTATCCGGGGGAACGATGTATTACAATCCCGCTACCGATGTTCTGTATCCGATGGGTAAGGATGTAGTAATGGATTGGGGTGCTGATGAGGACGTACCGGCTGTTTATGCATCTTATATTTACAAGGTTCCCGAAAAATGGGAAGTCCATGCATACGGTTTGAAAGCGGTCGGGCCTGTAGGAAATATCACAAAGGCTTACGGGTTTGCAGGCTCTTATGATATCACGCCGCAGTGGAATCTCCACGGTGAATTTGTAAAGAATCTCTGTAAGCTGCCTTTGAATAACGAACGGCCTTACAGCTATAACTATGGGATTTCTTACGGTCATGCCTCCGTGCTGAAACCGAAATCTTATTCCTTCGGTCTTGACTATGTATACAGCCAGGCCGGCACTTATTTCGGCGGTTCGGGAAATGAGATTGCCGACCAGTACATGGGACATATCTACAAAAACTGGAACGGTCTGGGAAAAATGCCCGCTTATTTTGCCGATAAAATGGATGCCCTCACGGACGGTGACAAGTCCAATGACCATTACAAGTTCGGCGGTGCGAAATTCTTCCTCGCCAAAGCACAGTATGTTCCGATGAAAGGTCTTATTATAGAAGCGAACTACGGATTTAATGCTGCGGATATGGGCGGCAAAAAGATGGATAATATCTTATTGCTGAAAGCGACCGCTTATATCAAATAAAATTTTTGAAATACAAAAAGCCTTCACATTCCGGTGTGCAGGCTTTTTTCTTATGCTTGAATCCGTATCGGTTTTTTATGGCACGGAAAGAGGAATCAACCTATGTCCGTTTTTGTTTCCGTTTCCGCAATGAACAGGCCGGAGCCTTCTTTTTTTATTTCTTCCGCCAGGTGTTTCCTGTCTGCCCGGCTTTCCGCTACGATAAAAAAAGCGGATCCCGAACCTGTCATGAGATGAGGACGGGAAAATAATGCCAGACGGCGTGATGTTTTTTCCAGCACCGGTTCTTCTGCAAAAAGTGCTTTTTCAAAATCGTTGGAAAGGCTTTCCGCCAGTTTTTTTCTGTCCTTTTCTTCCAAAGCACGGATACAGGCGTCCGTCTTATTTTCAGTTTTTTTCTCCGCTCTATCAAGAACGGCATAGGCTTTTCCGGTTTCTACCGCAACAGGGGGACGGACAATGACGAGGGGCAATCCGTTCCACCCCGGTATTTTCGTCAGTTGTTCTCCGATACCCCGGCAGCGGCAGCAGCCTCCGGTGATGCAGAAAGGAACGTCTGCGCCGATTCGTTTTCCCATATCCGAAAGTTCTTCTGCGGAAAGTCCCGTTTTCATCAGGCGGTCCAGTCCGCGCAGCACTGCTGCCGCATCGGAGGAGCCGCCGCCGAGGCCTGCCTGTGCGGGGATATGCTTTTCCAGTGCCATGCGGACGCCGCCGGAAATCCCGGTTTCCGCAAAAAACAGTTCCGCCGCTTTCCACATGAGGTTTTCTTGTCCCGCCGGGGCGTTTCCTTTTGTGACGGAAAGGGATATTTCCCCGCTTTTTTCCAATGTAATTTTGTCATGCAGGGAAATACTGTGCATGACACTGTCTATATCATGATAGCCGTCTTTCCGTTTTTCCCCGACAGAAAGGGTCAAATTAATTTTGGCAAATGCTTTTTCCGTAATCATTTCCTGTCCTCAAATTTATATTTTTTCTATTAACTGGACACCGTAGCTATCGTACTTTTCAGCTGGTTATGCTACTATCATGCTACTATCATAGTCTTCGTTTATAGAGTATTTGTCCTCCAGTGATTATGGAATTATTATGTCCTATATTTAGTTGAAGTTCAAGGGCATGTTTATTATTGTAGTTACGTTGTACAGACACAGGGATATAGAATTTGTTGTCTTGTATTCCCACTCCCACACCTATCTCCCACGGTCTCTTTTTCTCTAATGTATCTTTTAGCAGCGGTGTCAGGTCTATGGTCTGGTCTATCGTAGCGGTTTTGTTAGCTATCGTACCGTTCTTAATTGGTATTCGGTATGTATGCTGATTAATTGTGGCTACGTATGTCTGTTCCATCTGTAAGTCAGCATCGGTTGGTTTCTCTTTTTCTTTGATACTTAGCTTTGTCTTTATAGTAGGCATTGTCTCTTGTGTCCGATAATTATTGACTGTCGGTCGATTCTTATTCCTACCGTCTTTATAACCTACTATGTACGATGTTAATATGACTGCAATACTACTTAATATTAATAACGTATATTTTATTAGCTTTTTGTTGATTAAATTATGAATTATCATCATTTAGTTACTCTCTTCTCCTTTCTTTGTATTACCTCTTTATGTTTTAGCCTTACGGTGATTCACACAAATAGAAAGAAGAATGCTACTTGTTATGAAAAGTCTGGAGGTATAGGAGGCTTAACATAACAAGTAGCATAAGGAGAAGTAAATTGTTCTAAGAGTATATATATCATCTTTTATATCTATATGTATCTTCTCTTAGAGTATATTTATGTAATCTTATAATACATATCTTATAGAGTTCATATCCCCCCTGCGTCTCTTTTCTTGTATGTGTCTCAATTCCCGTTTCGTATATATATGTCTCAATTAAACTATTTGTACTTTATTTTCTCACTCGTATTCAAATCTTTTATCATTTCTAATTTGACATTCTTATAGTTCTTTTTCCCTACTGGTTGTTTGTCTTCCTCATGTAGTTCTGGTATATAGGTCAGCCCACGGTCTGGGTCAAACATATTTTCAAGCATCTCATCAAGCTGTTCATCTATCCCTTGTTGTTCGTCCCTATCCATGACACCTTTCCAGTACGATATAGCCATAGACAAAGCATCTAATCTATCATCATGTGCCAATGCTCCTCTGTCTGTAGTCAATCGTGTCATTTGATAAATGAGTGAATAGTGCTGGTTGTTTTCATACACTTTGTAATCTTCTTTGATAACTGTTTTATTTACAATCAGCTTATGTCTCATCATCACTGGCTCTAATGTCTCTACGATTCTCTTTTCCTTTTGTGCCAGGCTTCTTACTTCTTCTACAGCACACGGGTGTATACGGTTAAAGACTGGTTTAAGTAACTGTCCAAACATACCATCACCAAAGTTAGATTCATATAAGACAGTATTCACACCCCAGAATTTAGCTTGATTCGCCAGATTAGTTAGTGTTGTTTCGCTATACCCTGTCTGATATCCCCCTACTTCCATGACAAACAAATACCCATTCAAGTACTTTATAATTGCATAGGCTGTTTCGTCTTTCCCTCTACCAGACGGGTCAATAGCCATCACTGTACCTGTGTATGCTTCTGTTTCTTCACTCCTTGATAAGGGTGCATAGAAGTAGTCACCTTTCAATGCTACGGAAGCCAGGTCTGCATGTCTTTTTCCTGCATCAGCACACCAATTCCATTTTAGTGAAGCTTCTTTCATATCCAGGTCTGTTACTATTAAGTCTTGTATTTTGAGTGGATAACGTTCTATATCGGACAGATTCGTATTGAGCATGAATTGGAGTGAGAAGCCAGCTTTACCATAAGACAGTCTTCTTTTTGCTATTTCCAATTCATCAAACCTCATCGGGTCTGTTGGCTTACCTTTTTTATCTTCCCAATCTTTAGCAATGTAGGGTGCAAGTGTATCCCCGTATTCATCTCGTTCTTTTTGTGTTGATGGATACTCTACTGTCCATACCCGTGCTGTGTACCCTCTTTTTTGTAATTCATTATAAAGAGACATCTCGCTTTGTGGTGTACCTAAGTATAGAATCTGTCCACCTGGTTTCAGTATAGAATCAAATTCTTTTACACTTTCATTCAGCTTATCCCGTTGTACCTGTGTTGCTGAATTGTTTGGTATTTCTACGTCATCAGCAATCAATAAGTCAGCACGTGAGCCTGTTATCTGTCCTGTAATACCTACAGACTTAACAGACGGAGATATATCTGGTACAGCCAGTCCCACATCAAATACGTTCTGTGTATTACGTTGTTTGTCTGTTGGTAATAGTTCTTTTAAAAACGGTAATAAGGTGATAATGCGTTTGATGAAGACCGCATTGGCATCGGCTCTATCTTTGGACGCAGACACAACAAGTACTTTTATTTGTGGGTTTTTCCATAGCTGCCAGACTGCATATGCACATGTCAGATACGATTTAGCTACACCACGGAAGCCTTGAATAATAAAGCGGTCAGACATCGGGTTCATGAGACTTTTAGCTATGTCATATTGTATGGGTGTTGGTTCTGGTAGTCCTAATGTCCGCCATAAAATAAAGACAAAGACACGGAAATCTGCCTTTGCCTTTTTTATTTGTTCTTTTGTCCACGGGTTATCTTGTATAAAATCAGTTTGGTCTATCAATATCTAAGCCCTCACCTAAATCATTAAATTCTGGTATTGGTTCTTTTTCTATTTCTTTTTGTAATTTAGATACGCCAGGTGTTTCGGGTGTGACAAGTAATTCATTGTCTTTCAAATATTTACGTACCTTTTCTAAGAAGCGTGGGTTATGTCTAAGTTCTGGGTCTTGCATACCCTCAACTAACGCTTTCACTTCTTCTTGTGCTAATTCGTCAAGTAGTTTTTCGTCTATTTTAAACATCGGTCACTCTCCTTTGTCTTAAATTGAAATAAAGGGCATTTTTAGCCATTCTTATTCTCTTTTGATAAATTACTCATGAAAAGAACGGGAGGGGTCTTAAAAACGATTTTAGACGTGTTTTTAACCATCATACTGCATAAGATTGTTAGCATTAATGGTTGCCATGATTTTATTACCGTATTCTGGGTCTGTTGCATAAATAGGAGACATAGCATACACAAAGTCCTCTACACTCCATGTTGTTTCCCATGTATTGAGGGCATCAGCATATACGGGTTCTTCTCGCATTAAGACACACCAGTCAATAATTGCTTCTTCCAGTGATGTATAGCTTTGGAATTTATCAACAATGGTGTGGTACTCTCCGTCCCAATATTCTTGTGTCGTTACTTCTTCATAGTCCCCCCAGCCGTTATATTTTCTGCCAAAGTAGTTGTAATTCCCTATCACGTACCTACCCCAGCCAGATTCTAATATAGCCTGTGCAATACAGACAGAAGCTGGTAAATTGTAGTTATGACATACTTCGTGTACAGTGGGTGCAAGCATATCAATAAATTCATCGGGTGTCATGTGTTGTCTTTGTCCTTTCTTCAGTGTTTGTCTTCTTCTCTAAGACATCTGGTATGTGGTTGTTGTCTTTATCTACAAAGTATTGAGCCACCGCCCCTACCATAGCTATCCACGGTGCAGATACTATTTCGTGTAAAAATGCTCGTAGTTCAATAATGTCTGGCTTACCATGTATAAACCATAGGACACACCAGCCTACCAGATATAAAAAAGTGGATAGCAGTATGATTCCTACATACCATGCTATCCACTTCAGAATGGGTGTTGTTATTGTCTTTGTAATAGATTTAATACACTTTTTAAATGCTGTGAGTATCATTGCTGTGTTCCCGTTTATTTTGTTCAATGGCATGTTCAAATGTATGTTCCAGTTTGTCTACTCTTTGTTTAGTAGCATTTAGTGATGTTTCCAGTGTAGCCACTGATACCTGTAAGTTTGTTAGCAGCCGTGTCATTTCCCGTATAGAGGAAGATAATTCACGTATGCTAATTTCGTTACGGTACATCTGGGCTTGTAGGGGGTTAAAGATAAATGTTTTGACTATCCATGCTAATAATGAGGAGATAAGACCAAACCAGAATATAGTTAGTTCCATAGGCATATCTCCATTTCTTAGGCTTCACCGGCATATTCAATCGATGTGATTGTTTCTACTCGCCGTTTATAGCTACTAGGGTCATCAGCATAATCTCCTTGTACCTCTTCTTTTGTTGCGTATATTTCAAACCCATAAGTGTCGGTAATGTACCACCCCTTTGTTGCTGTGTTTACAAAATGGTCACCTGCCTTAAATTTTGACAATTTTGTTATTGTTGTGTTTTGAGTTTCGTGTCCGTAATAGTTATATGCTTGTTGGTGTACGTAAATTTTATATCGCCCGTCTCGTGGAATACGTAAATCAGATATTTTATTAGAGCTATCTATCACATACTTCCACCTAAAGGTTACCTCTTTTTGTACATATAACTTTCTACCATCAGGCTTAATTACAAACATATGTGTGCTTACTCCGCTATCTAATTTTGCATAGTAAGTAGTCCCATCTTTATTTACAGCCAAACGGTCATTTCCTGCTTGTGCTGTATCTGTAGTGAGTTCTGCATCTTCTGTTTCTCCGTTCGGTCTGGTTATTACGATTCTTGCCATAGTGTTATTCCACCCCCATTTCTATTTCACCTATTTTTATGTGGTCTGCTTCGATTAAAATGCTGCCCCTCGGCAGTTCTTTTTCTTTTTCGATGGTTCTTTCTACATATCTAATTCCGGGCTTGATGTTAAAAAGCCACATAATAAATTTCTTCATTTTTATTCCACTCCTATTTTTGCCCCGTTCGGTAATTGGATAGTATCTCCGTCAAAAAGGTCCTCATCCCATACAAAAACAGCATTGGCTTCTTGTTTGCTGACATAGTTATTATCCAAAATATCCTGCGTGATATAGTTCCCTTTGGGCTGAAAGTTATTCTCTATTTCTTGTTTGGTCAAATAATCTACCAACGGTTTACTAAAGGCAATGCCGTACACTTCAGGAAAGGTTATATTCATAACCAGTTTATGTACGCCTTGGTGTAAAATTTTGCTAAAGGTTGTATTCCAAACGCTTTCTGTGACATAGTTTCCTTTCGGTTGATAGTTCTTAGCAGCGTCGTCTTTTTTAAGGTATGTATTCGCCGCCTCTGTTGTGGTAAGGAATGTACCGCCGCCCCCTGTTTTTTTCAGGTAGGTGTTTTCCGCATCGGTTTTGGAGAGGTAGGTATTCTGTGCGTCTTCTTTACCCAGCAATACTTCTTCCGCATCTGTCATTTTCAGGTAGGTGTTTTCGGCGTCTGTTTGTTTCAGATACCGCTTATCATTTTCTGCCTGTGTATTATAGCTGGAGGGGTCAAACTTTGCTGCATCTTTTGCACTTTGTTTAGCTGCATTGGCTGAATTAAGTGCTTCAGTCGCATACTCTTTACTTTTATTTGCCTGTGTGGTTGCTTCAGTTTTAGCATTTTTAGCATCAACCATGTCTGTTTGTATCTGGCTCTGCTGTGTCTTAATCTCACTAAGAGCAGACAAAGCCTGCTGTAACATGGGAGAAAGCTGTTCCATTTTACTTTTTATTTGTGTATAGAGTGTTTTAGCTTTTAAAGTCCATGAACGGCTTGACTGTGTTTTCCCTGTATCAGATTCACTATCGGCTGTATTATCTGGAGATTCTGTACTTTCTGCCCACTTTTGAGCCGTGTCTTTATATCCAGCACTTAGATTTTTATTCTGTAAGGTCTGGTCTGCATAGGAACGTGCAGCTTCTTTTAAGGTGGTTTGTGTACTTACGTATTCATCACCCTTTGTCTTAATAGTGCTTAATTTCTCATTGGCTGTATCGGTAATATTACTTACCTGTTCTGTGCCCTTACGTTCTATAGCTTGCCGTTCTGTTTTCCCTGTCTGTTCTAATGTGCTTTTGTGTGCATTGTAAGTCGTAGACAATTCATTGATTTCATTCTGTCCTACCCGTTTAATCTGGTTCAGAATATTATCCTGCTTAGACAAAAGATAGTTTAAGGTCAATACGTCTTGTGGTTCAATAGGGTCAAGTACATTTCCTATTCTCTTAAAGTTCGCATTCCATATTGACTTGTTTATCGGGTCAATAGTCAGTCCAGCTGAATCTGTGACTTTATCTGATGTTTCTTCGGCTAAATGAAGTAACTGTACTTCTTGTAATGTTAAATCTGCTGAACGGAGAACGGAAGCATCTTGCCATTCTACGAGCGGTTGTGTTGTTGTCTTTCTAAATATACGGAGGATATGTCCTGCCTTTAATGCTGTTTTGAGATGGATATGTCTGCTGTTATCCATTTCAAAGTCAACACCTTGTACCAGGTCTGTTACGTTCTCATTCTGTACATCTTGTGCATAGATAAAAGCCTTACGGAGGTAGTCAAAGGGAAAGAGGAAAATGGTTTGAGACCCATTTCCCTCATAGACTACAGAAGCTTTTCTACCATTATCACTCATTATTGGTTTGCTCCTTTGTTTATATATAAATTTATTTATTACTATCACCAAGAATTAAAGACATACCAGCACTCTTATTCGCTGTTGTCTTCTTGTTATCCTCTGGTTTATGAGACATGTTCGGTTTCAGTGCTACTTTCGGCGGTTTAAGTGTTTTTAGTTTCTTACTGTTCTTTGATGGTTTCAGTACCTTAGCACTTTGTTTCTGTCTTTCCTTTTGTTCTTTTCGTGTCGGTGCATCTACCAATTCACTTAGTCCACTTGCTAATAGAGTTGTACCTATCCAGCCATTGAACGGTAAACAGCTACTTAATTCACGTAGGTCTTCTTTAGTCATTTGTTCCCTATGTACCAATCTGCTACCTACTTTACCTGCTGATATTAATGGTGCAACTATTGTATGCATTGCTGGCATCTGGCTTATCATACGTCCTGCTATATCTTCCGCATCAGCACTTACTACACCCCTGTTTTTGTAGGAGTTATTAACAGTAGTACGCATCATAGATTCGCCTGATAATACTTCATAGACATCAGAACCAAACGAGGGAATCGAACCAGTCAATGCACCTCTTGATACAGCTGCCCATGCAAGTCTCCAGGGTGTAAGGTTACGCTCTATGTACTTTTGTCTGGCTTCGGGGTCAGTAGGATACTTTGCACCTGCACGGAGATAGACAAGCCCCATATAACTTACGGTGTTTGTACCCATTGAATATAAAGCAGCAAGACAATCATCTTTCTGTCTTGACGATAAAGCCCTCATCATCTGGGAATTGACAGCACGGAACGTATAATCTTTGAATTGGAATAATAACTGTCTAAACGCACTTTTCTCTTTTCCAAGTGGTGTACCGCCTATAGACATCTGCTGTATGACTTTATTACTGTAGTTGTCCATAAGGTTACGCCACTGAAAATAGGTTGTAGAATCAGTCATACGCCATGTCTCCAGTGCTTTAGTCAGTGCTTCACCAGTTGGCTTTTTACCTAAATACTTACCTATTGCACCTCTTAGGTTAGATATTTCCTTTTCTGTCTTCACACCTACGGCATTAAGGTAATAGCTGCTAAATGGGTTACGAACCTTTTTATCAAACTGTTTACCCAGTCCCCACTCTATAGAATCAATAATACCTGCTATTCTTCCCTGATTAATCATCTCATCAGTAAGACGTGGTAATTGGTTCAATGTAGACGTTATGTTGGAACAGATTTTAGAGAAAGCACCAAAATTATCTGCCATCTGTGCTAATTTACTACCACGAGCAGAAACATCTCTAAACGACCTAAATATATAAGAAGAATTACTATCCCATATACGTCTGCTTAATTCTTTACCATACAAGTAATTAACGGCTTCTTCACCTACTTGTTCTATGTCTTTTGTTTCAGCAGACAGCATTGCTTTTCTTAGGTTTCTAACAATAGGTAAGTTTCGTAGTAATACTCTTGAACCAGCATAACCAAACGCACCACCATATTCACCAAGCTGTGCTGCAAACATTTGTCCGCCTACATCAGCATAAGTCTGGGTACGTATCAAATTAGAAAAAGCACTAAAGAATGTACGGGGTGTGTTGGCATTTCGCATACCTAAGATACGGGACAGCCCCTCCTCTAAAGCATAGCGTTCTTCAGCTACTTTAGATTCAGACAAGCCATTTATCTGTCCTCTTGCTCTTTCCCAGTCCTGGCTTAACTTATCCAGTACACCGTTGTTTCTCCAGTCACCTAATACATCATGGAGGGCAATTTCACCAGACATTCTATCTATGTATGACCGCATCAACGATTCTACGTCATTATCTCTAAGCACATCGTCAAAGCTAAAACCATCATCTAATTTCTTCGATGTGTCCATAGGGAATCGGCTTTTCATAAACGATATCGGGTTGTCTCCATATGTATGGTTTCCATTGTTGAATGTAATACGTGAATTGTTTTTGTCTATGATACCTGTTGCCCAATCATGACATTCTTTATCAAACTGTTCTTGTATTTCTTTGCTTGTGAGTTTTACACCAGGGTTGTCTTTATCCAGCTGTTTCTGCATACGCTCTGCCAGCATGTCTTTTTTCCCTGCTATATGTGCATATCGTTCCAGGTAAGCAATAGCCTGTTCATGATTATTGTTAAACTGTTTTGATATCCATCTTGCTAAAGCATCATCATCAACGTGTCTTATCATTTCATTAGCTGTCGGTGCTTCCCAGTCTTTATCTATGAAGCTTCCTACACCTCTTGAACCACCATGAAATTCTGCATCTTCTTTTGCTTTAGTTATGACTTCATCTCTTATCTTTTTGATTGTGTCCCCTGCTTTTACAACTTCATCGTCCCAATCAGACAAAGCCATTTTAGTTACATGTCCTGCTTTATTGTCTGCATATCTCCAGTTGTAATAGTCCATAACCTGCTTATCAAAGAAAGCCCTACCTTGTCCACGCCATTTACTGTAATTGTTCTGTTTTATCCAGGCATTTCTAAAGTCAAAATAACTATCAAGCATACCATAAAGCGGATAAGACTGTTGTTTCTTTATTCGTTCAGCAGATACGGTGTTCGTCCACTTCGTATCGTACAGCACACCACGCATACGGTCATCATGGAATAAAGCATGTGCTAAACGGGATACGGAAGCAATACGGGAATTAGACAATGAGCCATACGGTGTAGAGAAAAACATACCTGTCTCCAGACTTTTCGATAGGTGCAATTTCCTCATAAACTTAGGTAAGAAGCCTTGCATACGTTTTTCTACATCTGTTGCATCTTCTAACCATTTCACTTCGGTTATCGGGTTCATCGGGTTATATTTCTCAATCGGTACACCGCCATAGTAGAATGTCCCATCTGGTGTTGTGTGATAGACTTTATCCCCTTGTCTGATGTTATCTGCTTTCAGATTTACCATTTCAAGGATATTTTTATTAGACAAGCCTTTTACATCAATACCCTCTTTCTGCCATTGTTCTCTTAACGCTTTAATAATGGTAGAAGACAAAGGGTTATTAGCTTTCATATCAGCTAATACGTCTAATAATGTCGCATCTTCGGGTGCATTCTTTTTCCACTTATCCCCTATAGCCTTGTCTACTCTGTCTTCTAAGTTGGCTATCATTTCATCTTGTGCTATAAGACGTTCTGTCGTTTTATTGCTGCCAATCTTATCAGCATTGAAGACACGAATATCTGTACCAGGAATAGTGATATACTTTGCATTTTCTGGTGCTTTGATGTTGTACTTCTTTACGATAGATTTTAAGTCTTTATCAGCCAGTATGAATAATTTTTCACCAGCTATAAATTCTTTCTTCAATCGTTTAGGTACAACGGCATCAATAGCTTTTAATTTCTGTAGCGGTTTAAGGTCTGCTTGTAACTTTGGCTTAAAGTGTGATTCTGGTAACGTGTCATAAGTAAGAGCCAGTGTATCATTCTCAACACGGTTAATCATCTTATATAGTTCAGTAGCTTCTTTCTGTCTTCCTACCTTACTTCTAATCAGACGGAACGCATCGAACGCTGAACCAAGCACACCGCCCATTGCCATATTTATTGCATAGTTAGGAGTAAAGCCACCATATACGTTAGCTAAGTATCTGTCCATTCCCATGATACCAGCCCCCGTACTGGCTTTAGCTGCAAATTTCAATGACCGCATCTTTGAAAACTGTGATAATTTAGAAGCAGCCACACCTAATCTGCCTGCTGCTTTTGCTACTACACCTGCTCCAGCCATAGGTACGATAACAGAAGCAAGAGTTAGTGGTGTAGCTATACCGCCTGCTAAACCACCAATGACACCTGCTATGTTTGTACTTTCATGCATACTGTCTTTAAGCATTCGTATCTGGCGGTCATAGTCCTCTTTCTTCATAGCAGCCAACATAAATAGATGTTCTTTAGAATGAGCACTACTTAAAATAAAGTCCTGGGCTTCTTCGTCACCTTTTAACAAATCAGAGACATAGGCTTTTTCTTCGTCTGTTGGTATGTATGTCTTTTCGTAGCCAGGGATAACAAACTCTCCCATGTCTACTGTTTCTCTTACTTTAGGATTGAGCCAAGACCAAAGATACCGTACAGCTGATGTATCCCCTGAATCAAGGCTCGCATCTACAAAGGCATCGGAAAATCTGTCCCACGCCCCTCTCTCTACGTTTGGTTCATTTCTTCCTACTGTAGATAAGTTATTTCTATCATAGAAAAAACTTGTAGCAGAAAATGCACCCAAAGCTGTTAGAGGGCTGTACATGTTTGCCAGGTTAGATAAGGAATTGACGTAGTTTTCTTCACTATCCCCATAATAGCCACCCTGCTTTAAGACATGGGCAAAGTCGGCTATGGTTTTTGCACTGGATAGTCCGTTTTCCTCATAGTAGCAAAGGTAGTTAGCATAATAATTTGCATAGTCTTCGGGGCTATCAAACATCATGTAATAGTTACTACCATCTGGCTGTTTGTTTTCCTCCCCGTTCGGTTCTACCTGTGTAAGTCCACCAAAGTTATTATTTTCAACGGTAAGCTGGGAAGTAAAGTTACCTGATTCATGTCTCCACTGGGCATATATCCACTCTGGGTCAATAGTTGCACCAAGTCTTTCGTTTATTTGTTGTGCACACTGTACAGCCAAGTCAAAATATAGTCTATCGTCTGCCATGTGTTATATCCTTTCTTTTAGATTTTTAAAGCCCGTACTTATCCAATATTGTCGTGTTCTCATCATCTTCTTCTACCACTGCTGGTGTTGCTGGTGCTTCTTCAGCAGCATCTTTTTTCGCCTGTTCCTGATAAGCAGCATACAATCCGCCTGCTCTTTTTATAAACTTATCGTGTGTATATTTTCTTGCTTCACCTGTAGATGAATTGAGAAATGTAAAAGAGTTAGTGCTATAGTCATACTTCCACACTGTACCCTCTCCCATTTCTGCTATTTCATTGTTTATAAATGTGATACACGCATCTTGTTTGTTATCAGCTTCTATCCCAAGTATTGCTGCTTTAGGTATGGTTACTCCATCATAACGGTACACTTCACCTGCTATCCTTGTCTTTGCTGCATATAAAGCAGCGTCTGGGTTCATACCACTTGCAATGAACGCCGTAGCTACTATGCTGATACGTTTATTTAAATACGGGTCATACTGGTAATAGACACCATCATCGTATCCACCACCTAAACTTGTACAATCTACCGCCGTTGCATCAAGTTGACTGGCAGCCGTATTATACTTATTTTCCACAGCTGCCCGTTCATCTGGGTCAGACAGTACAGTAGATACATTTCGCTCTATCTGTAATGCTTGTCTTAGCCCATCACCTTTTTCATTCCATAATTTTTCATTCGTATCGGCTAACGTGACAATACGCTCTATACGGTTGAAGTTCTTTTCCCCTAAAGCTTCCATTGCATCAGCTGGGTTTGCATTGTACATATTGCAAGCTAACTGTATCGTACGGAGTGTCGGGTCTTCGTTTTTCATAGAAGCAATGTCCTTTGTATCTAAGTGTGTCAAGATACCAGCTACAGTAGACCTATAACTCGTTTTAAACGCTTCCATTTCGGGTGAATTTATTAAGCGTGCTATTTTAATGGAAGCACCTTTTACATCACCGTCTTTTGCTGCCTGTTGCATAATGTCAGAAAGAATTGCATTTCCTATCATTATTCGTTGGGCTGGCTTAATACCCTGTGTCTGGAAAAATGAATCAATCGGTATTCCGTCTAAATCAACACCATTACTAAGCTTTGTACTAAACCATATCCGACCCTTATTAATAAGTATCTGTTTTTCTGTATCACTTAAAGCCTGTCCAATACGTGAATCACCACCACTACGCATTGACCGTCTTTGTTCCCATTTAATATCTTCTTCTTTTTTGTCACGTAGGCTGGATAACATACCTTTCTTAGCAAAGAGACTATATATTTCTGGTTTCTCTTTCTTTATTTTTTCTGCGTTGGAATCAAACTCATCAAGTGTTTTACTGTCTTTTAAAAGCTTATAAGAATCTAATTGTTCTTTCTCTCTACGAAGCAGTCCCATTTGTACCGCACTCTCATGGTAGGTAGACATAGGGAGTATATCTTTAATATGTATCGGTGTGGTGTCTGGGTTAATGTAACACTCTGCTTCACCTAAAACAGCCAACTTATCTGGAGGAAAACCATTTGCTACTAAGTTCTCCACACCACCCTTTAGAAGCGGTAAGTATTCTGTAATACTCATACCACCTTGTATAGAGTTATGTGTCAGTTCAGTAAAGCTTGCTGCTATTTCTTCGGGTGAATGAGTAGCTACATAATCTGCATTTGTTATTGCATCAAACTTAGATTGAGTTGTACCAGCCATAATCGCTGCTCTGTTTTCAGCTGCTTCTTTAGACTGGGCTGCTATCTCATGTTGTGTATAGTCTTGTATGTCTTTGTAAAAACCAATATTAAAGAAGCGGTTGTAGCTTTTTGAATGTTCAGAATATGGTATATCTTCTACACCGTATTCATGTCTCTTTTCATTCGCAAAGTTAAGCCATCTGTCCATTTCTTCTTTACGTGTTGGACATCTACCCTCTTTGAGTACCACTTCTTCAAAATAGCGGTTTCGTATATCACGGATAGCATTTTCACCACGGTACTTTTCTACTACCGCCATAGCATAAGGGCTGTCTAATAACTCTGGCATGCCTGCATTTGCAAACATAGCCTGTGCTGTTAGTCCCTCTTTCCCTATGTTCTCTGGGTGTGTAGTGACTTCATAGCCTTTAAACGATTCGTCGACTTCTATTCTTTGCTCTCTACGTCTCATGATATTCGGTATATCATCAGCCCATTCATTAAGTATACGGGCTAACTTTGCACTATCTGTATCTTCATAGCTAATACCGCTATTCATCTTCGGAGATACGAGTTGCTTAGAGTAGGAGCGTTCAGGTGCTTTTGTAAACTGCCTTTCTGTTCCTAAGGCATTTGATACTTGACTGGGCATATTATTTCTTGTCCCCTCCTCCCATATTTCTACGTATTTCAAGTTCCTTTGCTGCCTGATATGTCTTAATACCTGTGTGGGTTAAGGTAAGTATATCTGCCAGCTTATTAGGCTTACCTTTCTGTTTCAAGCCCTCTACTTCTCTTTCTGTCTGTTTATAAAGGGCATATTTATTTAGGTCTATTTCATTGCTCTTTCTTCGATAATTATCTTGTATGGAGAAGACAGTACGGGCTGTAGCACCTGCTGCACTTCTCCGTATCTGGTCTGCTGTACGTCCACCGCCTGCCATTTCTTCAGCTACAGCAGCATTTACCTGTGAATTAAGTTGCATTGAGTTTTGTCTTGTTTTAATAATTTCACCAACAACTTCATCATAGGCATCTGCTCTTGCTTGTTCATAATTCATGAGTTGATAGTTCATGGATAATGTTGCATCTTCGGCTTGTGATTTTGCTACCTGTGCTCTGGCTTTGTTTTCTTGCCATAAGCCCAGTGCTTTCATACCTACAGCAGCATAGACTTGCCAGCACATATATTATCTTTCCTTTCTTCGTATATAAAAAATAGAAAAACCTGGGCTTATGTCTTCCCATTCCGCACCCAACCAGTCCAGGTATTTCACGTGTTTTGTATTTTTAGTCCAGACAATGTTAGTGACATGTCCGTACACTTCAATCAATTTAGGTAAAAAGCGTTTTGAGAATTGAAGAAAGCCTAAGGTATGGTGTTTCTCTTGCTTAGTTAATACTAACCAGACAACACCTTTACCACAGACACCCCCTATCCCCATCACGTCTTTACCACGTTTAAGAAGATAAATAGGTACGGTATCACTCGTATTAATAAGAGCGAGCATGCACTCATGGAATGTCTTATATCCTGTAAGTGCCATTGCTTCCTCTTTGTCTTTATCCCGTATCTGGTCTTCTATTTGTAATAATATTTCTGGTGTAGCCTGTTCAAAGTGCCACTCTTTATATTTAAATTCGTGCAGACCGTCTATAATAAACACCCTCCCAACCAGCACCAATTAAAGCTATAGGCATCGGCATTTTAGTAACAACCTGAATTTGACAGTTAGTATTAAGTGACTGTACTGGGAATTTAAATTGTCCTGTTTCCAGTGCCATTTCACCTATCTTATTTTTAACACTACCTAACAAACGGGCTGTCATTTCATACTCATAGCTTTCTTTGTCTTTGCTACTAACTCTTACTTTAAAATAACCTGATTTTTCAAAATTCAACCAGAAATTACGAAGTTGTAATCGTCCCTCTGGATAAGCTGTTACTCCTTTTTCATCTGCCTTACGGATAATGATGTCGGAGAATGTAGCTTTAAATTCGTATAATTCACCTACTACAAGCCTTTCCCCTACTAAATTACCCTGGATATAGACATACCTGCCCTGCTCCATTTCTGATACATCGTAGTAACGGAAAAAGCCTTTGTGGTCTACAAGTCCATATTGGATATGTGGATTGAGTGCTGTACCATAAACCGCTTGCATGTCTACCTTTGTTCTGTCTTTATCTTTATCATAAGCAGAATCGGGTATAGCTGGTAAAAGCACCTTTCTATCAAGATATACACGGTATGGTTCATAGGCTTCAAAGTCTTTCGTATTGTAGGTAAAAGACATAGTTTCAAGTGTTATTTGTCCCTGTCTATTCATTACCAGGTACAGCATAGAATTTATAAAGCCACCACCTAATACCTTTGCTTCTTTAAATGTCCAGTGAGACCATGAAGACTGAAGACGGCTATTATCAATAAATAAGTATTTATAGACAAAGAGTGTGTCTTCTTTCCCTGATGTAAAGAAAAGCAATACGTTCTCTGTGTTGGAGGAGACAATGTTATATACACCGTTATTAATGTATGACGGTACATGTGAAGTTATGTCCTGTGCATCTTTCAAGCCTAATGTATCTTCCAGTGTGTAATATTCCTTAATAGTGGTATATTCTGCTCTTTCTGTCGGGAAGTATACACGCCGTCCTGCTCCTACTGGTCTTACATAAGGGTTGCAAGTAAATTCAGTACTTTCGGCTATGGTACAGTTTTTAGGAGATAAGATACCATCAGCCTTTAATACAAATTGTGTATCATTGCTAAACAGTAATAATTCTTCATCAAACGGTACAGCATGTCGCAAGATAGACACGGAGTTATGAGACACGGCTACATCAATAGGGTCTGTATCTTGCATGTCTACTACGGAAGCAAACCAGAAATTAAAGAAGTCAGCACTCCTTGATAAGATAACGTTTTCACCTGATATAAGCCCTAATCTGTTTCGATAAAAGAATATATCATTAATAGTTGCTCCTACAAATGACGGGTCTGGGTTAGAATCAACATCACCTACATTCCTGTCACTCCAGTCTAAAGGCTTCAGAGTAAAGGAATAATCATGCTCTCTTACCAGTGCATGTGGCATTGTCGATTCATCAAGTTCTGTCGGAGTGCCTGGTCTTACACTTTCTTTCCAAAGCTGTTCTGTACCATCGTAGCGGACATAATAATCATCAGCTATTTCAGACGCACCTTTCACCTGGACAGTAAAATTATTGGGTGCAGTACGTGGTAAGTTATTAAAGTTTTGTACTGTTTTGTAAATACCTATCATAGCCTGTCCGTTAAAACCATCTCTGATAGCTACTTTTCTTACGGGTGTGTCTGGCTTTGTTAAATATACCCAGCTATCCCCTGTCTCTGCTTTCCAGCCATTAGCCGTAGCACTGCCTGCTAATTCCATAGCTATGTTGTTTACGTCTATTTTCTTACTGTCTTCAGCTTTCTCGCCTGATGGTGTTTCATACGTAGCGACTGTTACATCGTTAATAATGCAAGAGTATTTACGACCATACTGTCCACTTTTAATATTGAACAACGCACCCTGAGCACCGTTCCATCTTCCACTATCCCATGTACCACCTTTCATTTTGACTGTCTTTTTCGTATTAACAATGAAAGTGTAGTCAGCAATAGTAATTACTTTTAAATATTTTCGTGCATCAATTCCACTTATGTAAGATGTGGCTTGACTGTCTTTATTTACACGGTGCTCTTTACCATCTTCATCAAAGATATGGAGATTACCATCACCATCAAATATCATGATGTATTTTTCTTCTTCATCTCGTTTGACTACATGGACAAGAGGGCTATATTTATCAGATTGACTAACAGTAAATAAATTAGCTACATGTAGAGTGGGAGGTCTTTTCTGTAAACCACCTACTTCGGTAGACACCCCATTTACCTGTTCCTCTAATTGTTCTGGTAACCGTAGAATGTCTGGTTGTTGGCTTATACCAGATACAATGTTCTTTATGACCTGGCTGTATAAATGTGCCATATGGATTAATTCCCCCTCATTGTGATAGTAGACACGGCTGGGAAGTTAAGCAGACTAAAATCATTTCTGTCTAATTCATATTCTTGTAATGCTGCCCATGCTTCCTGTTCGTCTCGTTCTAATTCTTCAGCCAACGAAGCATCACCTAAATAACGGGATTGAAATGTCTTAGCTGATTTAGCACAAATATAGTTTCTCATCGGGTCTGGCATATCATCAAAATCAACAAAGAAAATAGCTTGTACTTCAATAGGGTTTAAAAAGTTAAATGTCTGTTCTGTGAAGTTATAAAGGTATTCACCGTTCTTTGTATACTTTGTACCGTCTTTTGCTTCGATATAAAGAAGATGTGGAGACCAATATATTTTATGGTTGTTTTTATCTGGTGTCATGGTGTACGATTCGATAGTATTGAATGTCCAGCCTTTACTTTGTATTCTTCGGTTAATGTTTCTAAGAATACGGATAGCATTTATAACATCTACGTTTGTCGGGTTTTCAATACTATTTACGGGAGATTCACCTATACTTGCCAGAATAATATTGACCGCTTCTAATTCTGTCATTGGTGTGATAGTCATTTATTGTTTGCTCCTTTCCTATGTCTGTTTATGTTTGTGTATGTTTTTTAATTGTTGTGGGCACTATAGGAATTGCACCTATACCACCAACGCACGGGAGGTATGATATGGAGGTATGATACGTTGGTATGCTTCAATTACAACAAGTACCCATAGAAAAAAAAAAGAGGAGAATACACGGCACTTCTCCTCTTTCTCTTTAATGAATCGGGTTATTGGTTTGTCTGGGATTAAGAAGCAGCAATAGAACCTACATAGCATGCTTCTGGTCTCAAACCACCATGACCCATTGCATAGGAAGCAACAAGCATATCTGCCTGGTATTCTGCTCGTCTTGCTCTTTCAAGGGCAAGGTCTTTCAGTTTAACAGTACCAACAGCAGAACGGTGCATAGCAATAAACATGCAGTCCTTAGCCAATGTGGACGGGAATACGTGTCCATCACCCTGAAGTACACCCTCATTCTTAGCTGCTCCACCTGCTGTAAGGTGTGGGCATTCAACAATATCAAAGCCAGCTACACGAAGTACATTAGCTTCAGTAATAGTCGCTACAGCACCATATTCTTTATTGATAGCAATTAAAGACATGGTCAAAGCTGCTACACCCTCTGGAAGCATATATACATAACGGTCAGCGTTCGGTACATAGTTCTGGGACATTTTAGCTTTGATTTCAAGCAACATCTGAACAATAGCTTTACCCATTTCTTCAGTAATACCACGGGTCAGCGTTTTCTTAATGACTTCGCCTTTTCCTAAACCAGCCAGATTTTCTTTTCCAGCTACAACCATCTTAGCAGCTTCAGCTAATACTGCTCCGTCTGCTGCTTGTGCTAAGGCTTCACCCATTTGACGGGAATATTCGCCACGCACATCAAAATGAGACAGTGCTTCATCAATATCAGAAATAAGCTGGGACGTTGTAAGCAGTCCGTCAATCTGAATGATTTTCTCTCCACCAGGAATGTTCTGTCTCAAATCATCTAACGACTTACCAGATTTAAGGTATGCTGCTGTTGCCCGTCCAAAAGTCGGGAATTGAGCAGATTTACCAGATTCGATGGTACGTACAATGTGTCTGCCATTTGTGACAGAAGCACGTTCAAAAGCGGTAATAGTTTCACCTGCAAATACTTTCAGAAAGCGGGCAAGACTATCAGAACCACCCTCGTTTAAACCAATGTTTGCAATAGTTACATCAGCCATTCTAAATAAATCATCTACCTTTCGTTAAGAAAATATAATATTAATATTAAGTATAAACAAACAAAATATAATGGATACATTGTATAAAAACAGCCCATACCAATCTTTCTCTCTTTTGTCAGCACAATATGTTGCATATCATTATAAAGTGTAGGAGAAATTCACTTCCTTTCTATATATCGAATTTATTTAATATGAACAAGTTTTGAAAAAGAGCCAGCATAGGTATGATAAGCTGTTGTTCTTTTATTGTGGTTATCCCCTTTTATTTTGTTAGTTATTAAAAGAAGCTACTATTCATTGTCTTCTTCTGTATGTCTTTCGTATAAGACGGGTCTCTGCCATAACGTGGGTCAGACATAGCTTTTACCATATCACTTTTACTGGAAAAACCTTTCTGTGCATTTCCACCTGTACCGTTCCCACCTAAGACAGAACGACCTGCTACACCTGTTCTTGCTCCCATTCTGGCTTTAAAACCATCAATAGCAAGTTTCATTTGCCCTAAGTCACCCGATTCAATAACACGATTAAACTGTGCTACTGTGTCTTCACCCTGGGCTTTAATATACTGTGCCATCTTATTGTATTCATCTTCCCCACCACAATAAGAATAGACAGTGTTTACTATCTTCTCTGCTGTAGCTTGTAAACCAGATAAGAAAGCATCTACCACTGTTTGCGGATAGCCTGCCTTTTCTAATGCTGCTCTGGTTTCTGGTGTAAAGTCTCCGTTGTTGCTAAATTCCTCTGCCATTGCATCAAAGTCAAGCCCCTTTGTAGTAAGGTCTTTTCTAAGGTCATTAGCAGCATCAGTAACTTTATTTACCTCTGTCTGTAATTCAGAATCTTCACTTTCAGCTGTGTCTTCGTCTTTCTTATCAGCTTTGTCTTCAGTCTGTTTGTCTTCCGTGTCTTTGTTATCATCTTTATCACCATCACCCTTATCGTCTACATCTTCTTCAGTTGGAATTGTAACTTTCTGGGTGTCTGTGGTAGTAATAGACACGTCTCTATCTTTTAAGACATCTTCAGCACTACCAGTTACAGCATTTTCCCCATAAGGAGATTCAGTACCTGGTGTCTGATTATTGGTAATGTTTTCGTCCATTTGTTCTTTTCCTCATTTCTTTCTCTATATTACTGTGCTTCTTCCATTGCTTCACCTACTGCTTGTGGGTTGTCTACCATTCCTTTAGCAAGTTGTGGTGCTGCTCTATTTGCCATTGCCATCATTGTCTGTTGTTGCTGTTCAGCTTGTAATTCTTCATCAGATTTAATTAATTCTTCCGTATCAATTCCAAGTGCCGTAGCTTCCATGAGACATACATTACGCCATTTAATAACACCAGCTGCTTCGGGGTTCTGCTGTTGTAATGCTAAGAATTGTGTCAGCTTATTTAAATCGTGTCCACGTCCTAAAGCTTCTACACCTGTTGTGACTTCTGGCTCTACTAATTCTTCTGGAAGCGGAGGAATTTCCCCTGTACTTTCAAGCTGTGCCAATAGTCTCTTTACTAATGGTAACTGTAATTCCTGGGCTAAAATAGAATAAATACCACCAAGTGTGTCTTCTAATTCCCCCGCCACATAACGTATTTCTTCAGCTGTTACACGTTCTCCGTTTCTCTGTACTGCACTGTTCAATAAGAATGCATAAGACAAACGGGTTTCTATGTCTTGTGCTGTAGACCTGGCAACGGACAAATCATTATATTTATCAAGTTGCAAGACGGTAATGTCTTCTTTTCTACCAGACACAAAAGAACCGTTAGCTGCTTTTGATAATTTCGCTACTCTCGTGATTCCATTAGGATTGACAAGGAAATAGACAGACGCACAAATAGCACTTAGTTCTACAATAGCTTTTGATAAGTTTTCCAGTGAACGTATGTCTCCTAAGTATTCTTCAACAAAAGAACGTCCATACGATTCACCGTCCATTTTTACCATACGAAGCGGTATCCAAGGAGAACGGTCTTTCGGATAATGTGCTTCCGTTCCCTGTATAATTTCACCCTCGCATTCCTGGTATGATTGATATTCTCCATTAACCAGCTGTACATCGGTGTAGATTTCAATTTCATCTTCGGCTTTGTGTTCTTCGTTACTTCCAGCCTTAGATACCATTGTCTTTACATCTTCGGGTAAAGCAGCCCATGAGATTCTGTCTACGGTAATAAGCCGTATCCAATTTCCTAAAGCATCTCGCTTCACTACATAGTTATTCAGTCTGTATAGTTTGATTCCACCCTCTACTGGCGGTAGATAAAGACAGTCGTTACCAGACACAATTAACAGTTTAATAGCTTCGGAAATGGTAACACGTATCTGGTGTGTCTCTACATATTTCATGATAATGTTTTCGATACGCATTAAGTTCTGCTGTATTTCTGCTGCATCTTCGGGTCTGTTTTCTAACTCTTTCTTTACGTCTTTACCAGCATTAAGCATAAAGAACGGTGCATTAGGGGGCATGATAGCTAATGACAGTTTTGATGTCAGATTATTTACAGCCCTCGCACCAAAGCTTTGATAAGGTGTACTGAATGTAGAAGAAGCATTAGAACCGCTTCGTGGAAAGAGTGACGGTATGGTATAGACAGCACAGTCTTCGGCTCTCGTTATATAAGGGTTTCGCTCTGCTGTCATTCGTTCATAGGCACTCTTCGCTGTTTCTTCCCTATTTTTAGTAATGTCTATGTCATTCACTCTGTTTATTCCACCTCACTATCATAAGTTCAATCCAGTACCAGTAGAACCGCCAGACGATGAATTAGCACCTGTGTCTATCATAAGTGACCGTTTGCCTTTTGTTCCTACTCTCTTTTTCTTAGCCACCAGGTCTGTAGCTTCTTGTCCTACTGTCGGCTCTGGTGCAGCTACAGCAGGTGCAGGGTTTGTTACTTTAATTTCTGGTGCACGTGCTCCGCCACCGAACAAACCGCCTACTACAGTTTTAACAAGACCAGTAAACGGACGGGTAACTTTGTGCCATGCTTTACTTAACCAACTCATATTGTATTTGTCTCCTATTCTGTTTAATTAAATTTTAAAAAAGACCGCTGTTATAATTGCGGTTCACCCCTGTTGCTTTGTCTTTATTCAGTGAATTGATAGACTTTTCAGTGGGTGTAGTTCTGTCTGTATTAATTCGGAGTGCAGACACCCCTCTTTTCTTTGATGCTACTTCCCAACTTCTTGTACCACCAAAGACGGGTGCATCTGGTTTCTGGGCTTCTTGTGCTGCTGTTCTTTGCATGTCTGTCGCTCTAAGTTTTCCAGCTAAGCCCTCTATTTTAGGCATTTTAAACCAGCACATTTTTAGGGTTCTTCCTCCTTTCCACGCTCTTGTCTGGCTATACAGTTATCCAAACAATCAAAAACGTCCTGGACACCTTTTATGTATCCAAGACGCATTGGTTCACTACAGTTCATTTCCTTTGAAAGAAGATAGGTAAGACCAAACTGTTTACGTAGATATGCAATAAGTTCATAACTCACGTATGGTATGTCTGGGTCTCTATCTTCGTTATCAATTCCTAAGATAGTATTCAGTTGTAATGTCATGTTTGTGTTTTGTCCTACCTCCTTTAAAGGCTCATAGAATACTCTAATATATCTTTTATTACTCTTACTTTCTTGTATGTGTCTCAATTAGCTTTTGTTATATATCTGTCTCAATTACTTTGGAAAACCAAGTATTAGCCCCATAATATTTAGCATAAAGCAAGAAAAAATACCAATTTTAATATTAGATAAAAAATTTTCAAAAAACTCTTCTATTCCCAAAAGTAAGAGAAAGCCTAAAACAAGACCCTGGGTTGCTATAAAACCTTTCATACCTATTGGGCTATATGGACTTGTCAGAAAACAAAGCACGTATACAACAATAGTGATTATTACCTCTTTTATGCTGGTGTCCATAGTCTTATTCCCTCTTTCTCCAACTTATCAATATCACCTATGTCTTTTGCTCTAAGTATATATGCTACTCGTGCCTGTTGTAAAGCATCAAGTTCAGACAGCCCCTGCTTCTTAAATGCCTTGACTACTGTATCCCATGTCGCATTGTCTTCTAACAGTTGCTTTGCTTTCTTTTCCCCTATACCAGGACAACCAGAATAATTGTCTGCTCTGTCTCCCATCAACGTTTGCATCAAGTGGAACATGTCCGCTTCAGCTTCCGTTGTGTTCGATATGGTACGGGTTAAAAAGTTATAAAACATACCAGGTATAGAACGGAAGTCTTTATCGCCAGAAATAACTACACTATGTCCCTCATTCTCTGGGGTTGTTGCTAATATGCTACATACATCATCGGCTTCTAAACGGGGTAGACACACCGTATCATAGTGCCCTATTACCCATTCTTTGACTGCGGTGTAACATATCGGCTTTCTTTTTCCCTCTCTGTTTTGCTTGTATGTATAGAGTATCTGTTTTCTGAAGTTTATATCGTGTGAAAAGCATACTTTGATTTTATACTCTCCTACATATTCTAACTTCAGTAATACATCACTCACAATATCATACATTCTATCCTCAAAAGAGATAATTGCTTCAGCTGCATCGGCGTGTAATGTCCACAAATCACCATACCAGTTGATAGGGACTTCAACGCTGGCACATGATTTGTAGACAAGAATATCGCCATCAATGATAAGAAGCAGCGGTTGTTTGTTTTCTGTTGTCTGCTTCACCATAATTTTTACCTCTCCGCTAAAACTGGAGTAGCAGATACAGTCGCTAAATCTTTATAAGTAGAGATAATTGCTTCTTCATGCTGTTCAATAACCTTTTCAAAGTCTACCATTCCTGCTATGTCTCGCTCCCTTTGTTCTTTAATCTCTGCATCTCTTTTCAATCTTTGAGCAGACATTAAATTGAGCACGGTATCAAACAATACTTTAGTTTCTTCTGCGGTATCAGCACAACTAAATAACCAACTGGAATATCTTTCAATAGTGTGTAAATCAGTGTACAGTTCTTTTCTGTCTTCATAACTTTTGTCTTCATCAAGTAACATTTCTTTACATGTCTTCATTCTACTTATCCTCCAATGCTTTCTTAAATCTATTTAACTCTAATCTGTCTACGGACTTTCTTTGTAAGATATTAATAATTCCATTCGCTGCTTGTTTCATGGTATAAGAATCAGCAATTTCATAAAGTCGGTTCATTGCCTTTTCGATAGTAAGACAAACCTGTTCTAATTCTTCTTTTTTCTCAAACTTTTTTATATGCTTCTCAAACATAAACCAACAAAAACCTTTCTTTCCCTTTCCCCCTACATTATTTCCATATATATAATCATCAAACTGAACACCTATCTTAGGTTCACCACCCTCTATAACAACAATAGTGCCAAGCATTCCCTCTTTTATGTATGAGTTCTCAATTACATCTTCGTTCCCTTTTGCACCAATAACTTCTACACGGTCTCCTACTTTAAATTTACTACTCATTTGTATCTTCTCCTTTTCTACCTTTTTTAAATTCTCCTCACACATATACCAACAATGCTCAGACTCCCCCTCACCATTTAATCTATGCCCTAATATATTATCGTCAAACTCTACACCTACCTTTGGTTCACTATCCTCTATAGCAAGAACAGTACCAAGCATTCCCTCTTTTATAAAGCAGTTACTACTTGAACATATACCATCTTCATTACAAATAACTTCTACACGGTCTCCTACTTTAAATTTACTCATTTGTATCTTCTCCTTTTCTACTTAATATTAATGACAATCACACCAATTTTTACCAACGATACCCTCTGTATCTAATTGGCATCGGAAATTAAAAAAAGAAGCTGTATCTCGCATTGCCTGCTGTGCTTCTTCTATTACTATGTCTGCTATTTCTTTTGTTCTGCATGCTATCTGTTGCTCATCGTGTATCCAAGCCATAAGTGCAAAGTCACCGTCCCACCCATGTCTTAGCCCACGTTTGATTAACCGCTCCTCTGTTAAGACAAGCCACTTCTTACATACAATAGCACCTGCTGCTTGCAAGAGTAAATTAAGAGCAGAATGTTCAGCCCGTACAGCAAGGTGTCTGCCATCTAAGCCTTTCAGGTATTTTCTTCTCCACTTAATTACTTTGCCATAGCGTTCTTTAGCCACCAATACTCTATGGATAGCACGCCGTAGAGACTGGATAGCTGGTGTCTTCTTCAAAAACTTCTTCTTAATCTGCTTTCCCTCTGCTTCATCTCCCCCTACAATATCCCCTATCTTCTTGTCTCCAGCCCCATATAGGAATGCATAAATAAATGTCTTTGCTTCATCTCGTTTATTGAGACCAGCTGCCTTTTGATTTAAGGTATGTATATCACCATTGACAACGACATCTGCATAGTGTCCATCATCATACGGGGCAAGGTAATGGGCAAGACAACGGAGTTCAAGACCACAAGCATCAATACCAGCCTGCCACCAACCGTCTGGAACATGGAACAAACTACGACAATCTTTGCCATAAGGTGCTCCGTTGTGTGGGACTTGTGCAATGTTAGGACTGGAATGTGTCGCTCTACCACTTACAGCAATAATAGTTAGTCAATAGCCATAGTATCTGTTGTCGTGAGCCAGGGTTGAAGTCTTTGTATCTTTGAATCGGTACGCCTTTTTTGTATCCAAGCCGTTTATTATCCCTTTTAGGTACAAACACTTTATCTGGAATCGGCGGTGCAATCTTCATGAGTTGACTGGATAGTACAGCTTCTCTTTTTCGTAGTTCTCGCTCTAATTCACTGGCTTTGTCTGTATCGAACGGGAAGCCATTTTCTTCTTGCTTCACCATCAACCATTGTATCTCATGCTCTAAGGTCATTGCGGTTTGACTAGGATTTAAAGACAGTAGGTGTTTATACAATAGAGTAGTTACCTTGACGTCCTGCTTATTATAAGTGAGCATATCGTCATTGTACGTATCCCATGCATGTTCTGTCTCTTTCGCATATGTACCTTTTCTTTCACCAAGTCTGTATCCCCACGCTTCAAGGGTATGTGAACCAATACATTCGCCAGGCAACACACCTTTTTTAAATAAACCAAAATCAGATGCTTTTAAGTCGGGACATAAAAGACGGGACATGACAAGTGTATCAATTACCAGGTGTCTTTGCTCCCGTGATACTTTGAACCAAGGATAAAGGATAGACAAGGCTTTAAGGTCAAAAGCTATGATGTTATGTCCGATTATTTCTTCACCTGTTTCAAGTGCATGCTGTAACCGTTTTACACCATCAATACATTCAGCCTGTTTATAGCCTGTCATTTTCTCCCCATCATAGATAGAAAGACAATGGAGTGTAGACATCGTATCAAACAAGCCATCTGTTTCTATATCAAAAATCAGCAATGTACTCTCCCTCCTCTATGTCTTCATCTTCGATTATGTCTTTTAGTTTCGGTGCTCCTATCAGATTATCTTTGTCTTTATCGTAGAATAGGTGTCCTGCAATTCCTGTCTCCCCTGTCCATCTGCATTTAAGGACACGGAGTTTAACAAGATTCTTTGCTTTTCCCTCTGCTTGTTGATTCCTTTCTAAGCCAATAACAGTATCAGCTAACTGTCCAATAGCACCAGAACCACGAAGCTGGGAAAGTGATGTTGTTCCACCCTCCTCAAACGGTGTGCTTTCTCTACCTGTTGCCCGCCTAAGATGTGAGATTATCAGCAATCCTACACCAGTTTCTTCAGCCAATGAGCGAAGTTGTGTCATGAGCATGTCAATCATCTTACGCTCGTTATCACCAGACAATCCAGATATAGCAATGGATATATGGTCTAATATGATAAAATCACATTCTTCAGCTATTGCCATGTACCGTATTTTATTCATGAGATTATCGCCATCTAATGACCCAAAATGCTCGTACAGCACATATCTTCCTGTACCCAATGTCTCCTCAAACGCTTTATGATAGGCTTTTTCATCTATTGCGTGCCTGTCCATGTATAAGCGTTTACCTACATGTACAGACATCAAGCCCCGTGCTGTCCGTTTTACATTTTCTTCCAGCATGAGCATACCTATTTTCAGCTTTTTCTTTACACCAAAATCATAGGCTATTTGACGTACAAAGGTAGATTTGCCAACACCAGTACCAGCAGTTAAGACAACCAATTCACCTTTTCTGAAGCCGTGTATCATAGAGTTTATAGGAATATCAGCCCACGGTAAATCGTACCCTGTTTCTATTTCTTCCTCTGATACCCGTTCCCATAAGTCTTTACCATTTACAATCCCATCTGGTGTGTATTCTTTTGCGTTCCATATAGCATCAATGACCGCATCAGCCTTACCAGCTAACAAACATTCATTCGGGTCTTTGAGCGGTAAGTTTCCTATAAAGAGTTTGTGGGGTTTCAATAAGCCCTCAATGTCTTTAATTCCCTGTCTTCCTGCTTCGTCCATATCAAAGAAGACAACCACCCTATCAAAGGAATCAAGCCACTCTGCCTGTGCTTTAAATACTTTTCTGGCTGATGTAACACCATTCGGGACAGACACAACGGGATATTTATTCCCATTGATTTGTGAAACGGTTAAGCAGTCAATTTCACCCTCCGTGATAATGAGCATCTTTCTATGTCCATTTGCCCATAAATGCTGTCCAAAGAAGCGAGTAGAGAAAGAGTTGCCAAGTGTGTAAAACTCCTTATTTTTCTGCCGTATCTTTTGTCCTATCAACTGTTTAGCATCGTCATAATAAGAAGCAACCTGTACCAATTCCCCGCTTACCCGTGTCTTAAAATAGCCATACTTTCTACATGTCTCCTGTTTAATACCACGGGCTTTAAGGCTTTCTATAAACATGTCACTTTCTTTAATTGTGTTTTTAGGCTGTGGGTGTCTGTCTTCATCTTTAGCTGTAAACATAGTCGCTCTGCCCTCTGCTCTGTACTGTTTGCATGAAAAGCAGTAGGTGTGCCCATCGCTATAAAGAGACATCGCATCAGACGAACCACAATCTGGGCAAGGTAAATGTTCTTTTTCCAGTTTACTTTCCTCTTGTTGTTGCATTGGTCTTTCTTCTCCTCCTTTCTTCTTCTTCTTTGGTTAGTTAGTAGATATCGTAGGTCAATACGCCAGCTGCTTTCGGATACTTCTTTCTCAATTTATCCAGCAATCTAACTATAGCTACTTTCTGGGCATCGGTTCGTTCGTGTTCTTTGTCTACATCTACAACAATAAAAATAGACACTTCGTTTGACGGCAATCTTCGTCCTCCGATAGTGTCTTCTTCTCTGCCTTTATCTATTTTGCCATCACGGTGAATAAGGTAATGAAATTCTACATCAAATTCACCCTCACGCCGTGCTTCACAAAACATATCTTCAAAACTTTTGTCATTCTCGTTTCTATTGATAACGGAAAAGAACAAAGTTTCTTTTCTTTTTTTAAATTGTACTTTCGGCACTCATATCTCACTTCCTTTCTCGTAGATAAATATCTTTCTCTTTTAACTTTTTCTTTGTCTGCTTTCGTTCCCGTAGCCATGAATCTGGTATGAGTTTTGTAGCATACTTAAAGCCATTTTTCTCACACCACATAGCATAGGTAGTTTTGCTTGTCTTACTTATCTTTGTACCAGCATTTGAAAAGACAAACCGTATATCAAGGTCTGGGTGCTGTTCTTTAATTGCCAGATGTTTTTTACGGTCTGCTACATCAAATATCCCTTTTGCTTCAATGATAATACCGTTACTAAGGACAAAGTCGGGAAGATAACGATGCTTTGTAGCTGGTAGAGTATAGTCTACATAATGCTTTTCATAGCTATACTCAATCCCTGCTGTCTTTAATTCCTTGACTATTTCTTCTTCCAGCCCCGACCTGTACTCTTTGTTAATCGGTTTACTCCAGCCCCCACGTCTGTTATACCAACGCACGATTAAAATTCCTCATCGTCGCTGTCTTCGTCACCCTCCACAAATTCAAGCATATCATCATCATCGTCTTCTTCCTTTAATCGGGTGTCTTCCTTACTGTTGTATCCTGTTTCGTCAACTTCAAAGCCTAAGCCCTCTGCTGTATTACCACCGAACGGGACATATTTTAATACCTGTACACCTCTAAGGTACAGTGCCATTCCATTAACGTTATTATTCATCCAGTACGGTGCAGCTGCATAAGCTACTTTGATAATTGACCCATTACCTAAATCTTCTGCTTTAATCGGGTGGTTGAAAGCATCTACAACAAGAATAGTCCGTTTCTTAATCTCTCCTGTCTTGGATTTCATTTCTGTTTTGGCTTTGAATTTGAAGACAACGCTTCCGTCTTTTAGGGTGTGCTTGCCGATGGACGGTTCTTTGCTCCATTTCTTACCGGCTTTCAGTTCAAAGCTGTCTTTGGCGTCTTCTAAGGCGGTGAGCAGCATGTCTTCAAATTCTTGGGCGTCTTTTTCGCTCATCTTAATTTGGATAGAGTATCCAATTTCGTTGCCCTCATACATTTCGGGTTTACGGAGGAATGCATAATAACATTCGCCTTTAGGGGTAATTCCATTAATAAATTGTCTATCTTTTTTTGTGCTTGCCATAATCATGGTCTCCTTTTCTAATTAATATTAATATACTTAAATCATACACTTACTGCTATTTCTGCTACGGTTACAAGTATTCCTTTTACTAATTCTTCCCCACCGTATAGGGTTTTAAATTCCCTGGATAAATTAACTACAGGAACGATTAATTGTACATCTTGCCCTGAATTAAAGAGTTTCGGAACAATCAATACTCCTCTATTCGTGCCAGCTAAATCTGCTTCTAAGTACAGGGCTTTTCCAGGCGGTATGTCTACTGTACCAAAATCTAAGACACCCCAGCCATCAACCGTTGTCGTGCCATATAAGCTAAATGTCAAGTTTTTCGTTGAATCAACTTTTGCTTTGCCACGTTTCATTAATAATGTTAATGGTTCAACTGTCTTCTTTGTCGTTCTCCGTTTCTTAACTGCTTCTTCTACTGCTTTTGTTTTATTTGCTGCCATCACCATATTGTTTTACACCTCCTTTCTATTTATTCAATTTCTAAACTGTTCATGTGTTAGTAGTTCATGCATCAGTTCTATAGGCTGTTTACTTGCTTTTTTATAATGTTCGGCATCTTTTGCATATCCACTCATTTGTTTCTTTTACCTCCATTGGCTTTATTAAGTTTTCGTGTACAATCCTTACAAACTCTACTACCCTCTAACTTGTGTGAACCATACGCTTTATTCTTATTCCATCTCCATCTCCTTTCATATTTATTTTTCATCGGCTTGTGGCATACCATACAAGTAATTGTGTCTTGTTCTGCTTCTCTATCATAAAAAGCAATAGAACATTTAAAACAACAAAAATTTGATGTTGTCTCCCACTCTTTGAATGGGTGAAAAACAGCACCACACTCTAAACATGTCTTTGTTACATTTTTGTTTAATAGATGTTCGTGGTAAATGTTAAATGTTTCTTTATCATCAAACATGTTTCTAACACTCCTTTCTTTCTTGTATGTGTCTCAATTAAATTTCAAGCATGGAAGACAGCCCAGATATAGTACGTTAAGACAAAGGATTAGAATATATAAATTAATATCTATAAGATTCTATATTATTTATTACTTTTAGAAAGAACAATAAAGAATACATAATATAATGCTACTTCTATAAGACTTCTATTCTTCTTATAGTATTCTTATATTCCTCTTTCTTTCTTGTATGTGTCTCAATTAATTTATGTCCTATTTTTGTCCCATAATCATAGCAACAAAAAAGAATAGGTAGATAGAAGACAATGGGTCAACTACCTACCTACTCTATACTTAATATTAATTAAGTAGTTATCAATGGAATATGTATAAGCTTTCTAACACTTGATTGAGGTCTAACTTTCCTTTAGCAGGAGGTTTAGGAGTGTTTTTTCTTGCTTCTTCCCCCACTAACACCTGGCAAACATCATCTCTAAAGTCGGTTAATACGTCATGTTTCGTGTACATCTCTACAAAAGTCTCCCGTACTGTATGAAACAATTTATCTGCTTGTGACGGGCTTGTTGCATAGCTGTCATGAATCATAGAGAAGTGATGTATCCCTTGTCTCTTACATCTATTAATCGTCCACTGAAGATGAGAAGCGTCCATAGAGTGAATGAAGTTCGGTGCTATCCCTTGTGTCTGTCTTCTTTTGTCTACATTTCCCGTGAGATGTGGAATGTACCATCTTTTCTCTGTATTCATGAACCGCATTCTGAATATATCCATATTCATTTCCAAATAAGTTTGTTGTACTGGTAAGCCCATAGGCGTTGTCCATGTCACAGGTGAACCGCTATTACCTACAATCGTAGCTATTTCTTGTAAATACTTCATTGCTTCTACGGCTTTAACAACTACATCAGACACCCCTTGCCAGATAAGTTTAGCCATGTAGGAAGCTAAGGCAATTTGAGAAGCGGTAAACATTTCACCTTTTCCATCTTCGATAGCAGGGTGGAGTATGTCACTAAGTATCTGCTCCCTAAAGCCATACTGTTTACTTCCATAGGCAAGTGTCATCACGGAGCGTTTTGTTACTTTTCTATCTACGCCGTATGCTAACCATTGTCTTGCCATTGATTTTGTGCCATATTTGAGGTAAGTTCCTTTCCCGTCTTTTCGTGGCTGGTAACTATCACTGTCTCCGTTTATAGAATCGTAGTTAAGGTATTCGTTTACTTTAGAAGCTACTACTCCATATACATCTTGTGGCTTGTCTGCTGGAATGAGATTGACTGCTTTTCCACCTATTTCATCAAGCAACGCAGCGGAGAAGTGTTGTAAGCCAGAACATGTACCGTCAAAAGCGACTGGCACTCCACACTCCCAGCCAATGCTTGAATTATTATGCATAGCTTTGTATTTTATTAATTCATCATAGGCAAAGCACCACCCTAAAAATTGAAATGGACAATCACAATCTGCCCAAAATTCCATGTCTACTCCCAGTGGACAGTTAGCAACGGAAAGTATCTTGTCTTCATTGTCTTTTACCCACTGTATCTGGTCTGTAAAGCTTATTTTATCGTTACCAAAAAACTCACAACCAGCTATTTTGAACCAGTATTCTGCCTTTTCATCAGTGGCTGGAGGTGTGTCTTGCATAAGTATCAGTCCTTTTGTTAAATCATCACCCTGGAATGAGAAGACGGGTATAGGATAGATACGTCCTCTAAAGTCCATGTTGCAAGGAAAGTAGATACGTTCATACTTCTTGTATTTCCGTGCTGTTCTTACTATTGCCAGTGCCCTTAAATAGTGAGATTTACGGCGTTGTTCTTTCTTTAACCGTAGAATCATTTTAAGCTTGTGTGTCTTTAATTCATCTTTTGTGTAGTCACCCTCTAATTTAGGTATTTCAGGTAACGGATTGATGTCGGGAATACCAGCAATCTGTAGCCCTCTTTCAAATATGGTATCTACTACCTCTAAAACTTTAGTATTAACTTTCCATGGAGTGGATTGAACCGCATTTACCGCAGACAATACATCTGTTAGGTCTGCTTCGTTTAACTTTGCCATATAGCTGGAATGAAATGTACTCGGTAAATCTTTTAATCTTAAAAGCTTGTGGTGTGGTCTTAATTCACCATAATAGCCACCATCATAATACGATGTCCAATCATCAGGTTTAACTATCATCGGGGCTGACCTAAATACATTATTAAGCAGGATATTTTCATTCTTGTTCCATATATCAACAAGTCTTTGAGTAGGAATAAGACGTGGTAATTCGTTTGTGTCTCGTGTCTGTTTGGTAGTAAATAATTCAAACAAGCCAGTAGACATGATAAGCAGTTCAATTAACTTTGCTCCCAGCAATGTCTTCTCTACTAAAGAAAAAGCAGGCATCTGACCTAATAATTCAGTGTCTGCTTCTTTCATTGCTTTATTAAATAGGTAGTATTCTTTGTAGTATTCCCCTACCCTTTGTCTTAATCCCGTTTCTGCTGACTTCTTGTTCGTTGTATCTTGATTGAAGAACCATTGTGCTTGTGATTCCCGTTCGATACATCTACCTATTACTGTACTAAGTGTATTCAGTAATGCTTTACGTTCAAGGAAGACAAAGTCGATACAAACGCTAATAGTGGAAAGACAAAGTAGGGATACTAAATCTTTTTTATCGTTGTATACTTCTCGTGATAACCGCTGTATCATTGGTCGGTATTTCGGCTGTACTCCTCGTTTAGGTGCTAATTCTTTAGTGATAAATTCGTCTACGATAGAGAAGAATAAATCAAAGCCATAGTTCACCAGCTTTTGACCGATTCTTGTGCTTGTGGTCTTCCCGTCCCGTCTTGCTTCTTCCATTACTGCTAAGCATTTGTCACGGGCTTCTTGTTTTAATTCCTGTTCTAACTGTAGTTCTTGTTCCATCAGTAGGTCTGTCATACTAATTTCCTCCTATTTGTTTATTAATTACTTTCTAATCAACCGGATAAGAAAAAAGAGCAGACAAAGGTTTAGGTTTATCTGCTCGTTTCTATGTTATTAATATTAATACTATCCTTACCAACACACTGGACAAAGTGAATACAGTATTTGCCCTGTCTTCCTGTCTTCAAGGTATAAGCAACCGCCTGATTCAACGATGTAATATGTACCTTTCTTCGGTCTGCTTTTTAGTTTTTTAGCTGTTTTACGGTACAATTTGACAAGGTCTGGTGTGTCTTGTCTGCTATGGATACTTGCTTGTTGTTTGTTTCTTGTGTGTCCGTCTTCGTTAATAATCTGGTATAAGACATAGGTAATTGTAGTCATGGTAATTTCCTCCGTTTGTTTGATAAATAAAAAAAGACGGTATAAGTTTTGTTATTCTTATACCGTCTGTATTGCTACTTTATTTATAGTTAAATAAGTCTACTAAGTAATTGTCTTTTTCTGGCTTGATGTTTAAGTTTAATAAAAAGCTGAATATATCTAATGAGATTTGTCGTGCTGCATACCGTATCATTTCTTTCATTTCTTCTGCTATCTGCTGATGTTTTTCACTTCTTGCTGTTTTACTTGTGTGGCTTGTGTAGTAATGCACCAGTAACCTGTCTACATTTGGTGGTGTTTCTTTGTCTTTAATGTCATAGGATATGCTAAAATCTACTTCTCTTAATACTGTTTTGTGGTATCTTAATTTCTTGATTTTCTGTACTTTTTCATACTGTTTTCTACCTTGCATTGCATAGTAGTCAAGGATTTTAGTGCCAGGAAACAAGCCTGTAATAAAAGCTACACCTGTTTTAGGGTTGTATGCAATAGAGCCTGCTATACCTGTAATTCCTGTAATAGCTTCCCATTCATTAGTAATTTTAAGAAGTTGTTTCCATTCTTTTTCCATTTCTTTTTTTCCTCCTGTTTATCTAATTTCTCTTAATTCATCAAGGACATCACCAAAAACATTACTTACTTTCTGCCATTCTCTTGTGCATAATTTGTGTGTTTTTATTGTGTTTTCTTCATAAGGGTCATATCCAAAGCAGTCACAAAAATCATACAGCGTGCCAGGGTCTTCAGTGGTAAGACAAGCAAGAATGTCATAATATGCTGGCGGATTGCCTAACTCTGTATTTATGTAGCTTTGACCAAAGTGTATGGTCATTTGCTTTCCGTTTCGTTTGATGACTATTTTAAAAATATTTCTTTTTTTAGTGTCACCAAAGAAATGGTAGTCGTATTTTACACCTTTAAAGTAGATTTTAGTGCCTGTCTTTTCCATAAAATCTATTGCTTGTTTTTCATAATCTTCTGTTGTTCTCATGTTTGTATACCTCGCTTTTTGTAATAAAATAGGGCAAGTCTAATTTTAGATGTATTAGACTTGCCCTTTACTATTTGATTATTTAGTCTGCAATCTTCATCATTTGGATAAAAAACGGCTCTTTCCACTCGCAAGCCTTTTCTTCATCGTCTTTATCTATATCCCAGTCTTCATATGCTGTCCACTCTACTTGATAGGTGTTACCTGCTTTATCTATTGCCCGTGCTTCAAACTCATGTCTATAGTAATATCTTCCATAATGTAGGGTATTTCTTCATCTGTTTTTCTTATTTCCCCTAACATGTAAGCACACATTGTATCTTTAATCTTGTTAATGATAACACTGATTCGTTCTGCTACTCCAATAAAGTCTGCATCGTTCCATGTTGTTCCATAGTTATCCCAATATTCGCAAGAGACGGACGTATTGTCTGTATCGTAGTAATTGTCCCTTGTGATTGTAAATATATAGTTATCTAAAATGTATTTGTATTTTTTACTGTTTTTTATTTCCTCCACTTCTTTTTCCTGCTTTTCCCCTGCTAAACTATATAAGTTTAAAACCGTTTCTATTTCGATGTAATCTGATGTAAAAGACAAGCCTGCACCGTTCACATCATTTAAATTGAAAGTAATGTCTTCAGGTTTAACAATGATTCCTGTTTCTTCTGCTTCCTCCGCTACTCTTACTAATGTTGGATAGTAATAATAAATATCAGTGTTTTTTATGTTTATTTCCATTTTTATTACCCACTTTCCGTACTACCATTCAATTCCATCTGCTGTATACTCGATGTTGTCTGATTCTAATAACTCTGTAATGTGTTCATCGCTTGTTATGTATTGGTCTATGTCCATTAATTCGTGATAAATATCGTTACAAATATCATCTTTCAACTTGTCAATAATTTGTCTGATTTTATCTGCTAATTCCCAGATACCATCTGTATAATTCCACGTTATATCAATGTAATCACAGTGTACCGTATTTTCGTGGGAATACTGATAATTGTTTCGTTTAATTGTAAACTCATAATCAAGCCTTATATCTTTATAATTTTTATTGTTTTTTATGTCTTCAATAATTTTTTCATACTTTGGATATTCTTTTTTACAAAAGTCAAGGGCTTTATCTATATTAATAGGTGTGTCCGTTGTAAAAGACACGCCATCACCTTGCCTATAGCTGATACTATAGGCAATATCTGCTATATCAACTTCAATACCCGTATCATTCCACTTTTCGAGCGTGGTATCTATGGTCTCTGTAAAATAAAACTCATAATAGTCATAGTCTTCTGCTATTTCTTGTCTTTTTGTTTCAATAGCTTGGTGTCTTGCTTCGTCTGTTAATTCAGCAAAAGTATATAGTGTTTTCTTAATGATTATTTCTCTCATGATTTTTACCTCACTTTTTCTAATAAATAAAAGACGGGATAAGTGTTTACTTGTTTATCCCGTCTATCCTTGTTTATTCTTTGTTGTCTTCTGCTTTTTCAATTAATCGTATAGTATACGGTACTTGCCAATCGCAAACATCATCTTCTATCCCTGCTTCTATCAATTCGTCCCAGTTTTCAGTAGATACCCACTCAATTAGATAGACATTACCTTTTTTGTCTACGGCGGTTGCGGTGTAATAGTGTCTACCGTGCATGTCAACTTTATCACAATCAGCCTGCTGTAATAATTCTAAATCTAATTTTAATGTAAACATATTCATTTCTTCCTTTCTTCTTCTTTCTAATAAATAGGGCAAGTCTATTTTATTTTTAGGCTTGCCCGCTTTTTACTTGTTTTATGCTTCTTCTTCTTCTTCAATTTTTTCTACTTCATAATTCCATTTATTAATTAAAGCTTTTCCAATGTATTTTTTGAATGGTACAAAACTCCTTATGCTTGCTACTTCTTGCAAAAATGCATTGATGTGCTTGCGGGTTGTTGTACTGTAAAGCCCACCAATATAAAATTGTCTTGTTTCTTCATTATAAAAAGCTACTAATGTATCGTAGCTTTTCAAAAACCATGTATTTCTAATTCTAAACATTTTGCATTGCCCGTATGGACAATAGTCCAGTTTATACTTGACCCGTGATTCTGTATAATTGATAAAAGGTCCTTTTTGTGGTAAGCGTTCAAGCATTTCTAATGCAAACTTAATCTCTTTATTCATGGTAAAAGTCCTTTCGTTTACTTGATAATAAAATAAGTCCCTATGCTTGATTAAGACACAGGGACTTGATATATTTAATATTCACTTGATAACTTGATTTAATCGTTAGTGATTTGTTCTATTATAGGTGTACTTGCTATAATTCAAGATTTTTATATTTAGCCGTGGTACTTTTCCCCGCTGTTACATAAATCATGAGTAACTTTTAGCATGCGACTGTAGCCCCCATGCTGACTGTTGAGACAAGCAGATTATTAACTGTCACTTAATAATAAGGACCTTGCCACCATATATGTATCGTGATATAATCTAATTGCGGTAGGACTGTATCACGCCTTATAATAATTGTCTATTAATTTTTCAATGAGCCATAGAACAGATTGAACATTGTTATTGTTGTTTTTCTCTCTCGTTCTGATTACATGTTATAACATGTTGTAACATTTGTAAAATAGATGAATTTTATAAGGCGGTATAGTCTTATTTTATATGAGGAAAAAGTCGATGAACACTGAAAAAACCGGTAAAACAGATAGGATTGCACTTAGAATAGATAAGATATTAAAGGATAGAATACAGGCTATTTGTGATTATAATAATAGTTCTATGTCTCAAGTTATCACCGCACTATTAAAACAGTATGTTAATGATAATGATATTAATAATAATGAAGTAATGGTCAATATTCCAATGGACAAGGTTGCACATGCTCGAATCAATCTGTATGCATTGGAGCACGAGACAACGGTAGAAGACTTAATGTTATATTCTACACTCGAAACAATCAAAGAAGATAATGATGTTAAATACTGATATTATTACATTTAATCATGAATAACAATGATAGTATTACATTTAATCATAGATAGATTTTATATTGTTAGTTTTTAAGTGATTACAGATGAAATTTTTAGTTATTTAACACTTTAATACTTTAATACTTTAACACGCTAAAGTAAAACCACTCTCTGGTTATGCGATAATCATCGATACGGTTTACACGCCCCCGTGTGTATCACAAAATCACAGATGATGTATTAGAATTAAATTAAATATTTATTAATCAGATAGTCATGCTACCATATGTAGTAGCATGGTTTTTCTTTTTTATTAGGTTTTACCGTGCTATAATGACTAATAATATTATATTATACATATTATGCCTTGACCCTTATAATCATTTTCTCTGTTTTTTATTTTTGCTTTATCATATTGCAGTCTTTTTTCGTTCAATTTTCACGGGGATACGGGGGAAAAAATTAAATGAAATATATTTAAATGGGACTTCATAAAATTTTTTGTGTATTTTTGATTTTAAAGGGGGTTTAACAGCATGGTAAACACACGGGCAACAAAAGGTACTGGAAGCATAAGAGAATACAGTAAAGGACGTTTTAAAGCCATTATTACAACGGGTTATGAATTGAACCCAGTAACAGGTAAAAAGAAACGCCTTACCAAAACATTTACAGGGAAGACAAGGCAAGAGGTGCTGCATAAGTTACAAGAGTTTCAGTACAAGTCAAACATCGGAGTAATCAATCCACTGTCTCCCTCCACCACTGTCTCTCAATTCCTATCTCGCTGGGAAAGGATAAAAGGAGCACAAATTAAAGAAAGCACACTTATTGCAGAAAAGTGTAGATTAGAAAAAACGCTATGTAAAGCATATGGAGACAAAGCCATCAAAGACATCACACCCACTATGCTAAATGATTTGTTTATCACACTGTTGTCTAAATATAAAAACAGCACAGTACATATAGCCAAAGTAATTATCAGTGACTTCTTTAATTGTGCCAGAAAGGAGAAGCTAATCGTAGTCAATCCATGTCAAGACACAATAAAAATAAAGAAAGACAGTGAGTTTAAGACAGAAGCAATACAGCCTTTAAGCATCGAACAGGTCAAACAGTATCTAAAGTATCTGCATGATTTAAAAAAGGACAAGACTATCTATCCTTATACCTATGAATTAATAAGAACAGCAATAGAAACAGGTGCAAGAAAAGGAGAATTACGTGGTCTTCGCTTCTCTGATTTGAATGAAGACAAAGGGACTATATCCATATCAAGAACCATATCAAGTGTTAAAGGTTCATACACCGTACCTACTACTCCTAAAAGTAAAAACTCTATAAGGACTGTATCTGTAGGAAAAGATTTAATTAAGCTACTACTGGACATCGAACACTCTGAACCAGATAGCTATATCTTCCACAGAATTGGACAGGAAAAGACACCCCTATCACCTATGACAGCTAATAGGATATTAACTAAGACATTGATAGCATCGGGTGTTGCACCTAAAATAGCTACGACGTTCAGATTCCATGATTTAAGACATACCAACGCTACAATTCTCATAACAAGGGGTGTAGACATAAAAACTGTATCAAAGCGTTTGGGTCATTCATCAGTAGTAATTACTCTTGATACGTATGCACACTTCAAATATATGCTACTACCATGCTACTATCTTTTGGGTTGTTGGTTAAAAAGTAGGTCAAATATACAACATATTGTAATTGAGACAGATATATAACAGTATATGTTGTATAACGCTGTATTTTTTCTATTATATCATTCTTTTCATGCTTTCTTTCGAATCATGAATAGCAAATAGTTCTGTATCGAATATTTTAGTTGTAATTATTTTTTATTTCTATTATAATTTGGTCGAACGAATATTTTCGATGTAAATCATTAAAAATGAAGGAAGGAATTTGTATGTACGGTATGTTTTTTGATGACTATGACACTCCTGTTTTTCGTCCGCCCAGTGAAGCGGAAAGCTTTATCCTCCGTGTCACCCGCGGATGTGCCCACAACAGTTGCACCTATTGCAATATGTACAGAGGTGTCAAGTTTGAAAAACTTTCGGACGACCAAATCATGCGGCAGATTGCCATGGCCTATTCCACCGATGCGGAAGGGGTCCGCCGTGTATTTCTCGCTGACGGGGACGCACTCGTGCTCCCGACGGAACGGCTGCTGAATATTTTAGCTGTTTTGAAGAAATATTTCCCCAATCTGGAGCGTGTGTCTTCTTACGCCGCACCGCGGGATATTCTGGCAAAGTCCGTGGAAGAATTGACGGAGCTCCGCCGGGCGGGTCTGGCGCTTCTTTACTACGGAATGGAAAGCGGAGATGCACAGACTCTCAAGGATATACGGAAAGGGGTCAATGATAAGCAGTCTATCGAGGCGGGAAAACGGGTCATCGCCGCAGGTATGAAACTTTCCATTATGATTATCCTCGGCATTGCAGGCAAGGAAGGAAGTACTCGCCACGCTTTGGCTACGGCGCATGCCATTAATGAAATCAAGCCGACCATGCTGTCCGCTCTGTCACTTATGCTCTACCGGGGCAGTGAATTGAAGGAGCAATTTGAACGGGGCGAGTTCCACCCGCTCACACCGGCCCAGCTGATGGAAGAATTGAAGCTCATCATGGAGCATGTGGATTTACCGGAAAGCGAACATATGATTTTCCGGAGCAACCATGTTTCCAATTATATCCGCCTGGCAGCGACATTGCCGCGGGATAAGGAACAGCTCCTCAAGGATATCGGCAAGAGCATTCTCCACCTGAAACAGATGAAAAACTGGGATATTTATAATCACGATTTTACAAAATAAGAAAAGCTCCGCTTTCAACGTGATATGTACCCCCTTTACTGGACAACCAGTAAAGGGGGTATTTTAATGAGATATAGTTATGAATTTAAAAGAAAAGCAATTGAATTATTCTATCAAGG